>Ga0247842_10006163_pt1 | contig 13694 bp, 18 predicted proteins | sample LaCruzMarch2015__3_FD_192411 | JGI IMG/M metagenome (GOLD analysis project Ga0247842, IMG submission 192411) | Freshwater microbial communities from meromictic Lake La Cruz, Castile-La Mancha, Spain - LaCruzMarch2015_19m | ecosystem: Environmental > Aquatic > Freshwater > Lake | place: Spain...
AGAAAGCCAAGATAAGCATTGGGAAACGAAGGAAGCAATTACTGAAAATGTAGTTGTTTTGCAGAAGAGGATTAATGAGTTTGATACCTAATACGCTCGGGGTTTTAACCCCGAGTAGTTAACATAGCGCAATCGTCTTTCTGTATTTCTCAAAAAAATTATAGGGTCTACTAGGGGGCCATTTAGGTTTTCTCTATTGCCACTAAAAACATACTGCCAAACAGGACACGCTCTATGACCATCAACTACTCCCTCTAGATGTTTCACACATAGGCAATCCTTTGTTGGAAGGTTTAAATTTAAACTAGAACCTTGCTTTAATGCACATTCTCCCACGATTCCCCTTGATTTTTTGAATTTTTCTGGAAGTCTCCAGTAAGCACAACCCCCTGGGACATAATTTCTATGAGGAATTTTTGGATATTTATGAATTGAAAAGGGGTCCCGCAAAAAACGACGATGGGATTTTAATCTTTTTCTTGATATGCCCATAATACTATCAAATCTTGCTTGAGCAAGCACTTCAGCCTCTCTTTCTCTTGCACTCTTAATCATTTATAAAAATGCAAAATGTATTTTAAAAAGATATGTGTGATTAGATGATATTTTTGAATTATTTATATTTCCACTCTGCTGGTTCTAGAACATATTTACCTTGTTTGACTTTTTCTACAAGTTCTCCCTCGAGTTTTAATTTCCAGGGATCTGAATCAGATACGCAGATCCAATCTCCAATTGGAATTCCTTTTTCATCTTCTCCTTGCTTTAAAAAATAATGAAGTCGCATGTTTGCGCTACCCCTGGTGATTTTTTCTTGTTCTCCAATTGCCTCAACTAGGCCATAATCTCCTGCACCAGCTAAGCTTGCCTTATAAACTTTAAATGCTCGTGGGTCACTTTGACCAACACCCACAAAATCACATAAAAGTTCTTGATTTTCTGGTAAAATAGTCCAGGGATATTCTTGTTTTGGAGTTTCTGATTGCGCAACTTGCGATGTTTCTTGTTTTGTTTGTGTATTTGTAGGAGTTTTTTCTTGAGAAACATCATTACTACATCCCAAACCAAGAAGAGCCACTAACCCTAATTTTATAAGATTTGAATTTCTCATAACTTTTTATGATAATTTTAGTTTAAAAGTATTATTGTAATGAAAAATGAGGTGTTTAAACAGGTGTTTAGGATTTAAACAGAGAGGAATCTTGCTCCCGCGCTTTTTGAAGAGCTAAAATTAAAGTAGTCATTGTACCATTGCACTCCTCTTTCATATAATCATCAAACTCTGATTTTTTATTTGGTGCAAAATGATGGCAATCACTGCAAAGTGTAATTAAATTATCCATATTATCTTCTCCTCCAAAAACCAATGGAATTTTATGGTGAGCTTCTAGTTTTTTACAGGATTTATCTTCTTCTTTACATTTTTGACAAATAAAATTATCTCGTTCAAATACTCGCTTCCTTAAAGATTGACTTCTTTTCATTTTATGGTTGCCTAAACACCCATAAGGGTGTCAAGAGGCGAAGGTATTTTTTTTAATTCTTCTGTGGAAATATGGGTATAAATCTGGGTTGTACTGAGATTGCTATGGCCAAGAAGCTCTTGAATTTTTCTTATATCTACTCCATCTTCAAGAAGATGGGTTGCAAATGAGTGCCTAAGCGTATGACAGTGAACTTCCTTATTTATGCCTGCCTTTCTTGCTGTATTTGAAACAATTTTCTGAAGATTCCTGGAACTTAACTTTCCTACGGGCCCAGTAAAAAGATATTCTTGGCTGTTATTTTTCTGAAATTCTGCTTGGGTTTTTAGATCATCAAAAACAAAGTGTGGAATGTTAAAACTCCTATCCTTTCTGCCCTTTGCTTGTTTGATGTGGCCCACTTTTTCGTCAAATTTTAAATTAGCTACCTTTAGATTTGTTAACTCAGAAACCCTGAGACCACAAGCATATAGCATGGACATCATTAATTTGCTTTTTCTTGTTTCTGCTTTATCTAAGAGAAGTTTAATTTCGTTTTTTGTAAGAACTTCTGGGATTTTTGTCTCTTTTTTGGGTCTTTTAATACCATCTGTTAGGTCTTTTTTTAAAATAGACATAGAAGAATAGCGGATTGCTGCAAGAAACAGAGTAACAGAGGCTGCTGCTCTATCGTCTAACTTTTCTGCCATAAAAAGCTTAACATCATCTTCTGAAAGCTGGTCTGGGTCTTTATTTATGAAATTTAGTAATTCTGTGTTTGCGCCAACATAATTCTCAATGGTGTGTGGAGAATTTTTAGAAATTTTAAGTTCTATTTCTAGCTTTTTAAGAAATTCCTCTTTTTTCATAACAAGATTATGCGAACCCAGTTTAAAAACTTAACTAATTAAAAACTATTATTCAAAATAGGACCCAATTATTCAAATTAACACTAAAAATTCAAACAGGTGTTTGAACAGGTTTAGATAAATCATAAACTAAGCACCCTAAGTGCAAAGCGTATATTTCTGGGTTGATTTTTAGAAATTAGGATTTTTGTGGCAGCTTCTGAATCTAAGAATCTAAAAAATTTATAAATCTTTGCACTTAGGTAATGTAAGTGCAAAGGGCTAAAAAATTACCAGAGATTCGTGTTTTTCAAATTTATGGATTTTGTAATTTTAAAGATTTAAAATTTTGATGATAGATCCATCCGACTACCCTAAATTCCCAAAAAAATGCCTGAAAAAACCTGAAAAACAGTGCTTCCCCGAGTACAGACAAGGTATATTGTGCGAAGTTCTGCTGTATTTTGGAGTATTTTGGGGATAATTGAGATGTTTAAACACCTGTTTAAGTCAAAAACCATAGGTTTTTAAGGGGTGTTTGCCTTAGTTAGATATGGTAAGGGTAAAGAACAGCTCTTCCCAAAAGACTTCTATTGTAATTAATGTTGCGACAGGATCTTTGGGGGGATTGGCCATTGGAATGGTTTCAAGCAACCTAGCTTATGCTTTATCTGCTGGAGTTATTGGTGGTTCTGTTGGATTAGTAAGACATTATATTTTACATCTGGTTGGCTATAGAGTAACTAGAGCTAGATAATTGTTCACTAAGGTAAGGTTGGTGCAACCTTCCCAAAAGTTTGTTTTTGAAAAACAAAGCTAAGGTAAGGTTAGTTATTTGGGTGTTTGGGGGGGTGTTTGAATTTAAACAGCTGGGGTTTTTATTAATTGTTTGGGTTTAATTATTATGACTAAAAAGATTTTAATGTTTTATGATAAGAGTTGTTTAGATAGCGAAATGATTATGCCACTCATAAAACGAATCAATGAGAGACCAGATAAAGAATTTGAGATTGAACTACATGAAGTCTGGAAAGATGAGGATTCTAAGAAACTACATAAAAAATATTCTCAATTACTTAAACGAGAGTGCGGAAGAGATAGTGTTATTCCGAGCTTTTTAGATATTGAGGGAAATAGGGCATTATGTGGTCCGACTCCTGAAAAGCTAATGGAATGGTTGTTTGGACCAGATTGGTGGAAATAACTTTATTATTTTGAATTTTTGTATTAATTATTTCTTCAATCACCATAAACTTGTTCACTAAGGTAATCTAAGTTATATGGGTGTTTAAATGGGTGTTTAGACAGCCATTTTTGGGGTATTTTTTAAATAACACCACCATAGTTAACTTAAAAGTTTAGAGTACTGGGGCGCACCTATCTCTTTCTTTTGGAGATAGTTTTTGACTGCAATGATTAATAATTTGTCCGGCTAGATATTGCTCTAGAGGACCTGGTCTTAGTTGTTCTTGAGTTGGAGAAGATGTAAACCCTGGTTCTCCAGAAGTAGGTTCAATTAATTTTTGTTGAGCTTCTAAAAGAGAGGTAATATCGTCAGAAGATAGATTAGATTGGCATGGTTGACCTATTGGTGCTGAAGAATTTGAATAACCACAATATTTTGTGTCATGAACACAAAAACCACAGGATCTTCTGCAGGTTGCTATTGATTTATCGCCTCTATATTCATCAGACATAGTTATTTGAGCGAGTTAGAGTTTTTAAGGATTTGTGTTGTGTAATATATAATAGGTGTTTAAACAGGTGTTTGGAAGCTAACTACTTCTTTAATCTCGGGAAATTTGTTCACTAAGGTATACTTAGTTATATAGGTGTTTGGGGGGGTGTTTAAGAAGAAAGGGAAAAGAAAAAAAAGAAGAAAGGGAAAATTAAAGTAGATTTACTTGAATAAAGCCATAATCAGACCAACTATTGCTCCGATTACAACTATCCAACCAGCTATTACTGTTATTATTGTTGGAATCATTGGAACTGTTAGTGTCTTACCAATCATACCAAAGCCAACTGCTAATGAAACAAGTACGCCTACTAGCCAGACTATTACTCCAGACAGTGTTGTTTTTGCCATTTTTTACCTCCTGTTTATTTTTTCTCCCTTGCAATAAGAGAGATTATTATGAAGCTAATGATGAACGTAAGAGCTAAAAGAAACAAATATGAGTCTCTTAGACTGGTTGAGTAGCTAAAGTACTTTCGAGCTATGCCCAATTGGGATAGGGAGTCAGGATTTAGAGTACACATTGACCAGGAGTATTGCGGATTAGGAATAACCGGAGCTGTTTGGCATGGTATAAACTGAACAAATAACGAAAGAGTAAACACAACAAGCGCTATTATTAGAGAATATTCTATTTTTCTATGGATTTTCATGCTCTTTTAATATTAGAGATTTAGAGGATATTTAAATGTTTTGCAGAAATGAGGGGTTATTAAGAGATCCTGGAGTATTGTTGCATTTTTGAATAAAAATTTGATGAAATGTGTGCAAGACCAGACTAACTTCGTCGACGGGAAATGGCTGTTTAAAACACCTGTTTGCTGTTTAAACAAGTGCTGTTTGAATGGGTGTTTATGCTGTTTAAACAGGCGTTTATTTAAACAGCTGTTTAAATTAAGGCGAAACATTTATAAAGGCTGTTTAATATAATTATTTCATGTGGTGGTTTTTTAGTAAAAAGAAGGGTGTAGAAAAACTAGAAAAGGATGTTCATAATTCCTTTAATTCTGTAAAGGAAGATTTCAATAAAGTTGGTAAATGGATTCAACATATCGACGTAAAACACAAGAATCATGAAGAAGAAATAAGCGAGGTCAAAGATCAAATAATGCTGGTGAAAGCAGACATCCAGGGGATAAAAGACTTCATTTCGTTCTTCGGACCCCAGCTGTCCAAACAGCTGTCCAAACAAGACCAAACAGGTGTGATTAAACAAACAGGTTTGGAAGCTGTTCAAACACCTGTGCAAACAGCTGTTCAAACAGGCGTTTTACTGAATTTAACAGTCATGGAACGTGCTATTGTCTGGTCTTTGATAAATGCAGGGGATGACATGAAACTAAGCTATGAAGACCTTGCTGCGCTTCTAGGGAAAGATAAGAGTACTATTAGAGGTCAGATAAATGCATTAAGACAGAAGAGTCCGGGTGTAATAGAAGAGCAAATAGAGCCAAATGGCAAGAAAAGACTGTTTGTACCTGAGAAAATACGCAGTTTTATAGTCAAAAGTGTAAAAGTGAGAGTTAAGCATGATAAAAAGCCTGAAAAAAGCAGGGAAAAGGAGGCAGAAAACACCTAAAAGTGTAAAAGTGAGAGTTAAACCCTACAAAAAACAATGGAAAAGATGATATTATGGTTAAAAAGTGAGGCCCAGCAGAGGGAAATATTAGAAGAAGTAAGAGAGAGATATGGAAAGGTGGTGTTTAAGCAGGATATTCAGGTAAAAAGTGAGAAAAGCCCCAAAGATTCCGCATAGCTGAACTATTATTGAAAGGTAATGGAAAAGCATGGGGGATTGAAACAAACCCTAGAAAACAGGGTAAGATTCAGGTAAAAAGTAAGAGTTAGATAAGAGGTCATAGATAGAAATAGTTAATCGTTAAGCCGAAAATCATGTGTGCTAATTAATGGAGTTGTATTGCTTAGAGCTCCCTAAGCTTGTTTATCGTCGACAAATTAGCTATTTTTTGTAGATCTTTTGAAATGGAAAGTGTTATTGTCTTGTTATTTTGGCGCGTTTTTATGACTGGTATTCCTTTGGAGATTAGTTTATTAGCATAATCCCTTATGGAAGATTCGCTTAGATTAAGATGCTGAGAGATGATTTTATAGGTGATTTCCTCGATTTCCTGGTCTTCTAGGGAGTAGATTGTTGAAAAAACAAGCATTTCCTGGGGGGTTAGGCGCTTAAACTTAAGGCGAATGTCCTTCTTTATTGTGTCTAGGGAACTAAGTATTTCTGAGGCTTTTTCAAAATCTGTGGGTGAGTTAGCGGATCTAGCTACTGGGGCAGAATAACCCGAAAACGAGCTATTTTGAAGGGGATTGTCTGTCTGTTGGTTTGTCTGTTGGTGTGTTGATGTGTCTGTTGGAACCCCCCTGTTTCCTGTGGAAAAGCTATTATTTTGTGCTATTGGGGTCTGTAGGATGTGTTGATGTGTTGGGTTATGTGTTGGAGTGGAAATAAGGGGGTGGTCTTGTGTTGGATTATGTGTTGGAATTGCTGGAGTCTGAGATTCCTGCTGTTTTCGGGTCAAAACTGCTAAATTTGAATTAATATCTTGCATTGACTGTTTAAGAGAAGATAATTCTGACTTAAGTAGAAGAATGTCTTGTTTTATTTTATCAAATGCTTCTTTTATTGGGTCCATTGGGAAATTATGAAACTCGAGTTTATAATTATTTATGTTTTAGAGTATCTAGCTCGTTAAATTGTAGAAAAATACAAGAATCCAGGAGATATTTTGTTCTTGTTTATAGTATTTTTGTTGTTTAATTTGAATTCTACTACGATTTTTTGCGTTGCCCATGTGATTCATTTACTTTTAGACTGGCCAGATGTGGATGAGAAGCATTATTTGTGGCCTCTTAAGATAAAATTTAAAGGATTTTTAGCTATTTGGTCTAGAATTGAGAAAATTATAACAATTATTCTGTTGATTGTGCTGCTTCTTGTTCTTTTTCTATTGTAGTTTGAACCTGATTAGACTTATTTTGGTTTTGTTGTTTGTAAATGTCGTAAACTTTATTGGAAAGTCTCCACCTTAATCGCTTTTTGTAGATTTCACCTGTTGGATTTTTGTCTACTTTAACTACTAATTCTTTTTTTAGCATTTCTAGCATGAGTTTCTTAATAAATTCTTCATCGCGGGCTAGCTCTTTAGCTATGTCTGATGTAAAAAGTTGCCTAGGAAAGCTCTGGAAGAGGTAAAATAAAACCTGTTCTGTAATTTTGTCTGTTTTTTGTTTAGATATCTGTGGCATTTTGAATTTTTTGGATTATTTTCTCCTCATTTTATATTTAATTGTAAACTGGGTTTAAAAGTTATTCGGTTTTTTGAAAACTGTAATTTTTAAATCAGGAATAGAGCAGAATAGATTGTGGAGTATACAAATATTTATTAATTCTGTTTAGTAGAAATTATTATGTTACCAATTCCCAGAGAAGAATACGGAGAATCCCCAATTGATGCAATGATGGGAGATCCTAATTATCTTGCGTCTGTGGCTGTTTCGTGTGATTTGGCTGGTGAATTTTTTGATATTGATTTGTCTAAACCTATCGGACCAGGAAATCCGTGTTATGTTGCCCATAATCCTAAAGAACAAAAAAGGCTTAATGGGTTATTGGCTCAAGAATCACACTTAGATATGTTGATGGCTGAAAGTGGCCCTGGTTTTTAATATCTTAGCTATATTCTGAACTATACAAATTATTAAAAAGGTATCTTAGAATTGACTGAGATGGTAAGTGTTGTAAAGGTTCAAAGAGCTAAAAATATAGAAACTAGATTATTCCATTATGCACTATGGAAAGAGGGCGTGGGAGAAATAAGCAAAAAATATTTAACATTATGTTGTGCTAAAAAAATAGATGATGAGCACTTGCATCCATATACAACCTTCCCTTACCGTGAAGCAACCAACGGAAATGTTTGCCATTCAGAAAGTGCAGCTCAATATCAAATTGATGCAGGAGCAGTTGAACAAATAAAAGATTTAGCTGTAACTGGTGGGATAGGTACAGGAATTGGGATAATGAATATTGAATGTGTTTATGGCGGAACTATAAGTTATGGACAATTTGTAAAAGTAATGTCTGAAAGAGGGCACACGCAGGGCCTTGAATTTTTATTTGATAACAAAAGAGACGATATTAGACTAAAACCAATTGATAAATCTTTTTGGGAAGGTATAAATATTGATTTAGATTGGAGTTAGTATGGTAAACATGGATATGGTTAAGGAAGAAGATGAGAGTGAAGAAGAATTTTCTAGACTCTTAATGCTGGCTGGAGAACACCTGGGAGATTCAAGACAGTTACCTGATGATGTTTGGAGAGACATGCAGCAAAGGTCGGCTCTTGGAAGAAGATCGAGAAAATCCAATACTCTGATGTCTGGGCCAGTTGTCTATGGTTGGTGGCCAGAGTGTATTGATGGGGCTAGAAGAGTAGTAGAAAAAGTTGGAAACTATGTGAAGGATATTTTGGGCCATGAAAACAACCATTAAATAAAAACAACTAGTTTGGGGTCATGAAATATTATACTTCGCATTATTTTATAGTCGACTAGCGTCTCCTTTTTATTAATTATCTAAACAAGCCAATTCAACAGAAGGGTATGTAAAATTTGGAGCCTTACTTAAGAATGACCAAAAGATTTAATAATCTTGGTTTTATTATTATAATTATCTAGTTATTTTAGAGTTCTAGTTTTTAAAAAAGTGATAATAGTATGGAGAAAAACATATGGAAAATAGATTTAAGTTTATTGAAGCGAGGAAACAGGAAGAAGTAGCTGAAAGCTTGGACCCACTTGTGAAAGAATGGTTTTTTTCTAGATTTAAATCGTTTTCTTTGACTCAGCTCTATGGAGTTATGCAGATTTTTGAAAGAAAAAACATACTTATATCTGCCCCTACTGGAGGAACCAAGACTTTGACTGCTTTTTTAAGTATTTTGAACTATCTGGTTGGTCTGGCAAGAAGAGAAGAATTGGAAAATAGGGTTTATGCTGTCTATTGCTCACCACTGAAAGCTCTAACTAATGATATTTTCGTTAATCTGGTTAGACCGCTTGAAGAAATTAAAGAAATCGCTGACAAAAGGGGAATTAAAATGCAAAAAATAGAAGTTGGTTTAAGGACGGGGGATACTACAACTAGTGATAGGGCTAAGATGTTAAAAAAATCACCTCATATTTTGGTTACAACACCTGAAAGTGTTGCTATTATGGTTAATTCCCCTAAGTTTTCTGAGAGATTTGGCTTGCTTGAGTTCTTAATTATTGATGAAATACACTCTCTGGCTGAAAATAAGAGGGGAGTACATTTGAGTTTGAGCTTAGAAAGACTGCAGGAACTATCAAAACTGCCGATTACTAGAATTGGGCTGAGTGCAACTGTTGCGCCACTTGAAAAGATAGCCAACTATCTGGTTGGAGAGGGGAGAGAGTGTTCTATTGCTGAGGTTGAGATGTTGAAAAAGCTAGATTTGAGTGTTTTAAGTCCTGTTAATGATTTTTTAAATACAACTTCTGAGCAGGTTAATAAAAATTTGTATGAATTAATTGATAAACTAGTTGAAGAACATAAGACTACTTTAATTTTTACTAATACACGTAGTGCAACTGAGAGAGTTGTTAATAATTTAAAGGAAAAATTCCCCAAGTATGTTGCAAACATAGGTGCTCATCATTCTTCTTTATCTAAAGAACATAGATTTGAAATTGAGAATGCTTTAAGAGAAGGTAAACTGAAGGTTGTTGTGTCTTCTACTTCTCTGGAGTTAGGTATTGACATTGGCTATGTTGATTTGGTTATATTACTTGGGAGCCCGAAGAGTGTTTCGAGGGCAATGCAGAGAGTTGGGAGGGCTGGACATCAACTACATGAGACTGCAATAGGAAGATTTATTGTGCAGGATAGGGATGACTTGGTTGAGTGTGCTATTATTTTAAAAAATGCTAAGGAAAAAATAATTGATAGGGTTCATATTCCTGAAAATTGTTTAGATGTACTTGCACAGCATATCTATGGGATGGCAATTTCTAGGGTTTGGGGTATTGAGGAGGTTTTTAGTCTTGTTAAGAAAAGTTATTGCTATAGAAATTTAACTAGAGAAGATTTTTTTAGTGTTATTTCCTATTTAGCTGGAGAGTATGAACTTGAAACTAGCTATGTTTATGCTAAGATATGGTATGATGCTGAAAAAAAAGAAATAGGCAAAAGAGGGAAGCTTGCTAGAGTAATATATATGACTAATATTGGAACCATCCCTGATGAAAGTTTTGTTAGTGTTGTTTTAAATGGAGAAAAGATTGGAGCTATTGATGAAGGCTTTTTAGAGAGAATGAAAAAAGGAGATGTTTTTGTTTTGGGGGGAAGTAAATATATGTTCATGTATACAAAAGGAATGAATGTTTATGTGCAGGCAGCTGTTGGGAAAAAGCCAACTATTCCTTCTTGGTTTTCTGAAATGTTACCTCTTAGTTTTGATGCTGCATTGGGTATTTCTAAGTTTAGAAGAATGTTGGCTGAAAAATTTGAGAGAAAAGTTTCTCCTGGAGAAATCAAGGGGTGGATTAAAGATTACTTATTTAGTGATGGGAAAAGTGTTGAGGCTATTTATAATTATTTTAGTGAACAAAATGAATTCTCTATTATTCCACATGATGGGAGAATCTTGGTTGAATCCTATAGAGGAGAGAAAAATTATTTGATTTTCCATACTTTGTTTGGAAGAAGGGTTAATGATGCGCTCTCTAGGGCAGTGGCTTATGTTGTTGCATCTAATAGGGGGAGAGATGTGGAGGTTGGCATAAATGATAATGGGTTTTTTGTGACTGGGAAGGAGCTTGATGTTGATAGAGTTCAAAAAACATTTGCAAAAATCGGAAAAGAAGATTTGGAGAAGGTTTTAGGTGAAGCTATTAATAAAACAGAAGTTTTGAGAAAGAGATTTAGACACTGTGCTGCTCGTGGTTTGATGATTTTGAGAAATTATAAGGGAAGAGTCAAGAGTGTTGGGAAGCAACAGATGTCTTCTCATTTTTTACTTGCTGCTGTGCAGAAAAAAACAAAAGATTTTCCTATTTTGAAAGAAGCAAGAAGAGAAGTTATGGAAGATTTGATGGATATTGAGAATTCTAAGATGGTTTTGGGCTGGATTTCAGAAGGAAGGATTAAAGTTGTTAGAAAAGACACCAAGGTTATGAGCCCGTTTGCTATTAATTTGATTTTGCAGAGCCATGCTGATGTTATTAAGGTTGAGGATAAGATTAATTTTATACGGCGTGTTTATGCTGAGTTGAGAAAGAAGGAGTAGTTTTGGATTATTATTCTAGACTATAGATTTATTTATAAAGGTGGGGGAGATTGGTTTGATATGAGCCAAATTGTTGATGGATTAAGAGATATTGAAAATGGGCTTGGACAGTTTTTAGTGGGTGGAGAAGATGTACTGTGGAAAGCTAGCCAAGAAGGAATTGACTTGTCTAAACCACATAAAAAAGAAACTAGAGAATATGGCCTACAGGAAAGATTAACGCTTAGTGCGAATGGGCTTTATGGTTGTTCTATCACTGAACTATTGTTTAGTGTAAAAGAAGACAGAGAAATTGATGAAAGCGCAAGACAACTTCTAATGAGAGCCATGACTGTTCTTGATGCTGCAGCTGATGTGCCCACAGAGAGTCATTATCCTAGAGAAAGATTTATGAGATATGCAACTGCATTTGCTCAGGAGTTGCATAGAAGAGAAATTAGTGTTGATGAAAGGTTCCAGAAATATTTAAAAATGGATTCTATTGGATTAGAAGAAGCTTAATTGGGTGGTATAATTATCAGTAGTGTAATAAAATAGGCTATTAATCTTGTTTGTTTTTTATTAGATTTTGTAAGGTAACTAGGATTGAGTAGAAATCTTCGTAATCATTGCACTAATTTTATTTCTAGTTGATTCTGGAATATCTTTCCCTAGTAATTCTTGTGTCTTTGCTAGATAGACAGAAAGAGCGTGGCCTCCTTGCCACAAACTACCATATAAATTCATTTGCATTAGGGTTGCTTCTACTGTCTGTTGAGGTGTGGGTTTTCTATTGTACCCCCAGCCTGCTCCAAATGTAAGTTCATGAAGACCATCTATATCTCTTTGATCTGGAAGATCCTGCATTAGTCTTTGTGTTATTGCATTTGCGGCCATATATGCGCTTGGGCCCTCATCTGCAAAAGCTGGGAGAGCCCCTAATTCTGCTGCAAGAGAGCTTATTTCTTCTCGTGGTATTCTTTCCATAATGGGCAGACAAAAAAGAGGTTTATAAATAAAGTTGTAGTGTAATATATATGACAAAGATAGAGAGATTCGAGGCTATTGGAAGGGTTTTATTTTGGGGAAAGAAAAAGACCTTGGTAGTTGGGGACATGCACCTGGGCTATGAAGAGTATTTAGCTGAAAGAGGAATTGCTGTTCCGAGAAGTTTAGTCGGAGAAACCATTGAAGATTTGAGAAAGATATTTGCTAAAACAGGCAAATTAAAGGAGGTTGTGCTGTTGGGTGATGTTAAACACTATTATGCTGGGATTTTGAGTAGTGAATTTAGTGATGTTAAGAAGATTTTTAAGTTAATTAGAGAAAATTTGATTGAAGATGGTAAGATTATTATTGTTAAGGGTAATCATGATGCTAGCTTAGAGCCAATTACTAGAGAAATTAGGGGAGTTGAACTTGTGGATAGATATGTTTTAGATGATGTTATGTTTTTGCATGGGAATAAAGATAGTATAAAGAAAGCTGGACTCGAATTGTATGATAAAAAAATCAAACTGATAGTGGTTGGGCATATTCATCCTGCTGTTTATCTGAGAGAAGATGAGAAGGTAGAAAAGTATAAGTGCTTTGTCTATGGCAAGTGGAAGAGAAAGAAGTTTATTGTTGTGCCTAGTTTTTTTTCTTTGGTTGAGGGGTTGGATATTAGTGAAAATCATAAGGTTGATGATTTTGATTTTTCTGATTTTAGGGCTTTTCTTGTGGCTGATAGGGTTTATGATTTTGGAAAAATTTCTAGGTTGGGATAAATTGAGTTATTATATATTCCAATACATATATATTTTTAAACAGTGAGGGGCTGCTTTCATTATGACTTTAAGAAAAAATGCCAAAGAAGCAAGGGACGCCGAAAAAAGGAAGAAGAAAGAAGTTTATTATTCTGGGGAAAGAAACAATCTAAAACCAAATTTTAGTGATAGACAAAGGGGAATAATAGAAGCTAATGGAGACTTTGTAACTGCAATAGGTAAAGAGTTGGTAGATTATTGTGAATTTAATGATACAACGCCCATACCAGCAAGAAGAACCTATGGTGGTCCTATTGTTGATAAAACATGGGAAGCAGAAGTTTCTGCAAGCGGTAACAGAATAATTGAAATAAGAGTCCTTCAGGGGTATGTCCAACCTGGAGCAAATTTGTCCTATGGCGAAGCAGAAATAAAATATGCCCCGGGAGTCTCTAGAGATGATATAAATATTATCAGAAAGGCTATAACTGATTCTGGACTTGTTAGAATTACAAAACCGAAAAAATCAAAAGAGGCTTTCAGGGCTGTAATGGCAAAGGTGTGCGGAGTTGCTGCAACTGCAGTACATC
>Ga0247842_10006165_pt1 | contig 13692 bp, 13 predicted proteins | sample LaCruzMarch2015__3_FD_192411 | JGI IMG/M metagenome (GOLD analysis project Ga0247842, IMG submission 192411) | Freshwater microbial communities from meromictic Lake La Cruz, Castile-La Mancha, Spain - LaCruzMarch2015_19m | ecosystem: Environmental > Aquatic > Freshwater > Lake | place: Spain...
ATTTCCTGCAGAAACTAAAGCTTTTCTTGCATTTGTAACTTCTGTGATAATTCCTTTTTCATGTTTCATGTAACCCTTTACGGATTCCATTAAGTTTGGAATTAAATCTGCTCTTCTTTTAAGTTGAACATCAATTTGTGCTAGAGAATTGTCAATTTGGTTAATTAGAGAAACAAATCTATTATAATATCCTAAAAATACTAGTGCTCCGAGAACAACTATTCCTCCGATCACCCACCAAATTACCATAATTTAATTTCGTGAATTTTGTTTATAAATGTTTGGATTAATTCATTAAAAATTAGGAGTAATTAAATTGCGTCAAGCTTAAAAAGCAAGAAAAAGTAGTTTATTTATGGAAAGAAAGAGTAAACTTTTAGTTGTGAGCATTGGTGTCCTTGTTGTAGTGCTCATTTTACTTTTGGTTCTGTTAAAGGGGAGTCTTGTTAACGGAAACGTTATTATTGACGGGGAGAATTATTCTAGTTTTGTAAATTGTTTGAATGAGAAAGGATTTGTTTTATACGGTTTTGGGAATAACGGTTTCGTTGATGCACAGCTAAGTCTTTTCCAGGATGCGAAAGGAGAGGTTAATTATATTGATTGTTTTGTGGAAGCTAGAAGATGTAATGGTGCAGTTATTTATCCGTCTTGGAAGACGAATGATGGAATTGTCGCGAGCGGGTTATCTTTAGGAATGCTTTCGACTCTTTCTGGTTGCAAGTTAGGCTAATTTTTGAATATATTCTCAATATTCAGCCCATATTTTATAAAAATATATTGTCAATCCTTTAAAACGAAATTTTACAAAAATATTTATGGTACTAAAACAAGACTATGTTTTTGCTAGCGACGAAAAGATTTGGCAATATAAGAGAATCATGCAAACAAAAATTAGGATACCTAGATTTGCTTATGATGATGCGCTTATCAAAACACATCAGCTACAAACTGCATTGGGAATAACTCAAAACCCAAATCCTGCCGGAATCTATCATGAATTCACAACAGCGAAACACTCCCGAACTGTGTTTTTCATAGATGAAGACGATTGCGGATTCTTAGGTATGAGGGGGCAAAAGAAGAGACAGCTAAGAGTTCTTACTGATGTATTGAACTTGCCGGACATGAATCTGCCAGAGATGGTCTTCTCTGAAGAAATTCCTCTGGAAGAAAGAAAGTGGCTTTATCAAAAGCATGTTGATGCTACAAAAGATAGTGGGATAACACGACTATTTGATAGAACTGCACAAAAATGGGAAAACTATTGGGAATATGTGGCTCAAAAAATAAACGAAGCTTGCCGTGAACTAGGGAACAGAGAATTCACACAGCCCTAATTATTTCTTATTTAATTCTCTAGCTAACTCATCAACATCAATTCCATGGGCTTGCGCACCTTGCTCTAAAGTTTCCATCATTGCCATGGGGCAACCTCCACAAAACATTCCTCGCTCAGCTAATTTATATCCTGCTTTTCTGTCTATACTCATAATTTCAGCAAAAGTCATATTTTTAGAAATCTTATTCTTAGTCTTCAAAGATTTCTTCGTCTTTGAAATATTCACCTTCTGCTTTTTCAAGTTCTTCTCCATCTTCTTCTAGCTCATCCCTCATAATGCCTTCGTTCTTAAAAAGTCCAGCATGTTTTTTGAATGCACTCATCTCATCTGCCTCCATTAATTATAAGTATAACTTCTTTATATATTTTGGTTTTGGGTGTTTACACCTAGCGACTAATCGCTTAAATATATTATTGGGTGTGAGCAGAAAAACAAATCTCTTACAAAAGCTTAAAAAGATCAATCTTGTAGAAAAAACATGAAGAACAAAAAAGGAAAAATTCTCATATTTTCTTTCTTGGTTATTTTAGGAATTATAATTGTCTGCTCAATTTTTTTTATCAGATCGTCGGGTAGCTACTGTTATCTTTCTCCAGATGAGATGATGCCCGGAGATTGGGGCGGACAAACAATGAGAGACAATTGTTTTGGTAATTTTGCAGACAAGCTATCTTCGAACCTAGAATGCTCCAAAGTAAAATCTCTTGTCGAAAAAGGAGTAATTGATATTTGGCGATTTAAAGAGTGCTTGGACAATAAGGCTACAAAAACAAATAATCTTAGCATTTGTAACTCTTGTCCGGAATGTGGAGACCTGTTTGTATCAGATTGCTATCGATACGCTGGTTTATCAAAAGGCTCAGTTGAACCTTGCTTTTATAATAATTACCTTTTTTCAATCAACTATACGAATACTAATCTTTTTTTAAATTGCTATCATGAATTATTTCAATATGCTGATTTCAAATTATTTCTGGACAACGAAGGATGGATGCTAGAAATTAACTACCTAAAGAATTACTGCGAAAAGTTATCAAATTCCAATGAAAAAATACAATGCGAAATGAGTTTAGATTATATTGTCGGTAAAAAAAGATGTAAAGAAGAAATGCAAAAAGCAGGAACAGTAGATGTTTATTTTTCTTGCATGGAAGAAGTGGCCCAAAAGGGAAAATATTCTCTATCTCAATAAATTAATATATTTATTTTCCTTCCCAATTCCCAATCGCCTTCCTCAACGCATCAGCAGCCAAATTAGAACAATGCATTTTTATTGGAGGCAAACCTTTCAAAGATTCTGCAACATCTTTATTTGTAATTTTCTTAGCTTCTTCCAAAGTTTTTCCTTTAGCTAATTCAGTTATCATAGAAGAAGTCGCAATTGCAGCTGCGCATCCCATTGTCTGAAACTTTATATTTTTAATGAAATCTTGTTTATCTTTATTTTTCCCAATCTTCAAATAAATCTTCATTACATCTCCACAAACAGGATTACCCAGCTCTCCAACAGCATCGGGATTTTTCATTTCTCCCATATTTTGTGGTTTAGTAAAATGCTTTTTCACTTCATCGCTATAATCATTTCCAACAGCTTTCATTTTTTCTCCCCAAATTTAAATGGACTAATCTTCGTTAATCTCTCAACATTATCTTTCACTTTTTTAATTACATAATCTTCTTGTTCTTTTGTTAAAACATTCAAACTATCTAGGGTGATTCTTATACTTCCGTTAAAATGAAATTTATCAATTCCTATTGCTTCTAAAACATGACTTCCTTTCAAACTATGTGAACTGCAAGCAGAACCTGTTGAAATGCAAATTCCTTCTTCATCTAAAAGCATCTGCAAACTTTCTCCTTCAATTCCGTAAAATGAAAAATTAATATTATTATAAACTCTTTTTTCTTTAGAACCATTTAATTTCGCTCCAGGAATCTTCAAAAGTTCATCAATTATCCTATTTCTAGATTTCTCAACTTCAACCTCTTTTCTTTTCAATTCAATTGCTTTCGCTAAAGACATAATTCCAACAAAATTTTCAGTTCCACTTCGCATATTATTTTCTTGTCCTCCTCCATTTATTATTGGTAAAATCTTAATCCCTTGTTTAATATATAAAAATCCAACTCCTTTCATCGCATTTATTTTATGTCCTGAAATAGAAATCATATCGGCTCCAATTTTCTTAACATCAATCTTTAATTTGCCAAAAGACTGAACACAATCAGAATGAAAAATAACTTTTTTCTCTTTACAAATTCTCGCAATTTCTTCAATGGGCTGAACAGTTCCAATTTCATTATTAACATGCATAACAGAAACAACTAAGGTGTCTTTTTTGATTTTCTTTTTTAATTCATCTAAGTTAACAATCCCATCAGAATCTACAGAGATCACATCAATTTCATAATCTTGTTTTTTCAAATCCTCACAAACCTCAATTACACTCGGATGCTCAATTGCAGAAATAATAATATGCTTTTTCTTTGGATTCGCCAAAGCTAACCCTTTAATCGCAAAATTATTACTTTCAGTTGCACCGGATGTAAAAATAATTTCTTCTGAATCGGCATTAATAAATTTCGCGATTTTTTCTCTTGCTTTTTCTAATTCAATTTTCGCTTCTTTCCCAACTGAATGTCTTGACGAAGGATTTCCGTAGAGATCCAAACATCTAGAAATTTCTTTTTTAACTTCCGGAGCCAGTTCCGTAGTCGCAGCATTATCTAAATAAATTTTTTGCATCTTAATATTTAAATTCACAATTACAATATTTTAAAACATCTTTGTTGTATTGTTTGCAAACATCGCATGCACATTTACTTACTTTCATTATATTCAAAAGCCTCTCGATTTCTTTTAGCCCATTAGATTCTTTGTCAATAATTAATTTTGCAGACTTTTTAATCTCATTATTCATTTCTGTGGAAAGCTTTATTTTATTTGCTCTTTTATTAGATAAATATTGAGAAACTGCAGCCTTACTTATCCCAAGAATGTCTCCTGCTTTTTCATAACTTAATTTATATTCTTTTACAAATAAGCTTGCGAGTTCTTTTCTTATTTTAGGTATAATATACCAAACTTCAATTTCTTGTGGTAGTAAATACATTTCTGGTCTCCTGTTAACTATAGTTAACTATTATTTATAAATCTTTCTAAAAAAATAAAAACCTCAAAAATTAATAGGTTTAATCTAAATAAAGTTTTATTCCGCCAACCATTCTTGCAAACCAATTATATAACAGCCCGCCGATTAAGCCGACTAAATAGTACACAATTGCATAAACAATTGGTGCAATAATAACCATCCACCAGCCTAAAGCAATGGAATAGGCAGTTATTGCCACAGTTGGATCTTGTGCTGCATAAGTTGCAGCTTCAGCAAAAGTTAGAGGACTACTATTTGCAGCTAAACCTACTTGTACTCCATAAACAATTCCAAATAGAATTCCAAACAAAGCAAGAACTTTAGCAACAGAAAATATTCCAATCTTTTTCACTTCTCTTTTTTCTTCTTTCATATTAACCTCCTTAAAATGTTAGTTTTAGATAATATTTAAATGTTTAGTGTTTGAGGATTTTTAGTAAAGAATTTAAACTTGGTTTTTTCTAATTATTTATGAAAAAAGCAGTGCCGGTGATTTTATTTTTAATATTAATTGTTTTCTCAGGAGTATTTGTTTTTGGATTTATTTCAGAAAATGCCCTCGAGGGATTAGAGGATTCCGGACTCATTTCTATAAGTAACTTTTCAGAAAATATCTCAGATTTTAATAACCTCTCCATACTTAAGCACATCATAGGACCAAATTTATCTGAATCCGGTTTATTAAATAACTCTTTTTTTGATTTAGATTATTCTGGATATATTATCCAGTTGGATGAGCAGCCGGTGGTTGTTGAAGAATACATGCTGAAACAGAGGGCTATCCAAAACCAGAATTCTTTTGTAAATAAAATTCCAGTTGTTAAAAATATTTATCAGGCGATTGCTGTAATGCCTGAAGATATTCCTCAAAAGCTGGATCAACATTTAGCAGATATTCAAAACGAGAGAGAGCAAGTAAAACAAAGAATTATTAATAATCGTGAAAAAGCGGGCTTAATCACCGGGCATGCTGTTTCTGAGCAAAGAACTCTAGATATTGAACAAGAATTTTATTTGGTTTTCAATGGTTTCTCTATTAATATCACGGATAAGGAAGCAAAAGAAATTGAAAAAATTTATGGAGTTAAGTCGGTTCAACGTAATAGGATTGTTTATGTAGACTTAATGGATTCTGTTTCACTAATTCAGGAAGGGATTTCAGTAGGACAATTAGATGAGGATGGAAATGATTGTACTATTACTGGAAAAGATTGTTTGACTGGGGTCGGAATTAAAATTGCTATTATTGATACCGGTATAGATTATGCTCATCCCGATTTTGGAAATTGTACTTCCGAACAATTCTTAAGTGGAAATTGTGCAAAGGTTATTGGGGGTTTTGATTTTGTAAATAGTAGAGATAGTAATGGCGACGGAGATTATAATGACGAGGCAGATATTAACGACGCAGATCCTATGGACGATAATGGTCACGGGACTCATTGTGCAGGCATTGCGGCGGGCAATGGAGTTTTGAAAGGGGTTGCTCCGGATGCAAAGATTTTAGCCTATAAAGTTTTAAGTGCTGGGGGGAGTGGTTCTATGGCCGGGGTTATTTCTGGAATAGAGCGAGCTGTTGTGGACGGGGCCGATGTTTTAAGTTTAAGTTTGGGTGGTGGAGGAAATCCCGATGATGCGAGTTCTACGGCTGTGGATAATGCTGTTTTGGCGGGAAAAGTTGTTGTGGTTGCAGCAGGAAATTCGGGTTCTGGAGAGCAGACAATTGGAAGCCCTGGAACTGCTAGAAATGCAATAACTGTTGGTGCTTCTAACAATGATCTTGGTAGAAATTCTATTCTGTCTGCAAATAGCTTATTTATTGATTCGAATGGGTTTGCTGGATCTAAAATTGGCTCTGTCAATGCTGAATTAAAAAATGTAAGTGGCGTAGGCAGTAGTGATGATTTTTTAAACAGTGGAAATTTTAATGGAAAGATTGCATTAATACAAAGAGGAACAATCACCTTTAGTGAGAAAATTAGAAATGCTTATACTGCTGGGGCGGTTGGAGTTATTATTTATAATAATATTGCAGGAAGTTTTAATGGTGTGGCTAGAAATAATTTGGATATTATTTCTGTTTCAGTTTCTAATGAACAAGGAGAATATTTGTTAAATTTGTTAGATTCCAGTAGTGTGTCGATTAATTTAGAGGTTACGACAGATTTTAATTATGCAAATAGTTTGGCTGGTTTTAGTTCCCGGGGTCCGGTGGTTTGGGGTGCAAATTTTATTGTTAAGCCCGATATTCTTGCACCGGGAGTAAGTATTTGTGCGGCTCAATTTGGAGACGCATTCCTTTCAAGCGGAGGTGTGCAGTGTGTAGATAATGATCATGTGGAGATTTCTGGAACTTCAATGGCTACGCCACATATGGCCGGAGTTGTAGCATTGTTGAAACAAAAACATTCTAATTGGACTTCTGAAGAAATTAAAAGTTCAATAAAAGCAACAGCAATTGATTTTGGGTTGGCTCAGACAGAGCAAGGTGCAGGAAGAGTAAATGTTACTAAATTAATTAGTTTAGTTAATCCCTTAGATTTTAGTCCTGAGCCTTATTTTTATTTTAGATTAGATTCGCTTGGAGTTAAACAATCAGTTTTATTGGGTTCGGATGAAATAATAGAATTTAAAGGTTTCTTTCCAGATTATCTTTCTTTGGTTGTTAAATATCGGAAAGAGGGTGAAACTAATTGGAGAACAGATGGCCTTCAAAGCGGGGATGGAAACGGGGTTGGTGCTGTGTTTGATACTTCTGTAATAACTGAAGCAGGAAAGTATGAATTTAATTTTTCGTTTTCGTATGCTGGTGAAGACCATTCTTATGCAACTCAGATTATTTTTTATGGAGAAGTTTTTGGAGGAAATATTTCAAATTGTGATGAACTCCAAGGGATTATTGGAGGGATTTCTGATGAATATATTATTTATAATTATAATTTAACTGAAGACATTGATTGTTCAGTTAGTCGAAATTGGAATTGTATTGTTGGCAGTCAGGGATGTACTGGGTTCAAACCAATTAAAAACTTTTTCGGTAAATTTTATGGACAAAATAATACTATCTCTAATTTATATATTAATCCAAGGCAGACAGATCGTTATGCGTCTTTGTTTGAATCTATTGGCCCTTACTCTGAGATTAAAGATTTGGGTTTAGTAAATATTACAATTGGTCAACTTGATGAGGTGTACCCTTATGTTTGGACTGAACTAGGTTTTACGCGTGCTACGCAACAGTGGCCATATGGTAGTTTGGTTGGAATAATGTATGGCGGAAAAATTTTGAATTCATATGTAGTTGATGGGCAATTATATGCTTTTGATTCTGACAGTGCACATGTTGTTGGAGGATTGGTGGGAAGTCAAATCGATGGTGAAATTATTAACTCACACGTTTATAATACTAATATTGCTGAAGCTTATCTTATGGCGGGAGGGATTGTGGGTATGTTATATTCCGGGAATATCTCAAATTCTTCTTTTGATGGAAATATTTCTGCAGTTGTTATAGATCCCTCTTCAATTTGTCCTCCGGGAGTGTGCCATCTTTCTCCTTTCAGCGGATCGTATGGAGGCCTAGTAGGGCATTCATGGTCCGGTAATACCTTTACGATTATTAATTCTTTTTCATCAGGCACTATTCAAGGATACAAAAGCTTGGGAGGTTTAATGGGTACAAACCAGGGTTCTGGTCAGATTATAAATTCAGGGTCCAATATGAGTATAGTGCAGATGTATCATCCCGAAATTGTACGTACGGTTCTTCAATATGCGAGTGGAGGTTTAATTGGTGAATTTTCTGGTGGAGGAGATTTGTCTAATTCTTATTTTACTGGAATTTTGTCTGGAGAGACATTTTCTACTGGTGGTTTGGTGGGAATATTGTTTGGAGGAACTTTGAGTAACTCTTATATGGAGGGAAATATTTCTGCAAACGGCGGAAGACTTCTAGGAGGGATTGCTGGCTCTTTTTATAATGCTGTGGTAAACAATTCTTATTTCTTGGGGAATGTATTTGGGAGCTTTTATTGGAGTGAGCCTTTTGGGTATATATGGCCGGGCGGAAGTACTACTATCTCTAATTCTTTTTGGAATTTTAATGATTATGAAAGTCCTTATTCTGACGATGCTAATACGCATAAAACTTTGGAAGAAATGAGGGATGTTAATACTTTTTTGAATGCAGGATGGAATTTTGATGACAGTTGGGGAATTAATCCAGGTATTAATGGAGGTTATCCTAATTTGGAAATTCGGGGAATTTGGAATTGTACTCAAGAATATTCTGACTGGAGTGTCTGCGACGGTACTAATAGATACTCGACTAGAATAATTACTTCTTCAAATCCTGCTGGCTGCTATTTAGGCAGAGCCCCAATTTTATCACGAGAATGTCCAAGTTGTTTTTTTAAATATTCTGATTGGTCAGACTCTTGTATTAATGGATTTCAAAACAGAACAATTATTTCTTTAAATCCGGCGGGTTGTTATTTGAATAAAGCTTCTGGAAAGTTATCACGAGAATGCCCCTATACTTTAATTAGAAATTGTGAAGAGTTGCAGCACATAAATGATTTAGATATGACTCCGAGGGCTTATTATAAATTAGCAAATGATATTGATTGTTCTGAAACTAGAAGTTGGAATTTTGAAGAATACTGCAATCATCCGTATCTGCAAGTTAGTCAGTACAAAAATAGCCAAGATTGCAAGAATAATGGGGGTTACTGGTTTAGTGGTTACTCTGGTTTTGAACCAATTGGAGGATTTGGTGGTTCTTTTGATGGGCAAGGTTTTAAAATTAAAAATTTGTATATAAATAGACCTTCTTCAGTGATGGTGGGGTTGTTTTCGAGCATTAGTGGAAGCGTCTCTAGTTTGGGTGTCGTCAATGCAAATATTACTGGGAGTCAATATGTTGGGGCGATTACAGGATATTTGGGAGGAGGAAGAATTTTGAATTCTTATTCTAGTGGTAATGTTGGGAATTATCGCATAGTTGGAGGGATTGTTGGATTTTTGAATGGGGATATAGGCGGGATTGCTGGCTTTTTGTATAATGATGGTGCAATATCTAATTGTTATTCCTTTGTTAATGTGGTGGGAGTGAATCGAGTTGGCGGATTGGTTGGGGGCATTAATGGTGGTTCTGTTTTGAATTCTTATGCTGGAGGTATTGTATCTGGTACTGGAGGCCTTATAGGGGGGCTTCCTAAGGGAATAGTTCAGGAATCTTTTTGGGATATTAATTCTTCTGGAAAATTAACAAGCGCGGGAGGAAAAGGAAAGACAACAGAAGAAATGAAAGATGTTAATACTTTCTCCAGTAGTGGTTGGAATTTTGATAATGTTTGGGGGATTAACCCAAGTATTAATGAGGGTTATCCGTATCTAAATATCTTTTTAGATTTACCGCCTGAGCCAGTAGATCCGGGAAGAGTATGATGAGAAAATTATTTATTATCTTAAGCATTTTGGTTTTATTTAGTTTAACATTTATTTCTGCTAGCGAACTCAGGGTAACTGAGGAGCATCCGTTTTTGATAAATGGTGAGTGGATTTCTGCGTCGGAGTTGCAAGTTGGAGATGAATTGACTTTGGTGAATGGTTCGAAAGTTAAAATTACGAAATTAACGGATATTGAAACTGAAGAGCCATTTTTAGTTTATAATTTAGAGGCAGGAGAATATCATAATTTTGTCGTCGGTGAAGAAGGGGTTGTTGTGCATAATAGTAATTTTATTCCTAGCGGCGTTATTCAGAAGGAGGGAGTAGGTAATAAGTTTTTTGAATGTAAACAATGTAGTAGGGCAAATCTCTGTCCGTTTAATAATTTAAACGATGGCAGATGCGGAGGGTTACCTGCTTTTTTAGGTAAGAGAGTTTCTGTTGGCACAAAGGTCAAGGTTTTTAGTAGAACTAGTGGTAAGGATTTAGAAGCAATTGTAGCAGATATTTCAAATGAGGGAAAAGTTCAAGTTAGGTATAGTTTTAATAAACTTGGCAGTTTTACAGTAGGTGAGAAAGTAGTTGTTTCTCGTTCTGAGCCAGGCATGTGGACCACAGCCGAGATTCTTTCAGTCGATTCTTCTGCTAACAGAGCTGTTGTTCGTGTCCCTCTTTATGACGCGTCTCATAAAATTTTAAGAGACGAATTAGGAAATATTAAGTATTCAACTAAAGAGGTAGGGCTTGCAGGAGTTTTTAAAAGAGATGGAAATTTTCGTTATAAATGGATCGATGCTTCTGAAATCAAAACTTCTCCTGTTAGAACAGTGAGAGACCAAATAGGAGGAGCTATTTCAGAGAAAGAGCTAAAAAAGATATCTGCTACCGAATATGATTCAATCGTTAGACCCGAATATAGAATTGCAAACGCTAGAAAAGATTTGATGACTACGATTGTTGAAGGAGGGTCCGTTACAAAAATAGCTATTCGAGAAGGAGAAACAGCTACTTGGGTTTTAACAGCAGAGGGGAAATTGCGTTTTGCTAATAAATTTTCTGTTCAAAATGAACAAGGTATTAAACATATTCAGTTAAGTCTTGGCGAAGAAGTTATTTATGCTGGAGAAATGAAAAGAGTGGGAGGTAGGTTAAAGGTGGATTTATCATCTGGGACTTTTTCTAGCTATGGTCTTAATCCTCAATTTAGTGTAAAAGATATGAATAACAAGATGAATTTGGAATCTTTTATGAAACAACTTCTTCCAGATGAAACGATAGAGATTGTTGAATTCCGGCCTTGGAATTAATCTAGATAGGTAATATCTCCATCTGCTTTAAGCTCGTCAACTAAATTTTGGTAATCTTTTTGAAGGTTTATGCATAATCCTGTTTTTCTACCGGGAGAATATCCGTCGTTCGATGTGAAGATTATTCGTCTGTTGTTAATTGCAACCATTCCACTTTTTTGGCATTCAGGTATAAATCTTGCTAGTGGGGTGTGCCCACTTATAGAGTATTTTATCCCAAGTTCGTTTAGTTTAATTTGAATTTTCTGTGGATCAAAATCTTCATCTGCTCCTTCAGTTATTCTGTCGATGTCTTCTTCTTCTGGTTCGAATAAATATTCTATTCCTCTGCCAATCGCTGGAAGCCCTGCATGAGTTAAGATAATTCCGTTCTCGGTTGTTGCGGAGGTTGGCAAATGCTCTAATTTTCCTAAATAATCTGGTTTAATTCTAGTTAAAGCATTAAATTTTGTTAGGTATCTTTGTATGTCGTGACCCTCTTTTTTAAGATTTGCTAGAATGTTTAATCCTCTTTCGTGATTTCCCATTAAGAAGTTAATTGGGAAACTTGTATTTCTTTCTATTGCGTTTATTATTTCTATATCTCCATTCGTTAAGACATCTTCGTCTTTTTTTGGGTTTGTTATATCTCCAAGAATTAATGCTCTTGCTAGAGAAGGTTTTTTTCTTTTTATATGTTCATTGACTTTTTCTATCCATTCTTGAAATAAGGAGTAATCTCCATGCCAGTCTGTAGATACGTAGAGATAACCTCCACCATAATACACTAAATTTCTTGCCATGGTTTATCTAAACTTTAGAGGTATTTAAAGCTTTTGTTTGTTACTACTTAAAAGATACAATACTAATTTTATATTTTCGCCAACATCAAAAATCCAGTCTTCTTAAAATAAAATCATTTTAAGTTGTCAATAAAACTATAAATTCCTTTTTTTAATATTTTCTATAGAATTAAAATTATTCAAAATGTTTAAATAGTATTATTCTGTCTTTATGGAATGAAAAAAGGGTTGGCAATTTTGGTTTTTTTATTATTAATAGGATTTGTTTCTGCACTTAATTTGCCAGCACCTCCGAGTTCTCCCGAATTAGGTTCTGGTCAGCAGAATAATAGTGGTTCTCCTGCAGGAGAGGCAGGCGTAAATTCGCCAATTGATCCGGCTGGTTCTTTTGATGGCGCTGAGGAGTCTTTGGGCGATGAAAAAACTGGCATGGATAAGTTAAAAATTTATTTAATTGTTTTTATCGCTATTCTTCTTTTAGCAGTGATTGTTGTCTTTTTTATCTGGCTAAAGCAAAGAGGGACTACTTCTCCATCTCAACAAAACTTAAATAGTTCCGAAATGAATAAATTGGATGAAAATGGGGCGAAATAAAAAGAAGAGTAAGGACAGTTTTGGAGGTTTCTTTAATTATTTTTTTCTTTTTCTTTTAATTGTAATTATCGGGGTGGCTTATTCTTTATTTGAAACTAGTTTTTTTACAGGAAAGTTCATTTCAGAGGAGGCAGAATATAATCTCTCAGGATATTCTAAACCAGTGGATATATTCGATGGAAATAAGACAGTCTTTAGTATTTCTCCAGATCAGGATGTTTTAATTTCCCAGATTAAGACTTTTAAGGCGACTGTTAATCATTCTGGTGCGTACATATATAGAAAAGGTTATTATTGGAGTCAAGAAAGTAATAGATGGATTAATTTTACATTTCCGCAGGCGACTGTAGGAAATTCTAATTGGATAACAGATTTTGCTTCTACAAATATAACTGTTAATGTTTCTAAAGATTTTAAAAACGGCGAAAATTTATTTATTACATATTCTTGTAAGAAACAGAGTGACGTTTGGAAATGCGGGTGTAACTCTTTTGATAATTCTAGCTGTGATAAATGGATGTTGCAGATGGTTAATGTTAGCGGCACTATCGACTCTTGTGTAAATAATAGCGATTGTTATTCTAATTATTCTTGTGTGAACGGACTTTGCGTTTTAGACGGAATAGTTGATGATGTTTATAAAATATATAATTGCACCGATTTACAAAATATAAAAAATAATTTGAATGCGAGCTATGAATTAGCAAATGATATCGACTGTTCTGAGACGAGAAATTGGAATAATGGTACGGGATTTGAACCAATAGGAGAATTTTCTGGAACTTTAAATGGCGAGGGGCATGTAATTGAGGAGTTATATATAAATATGACAGGCTATACTAATGCTTACAATCTTCCAGGTGTCGCTTTTGTGAAGAATAATTCTGGAATTTTATCAAATTTAGTATTTTCTTCTATAGATATATTTGGAGGAAGGTATGGTACTGGAGGAATTACTTCTTTCAATTATGGGTATGTTCTAAATTCTTCGGTATCAGGCGTCGTGAAATCTTCCTTCGTGTTTAATGGAGGAGTGCAAGAGGGAGAAGGAAGAGCGGGAATT
>Ga0247842_10006168_pt1 | contig 13682 bp, 13 predicted proteins | sample LaCruzMarch2015__3_FD_192411 | JGI IMG/M metagenome (GOLD analysis project Ga0247842, IMG submission 192411) | Freshwater microbial communities from meromictic Lake La Cruz, Castile-La Mancha, Spain - LaCruzMarch2015_19m | ecosystem: Environmental > Aquatic > Freshwater > Lake | place: Spain...
CCTCGTCGAGGCTGGTGTGGATGTCGGCAGTAACAACCCCTGCTTTTTTAATGGAGCAATCGAAATAACCCTTCCGGGTGGCGGAAGATGCAATGCAAAAGGTGCACTCACCTGAGCCAAGCAACGAAAATTCCACAAACTGTCCCGGCAGGTATGTGAATTTTTCCATCATTCCCTCTTCCCTGAATTTCAGGCGGTAGGTGCGGATGTCGGGTGTTTCCTGGATGACTTTGTCAACCTTGCAGATCATCGGGACGAGAAGCGTTTCCATCGAAAAATTATTGAATTGTTGAATTGCTGAATTGTTGAATCCAGAAAAGGCATACGAGAGGTGACGAAATACCTAAAGCTGAATAGTTATAAACCTTCATTGTTTTCATTGCATGCATTGTTTGCATTGTTTTCATTCCTGCATTGCTGCAGCAGAAACCTGGTTCACCACCTCAAAAATACTGATGTTCACCGGGCAGGCGATGGTACATTTACCGCATCCCACACATAGGTTTTCTCCAAACCGTTCCTTGTAATACACAAATTTGTGCATGGCACGCTGCCGCCAGCGGCGGTATTTGGCAGGACGGGGATTGTGACCACCAGCCATCAGGGTAAAATACCCGTTGTTACAGGAGTCGTAGCTTTTGTAACGCACCCCGGTATCTTTTACCTTCTCATCCGATATCTTGAAGCAGTGGCAGGTAGGGCATACGAACGCACAGGTGTTGCAGCTTACGCAGTTGCCGGAAACATTTTCAAATTCAGGGGTGTCGAAGATCTTTGAAAGCTTTGCATTAACCTCCCTGTAATCCATCTTCAGACGGAAAGAACCTGCAAAGGTCTCGAACTGCTTTTTAAGGTCGGGACCTGCGGCCTCTTCCGTGACGCGTGACGCGTGACGGGTGACATCGGTATTAAGCAGTGCGGCTCCTTTGTCGGTTTTTGATTTAATATAAACCTTTCCATCCGATCCGTTAACGATAAGTACATCCAGTGCATCGAGGTTCTCTACATCGTAATCGAGTGAAGTACAGAAACAATGGGTATCGGCCTTGTCGCAACGGGCTGAGATGATTGTGGTATTCTCACGGCGTTTCTGGTAATCGGTATCGATGTAATCCCAGTTGTACACTTTATCAAGGACCTGCAACGCGCGGGCATCGCAATGTTTTGCCCCGATGATGACGCGATTGCCTGCAAGCGGATCTTCGTCCACCTCCGACACATCGGTTCCGGCGCTTGTGGCAACATATTTCATCACCTTGGCCGACCTGGGGAAGAAAAGGGGTTTGATGCTCTGTGTCTTTGCGATGGGCGATTCCGGATCACAATCCGCGAGGCTCTTCACCCGTTTAAAATCAAATTTGCCGAATTTTTCTACCGGGGCATAGGTTTCATGACCGGCCATGATGGCCTCATAGAATTTAACCAGGCCGGCTTTATCGGTAACAAATATTTCAACGCTCATAAGTTCGGATTCGGATTACATGATAAAATCATCGGGATCTTTCAGACTGTACTTGTAGAAGGCACCACGATCATCGGGGATTACCCCGGCGAGGTGCTCCTGGAAGTTCTCATAGATCACACTTTCATTCTGCTTATGCAGTAAATGCAATGGCAGGTGGCTCGGACACGCCTTCTCGCAGTTGCGGCAATCGACGCAACGGCCTGCCAGATGCAGCGACCAGGTCATCAGGGCATGGAACGCAGCGGAAGTGGTATTTGCCCCGTTGTATAAGGTGGCAGTCTCCTGGTCAATGCAGCATTTGGCGCAATAGCACAACGGGCATGAATGGCGGCAGGCATTGCATCGGATGCAGTTTTCGAAAACCTCCTCAAAATAGGCCGTCCTCTCGGTAAGCGGTTTTTCGGCCAATGCCGCAATATCCACATTCACCGTGTAGGGATGGGTCTGAGACCCATCCCTACCGGACCCATCCCTACCGGACCCATCCCTACCGGACCCATCCCTACCGGATGTTCCCAACAATTCATCATACACCACGGCATCGGGGACCACACATTCCGTGCAATTCTGCATTTTCTGCCCGGCATCATCCACCACGCCTTCGCAGCAGATTCCAACCACGTAAAGGTTTTCCCGCTTCACCTGGCTTTCTGTCAGCATCAGGTTCAGCGAGCGGCTGTCGCAACCTTTCACCACCAAACCAACACGTTTTCTGCGTGTATGATCGGTCTTGAGGTAATTCACCAGGTTGAAAACCGATTTGTCGGTGAATACCAGTTTGCAAACATCCTGCGGGTCGGTGATCAGCACTGGAACCTGGTTATCGTCGAAACCGTTTAAACGGTAACCAACGAAAACATCAATCTTTCCTTCAGCAAAAAGCTTCGCCGCGATGTCCTGGATCTGTTTCGTATAGTTCATTTCTTGTCGAAATTTTCTTTTTTATACAAATGAAGCGGGCCAAGTTTTTTGATGTCTTCTGTCACCTTGTTCACCACCTTGGCGAATTTAGGCCCTTCAGCAGCCGAAACCCAGGAAAACTGGATCCTGTTTTCGTGAAAACCCACGAAATTCAGCAACTTCTTGGTCACGAGAAAGCGGCGCCGGGCAAAGTAATTCCCGGTGATATAGTGGCAGTCGCCCGGGTGACATCCCGAAACCAGTACGCCATCGGCCGTGGTCTGCAACGACTTGATCAGGAACCACGGATCAACGCGCGATGAACAGGGCACGCGGATGATACGGATGTTGGGCGGATACTGGATCCGGGAGGTTCCCGTGAGGTCCGATCCGGCATAGGAACACCAGTTGCACAGAATGCCCATGATCACAGGTTCCCAGTTGGGAGGGGCAACCAGTTCAGGCTTCTCAATGCTTACAAGTTGATCTTTTACTTCTGTTTCCATCAGATTGAAACTATCTCGTTAATGATTTGGGGATCGGTAAAACCGGCCAGGTTGATGGCCATCGAGCGGCAGATCGCCACGCAGGAGCCGCATCCCTGGCAGACGCCCTCGTTGATCTTTGCAACGGTGCGCAGTTCCTTTGAACCATGGCCGATGGGTACCTCGTCGGTAACAATGGCGCCGTATGGACAAACTTTCACGCAATTCTGGCAACCCGAGCAATACTCGTTGTTGATGGTAGAAACCATCGGGTCTTTCTTCATGGTATCGCCTGCAAAGAGCCCGCAAACCTTGGCGGCGCATGCTGAGGCCTGTGATACGGTTTCGGGGATATCCTTGGGAGCCTGGGTACAACCGGCCAGGAAAATGCCTGCCTTCGCTGTTTCCACCGGGCGGAGTTTTGGGTGTGCTTCCGACAGGTAACCATATTTGTCGTAGGAGATACCCAGCAAACGGGCAAGTTCCGGGTTATCTTTCGGGGCGCTCACGGCAGTTGCCAGTACCACAAGGTCGGCTTCTACCTCAACAACCTGTCCTATCTGCGCATCCTCGCCGCGGACCATCAGTTTATCTCCCTTCTTGTAAATCTTGGAAACCCTGCCACGGAGGTATGTTGTGCCGGTATCAACCTGGGCCTTCTTCACAAATTCCTCGTACCCCTTGCCAGCGGCACGGATATCCATGTAAAAGACATAGGCATGGGAGTCGTGAACTTTATGATGCAGCAGGATGGTATGCTTGGTCGTGTACATGCAACATATCTTCGAGCAGTATTCAATGCCCTTGGCTTCGTCGCGTGAGCCCACACATTTGATAAAGACCACATTCTTGGGTACTTTACCATCGGATGGCCTCTGGGGTACCCCGTTGGTGGGGCCGTTGGCCGAAACCATTCGTTCAAATTCCAGTGAGGTGATGATGTCCTTGAACCGTCCCACGCCATATTCTTCATAGGGTGCAGGATCCCACATATCGTATCCTGTCGCTACAACCACAGCCCCGATTTCGCGTTCGATGATCTCATCCTGCATCTTGTAGTCGATCGCACCCGGGAGGCAAACCTTGGCACAGATACCGCATTTTCCCTTGGTGAGCATGGTGCAATGTTCGGCATCGATGACCGGCTTGTTTGGAACCGCCTGCGGGAATGGCGTATAGATCGCCTTCCGCTTGTCGATGCCCATGTTGTACTCATTGGGAACCTTCACAGGGCATTTCTGCCAGCAGGCGCCACAACCGGTACAGGTTTTAAAATTCACATAGGAAGCTTTCTTTTTGATCTTGACCTTGTAATTGCCGACAAAACCCTGCAATTCAAGAACTTCGGCATAAGGAATGAGTTCAATGTAGGGGTGGGAGGCCACATCCACCATCTTGGGCGTGAGGATGCACTGGGCGCAGTCGAGGGTTGGGAAAGTTTCATCGAGCTGGGCCATTTTGCCGCCGATAGACGGGCTTTTTTCAACCAAAACCACCGGGATCCGGGCATCGGCAATGTCGAGGGCTGCCTGGATGCCGGCAATTCCGCCGCCGATCACCAGCGCACGCTTGGTTACGGGGACAGAAATCTCATGCAGTTGCTCATTGGCAATGGATTTTGCAACTGCCATCCTGCAAAGGTCCATGGCCTTCTCTGTGGCGGCCTTTTTATCTTTCTGATGTACCCAGGATGAATGTTCACGGATGTTGGCAACCTCCAGCAAATAAGGATTCATCCCGGCATCGGACAATGCCTTCCGGAAAGTCTTTTCATGCATGCGAGGTGAACAGGCTGCCACCACGATTGAGGTGAGCTTGTACTGCACGATGGCATCGCGGATCATTCCCTGCCCCGGATCGGAGCACATGTACTTGTATTCGATGGCATACTTTACCTCTTTAATGCGTTTGACCTCCTCAACAACCTGGGGAACGTCGACATAGTCGGCAATGTTGGCGCCGCAAAAACAAACGAAAACTCCTACTCTTGCCATTATTTAACCTCGCTTTCTGCTTCAACAGCCTTGATGGGTTTTTTAACTTTTTCAGCAACGGGTTCAATCTTCCCGATGTTGGCCAAAGCGCCTTCTACCGGGACAATGTGCTTAGGGAACTTCAGTTGATCGATCGGGTTTCCGAAGGCAAGCGCCATGAGTTGGGTGATATAAAAAACCGGGATGTCATACTTAACTCCCTGTTGCTTTTCAATATCCGGCTGTCGCATGTCGAGGTTAGACTGGCAAAGCGGGCATGCAACCACGATGGCGTGGGCTCCGCTTTCTTTCGCCATCGCCAGTATCTGGCCGCTGAGGTTCAGCACCACTTCGGTATTGGAGATGGAAAAGGAGGCGCCGCAACACTCTGTTTTATAGTCGAATTCAGTCGCTGTAGCGCCCAATGCCTCACAAATCTGATCCATAGAAACCGGGTATTCCGGAGAATCGAAATTGGTGATGTTTTTCGGCCGGGTAAGCAAGCATCCATAGTAACAAGCTACCTTCAATCCTGCAAGGGATTTGGTTACTTTCTCCCTTATGGTCTCGACCCCAATATCTTCATAAAAATACTGCAACATCGATTTCACATCGACCTTGCCCTGGTAGGTTCCCTCTTCCACCACGGTTGTGTTGATCCGTTTGGCCAGCTCAGGGTTCTCATCCATGTGTACCTTTGTTACCTTCATGCGTTGATAGCAGGATGCACAGGCGATACCCATGGTGGTGTTCTCCAGTTTTTCGGCCAGGACGAGGTTGCGCATGGGCAGCGCATAGGCCAGGTTCTCGGTCATCACATGGGCAGAGGTTGCGCCACAGCAATTCCAGTCGGGAATGTCTTCCAGCACCACATCCAGGGTTTTAAGCACCAGTTTGAGGGTGCTGTCAAATTCCTCGCTGGTACCATGTGCAGAACAACCCGGGAAATAGGTTAATTTCTTCATCTTCGGTCAGATTATTTATTCTTTTCCAGTCTTTCGGCAACTTCATACATGCGTTTGATGGCCTTGGCGCTCTTAAGCGGTTTGACGCCCAGTGGAATTTTACCCTTGAGAAGGGCTTTGGGTGCCAGGTGCATATCTTTGAACAGGTTTCGGGTACGGATATTGAACTCTGCCATCATGCGGAGTTCATAATTGCGGCCATACCGCTTTATCATATCAAGGAAAATCTCGTGGAATTTACGGATCTCTTTTACCTTTTTCGAATCGTTGATATAGTTCTCCTCGATGGCCAGATGGCGAACCGCCTCCATCACCGCGGGGATGTCAATTTCGCGCGGGCATCGTCCTGAACAGGCAGAGCAGGTGAGACAGAACCAATGGGAGTTGGCCATGTATGACTCATTTCTCAGTCCCAGCTTGATCATCTGCATGATCTCACGGGGTGGAAAATCCATGTATTGCGACACAGGGCAGGTACTCACACACTTGCCGCATTGATAACATTCGAGCACATTAGCGCCGCTTTTCTTATTCACGTCCTCCAGAAATGTGTTTTTCCCCTGAGATCCAAGTGTTATCATAGTACAATTTGTATTGTTAATGATTTAACAGGACAAAGTTACAAAAAGTTTTTTTTGGAAGTATTCTAAATTATATGATTCAGAGAATCAATCTGGTAATGAATTCTATATCAATAAAAAAAGATGCCCAAGGCGTTACCTGAACATTTCTTCCTGATCATTTGATCATCAAGGCATACAAATTTGTCATTCATGCAGAAAACACCTTCAATAACCAACAGACAGGGATTGTTCTCTGCATTAATGAAATCGGGCCACTTGAATACCAATCTTAAAAAGTATTAGAGGAAAAATCATATATTAATTGATTGTGCTCCTTTTTTACTGTTCTAAAAATTCTTGCAAAAAAAAGGCGACTCCAATCGGAACCGCCTTATAACTTCATTTACGCGCCACGATTTACTGTAACGTAAACTTGATCGGCAGGTTAAATTGAACACGAACAGGAACTCCACGTTGTTTTCCGGGAACCCATTTGGGCATCGATTTTACCACGCGGATGGCCTCTTCGTCGCAACCGCCACCAATGCCGCGCAGAACACGCACATCGCTGATGGATCCGTCGACTTCAACCACAAAAGTCACAAACACCTTTCCCTGGATACCCAATTCCTTGGCTTCTTCGGGATATTTGATGTTTTGCTGCAAATAAGAAATACGGGCTTCTTCTCCACCAGGATAACCAGGCTGTTCTTCAACTACAGTGAAGATTTCTGCCTGAACAGGAGTTTCAATAACTTTTGGCCCTTCGTCCTTTACTTCAACCTCGACATCTTCTGACGGGGCTTCAACATTACCTTTTTTATTCAGGTCATCCATTGAGGCCATACTTACTTCGATGGTTGTATCTTCAACAACAACAGGAGCGGTAAATTTTACTTTTTCAACCATGGCTTCGGGAGGAGGAGGAGGGGGCGGAGGAGGAGGTGCTTCTTCCTGCTTAAGGTTATCGATGGTTACACCAATTTCCTTTTCCTTTTCCCTGACCAGTCTTTCTTTATTTATGTAAGCATTGATCAGCGGATAAGCCACAACAGCTCCAATCAAAACAAGACCAATGATTAAGGAAATGGTCACAAATTTCCTGTATTTCTTTCGCAGGTAATATGAGCCATACTCCTTGTTCCTGTTTCTGAAAACAATATCCTCCAGCGATTCTACATGCTGTGTTACTATTGCCATACACTATATTTTTAACGTGTTAACCACAATATCTCTGATTATTTGGGAGCATTCTTCAACATTTCCAATTCTGTCGGTGTTGGATCAACAACGGCATAACTGCCGATGTTGCAGATGGCCATTTCGTCGATGATATCCACCATGTCCTTATATTTAGCGTTCTCATCAGCCTTGATAAGAACAATTGGACCATGCTTATCATCTTTCTTCATTTGCTTGATCGCTGAATCGGCTGTTGTATCGGCCACCACAGTCTTTCCTGTTATACGCTTATCACGGTATTCAGCAATTTTGGTGAACAGGTCCTTATTTTTTATCAATAAGAGCTTCCTGATCCCGTCTTTGCTGAAATCGGTCTTGACAAGCTGTGGCATTTCGGCAGGTTTCTTCGGATCTGCTATTCCAATGTAATAATAAACCTTATGCCCTTCCGTCAACAGGATATTTAAGGTCCTGTTTTTTGGAATTTCCGGTCGGTTTTTATCATCAGGATTATCCGTTTTTTCAGGCATGGTAATTACCATGACCTTGGGCTTGCTAAAAGCCGTGGTCAGCATGAAGAAGGTAATGAGCAGACACATCAGGTCGACCATAGGGGTCATGTCGATGCGGGTGCTGTGTTTCTTAGCTTTGCGCTTCCCACCCTTTTTCCCTTTTTCTTCAACAATTATTTCACCCATACTGGTTCTATCTTTTAGGGATTAAAATCTCGTTACTCTATTTTGGCATATCCTTCAGGCTGACTTCGTCTTTCTGAAGGTTGGTGACGAGATTAAATTTATTTACCTTGTTTTCCTGCAACAGGTCCATTATCTTCTTGACAGCAGTGTAATCTGTTTCAGCATCACCTTTGATGGCTACTTCGGCGCTCAGGTTGGTCAGTCGGGCCATACGAACCCACCAGGCCAGCTGGTTGTCTATAGAATCCATGGGAATTCCCACCTGGAGCTTGTCACGGTCTTTCGGGTCGGCTGCATTGATCCAGTCCTTCACGTTTTTTATCGGCATTCCGAAACCTGCCATTTTACTAAATTTATCCAGTTCTTTCGGAGTGTAGGTCAATTTATACTGTTCGCCCATTTTTTGCAGCAACTTTTCCCTGAAATGGGTAGAGGTATCCTTACCGTTATCGATATTGAAAAACACCTTTCCATCCTTGGCAATGTAAATCGTCATGATATCATTGTCAGGAGCCTGCTTTTCGGAAACCGAAGATGGGGTTTCAATCGGCGCAGCTTCCTGTGGGCGGAAAGATGTGGTCAACATGAAGAATGTCAGCAGCAAGGAAAACAAATCCACCATAGGCGTCATGTCTATGTGCGGACTTCGTGCCGGTTGTTTAATTTTTGGCATACTGTTTTCTTTTTAACTATTTGGTTGCAGCGGCAAATGACTGAACAAGACTGAAACCGGCCTCATCAATTTTATAGGTGAAGCTATCAATCTGGGTTGAATAGAAGTTATACAGTACAATGGCCAACAATGAACCGAAGATACCAAAAGCAGTGTTGATAAGGGCCTCGGAGATACCGTTTGCAAGGGCAAGGGCATCGGGAGCGCCAGCCTGGGCCAAAGCGCCGAAGGCCTTGATCATCCCGATAACCGTTCCCATAAGACCGGTCAATACCGAGATAGAGGCGATTGTTGATAAAATAACGAGATTTCTCGACAACATCGGAAGTTCGAGCGCAGAGGCCTCTTCAAATTCCTTCTGCAAGGCGAGGATTTTCTGATCTTTTTCCAGGGTAGCATCGTTCTGAAGTGCACGATAACGGAGCAGACCGGCTTTCATAACATTTGCAAGTGATCCTCTTTGCTTGTCGCAGGCAACAATGGCATCTTCAATCTTGTTGTTGTCAAGACTGACCTGAAGGTTTTTAACAAATACATTGAGACGTCCTTTTCCTTTTGCACGAAACAGAACGATTCCACGTTCAACAGCAAAGATGACGAGAATAAGATTTAACATGATCAGGAACGGAACGATGACACCGCCTTTGTAGATAATGGCCAGATAGTTGCCGGGCAGCGGATGGCCTTCAGGGTTACCTCCTTCAAAAAATAGTGGATTACCAAACACGTACTTGTAAATGACGTAGGAAATTATGAAAGCGATAATCATAACACCCACCGTAAACACTGACCTTAAAGCTTCACCAAGGGATCCGCCTTTTTTAGTTGTCTTGCTCATCGTTAAAAAGTTTTAGATTAAAAATTGAATGAATTATTATATTTTCTTATTAAAAAGGCCCACAAAGATAAATAAATTATATACGAAATCAAATAGTTGTTATTTGATCTTCGTTTTCAAAAGGTCAATAACCGGCTTCACAATTGCTACTTTTTCATCATTTGGATTTACAGCACTCATTCTGAGGTAATACTCCAGTGCTTTAGCCGCCTCATCCTTGAGTTTTTGATCGCGGAACCATTGGCTGTAATAATAAAATGCCAGGTAATCGAATGATTCGAACCGCTCTTTCATATATTTAACTGTATCGGACTGGGTCATGGCAATAAGGCCTTCGTATACCGGAACCGCATATCCTGTTGTATTAAACCCTTTCGGATCCTTTATGTCAAGGTTTGACTTTGTACGCGCCCGCCAGGCGAAACCTGGAATATAATCGGGCTGAAGCGTGTTAAAAATGGCAAGGTTGGTATCGGCATTAACATAATCCTGAAGACTGTAGTAAACCTTTCCCAGGTTATAATAGTCCATCGGGGCACCCTTTCCTTTTTTGATCTTAATTTCATAGTGCTCCTTTGCTTTATCATATTTTTTCACCCGTGTAAAACAAGTTGCTGCCTCGGAGACAAGTTCTATTTTGGTAGTATCCAGATCATATGCCTTCATGAGTGCTTCCGTTGCCAGTGAATCCTGTTTGGTTTTCGCCAGCAACCTTCCGTAGTAAGCATAGTCGAGTGACCTAATTTTTTCCGGTTTTGCATTCGCAATAAACTTACGGATATATAAAAGTCCTTTATCATATTGTTTGGTCTCAAAATATGAATACCCCAGCGCCCGGTTCACATCATTGTCAGTACTGTCAACCTTCAGAATCTCATTAAGCTGATTAATTGCTTCAGGATAGTCTTCCAACTCAATGAGGGTATTTACAAACTGCTTACGGGCAGCAGTATTCCTGGAAAGTTCAAGAAATTTATAAAAATTCTTCTTGGCTTCCTCCTGCCTGCCGGCGCGTGAAAGCAACATACCAAGTTCCCGGTATGCCGGGGCAAAGGTTGAATCCATCTTTACAACCTCCTGGTAATAATTTAATGCGGTGGTATACTGCCGTGCCCTTAGCCAGAGTTGTCCGGTTTTGAGTTTCGCCTCAGGCGACAGCGGATCAAGAGCTTGCGCCATGTTGTAATTGGCAATAGCTTTCGAACCATCGTTCAGAAGATAAAAATAGACATCTCCTTTTACCGTGTAAATCTGGGGATTTTTATTATCAAGCTTTTCTGCCCTTCGCAGGTAATCGAAGGTAGCTGCAGTATCCCTGACACTTGCGATTACATATGATTCGGCCATATGCACCAGTGTTTTTGCCTGGCGTTCGGGCGCCATTTTTAACTGCTTATTTGCCTTGGAAGGCAGCAAAGCCAGTGCTTTGTCAAATTCAACTTTAGCCCCTGCCACATCTTTCATGATCAATCTCAGCGCACCCAGGCCAACAAAGTTCAATGGATTTGAAGGATCCTGCCTGATCCCCAGTTCAAAAATCGCCTTTGCCGAATCGGCTTTTTCCTCAAATGACACATTGAGTGTATCCGAATAGTACTTTTTCATGGTACTAAGGCCATAATAATAATAAAGATCGCCATCAGCAGGATTCTGAGCAATCAGTTTTTTATACAAGGAGGCGGCAGGAGCGAATTGCTCGCTCTTGGAAAGCCTGATAGCATCTTTCAAATCCTGCGCATTTGTTTTGACCAGGAAATTAAAGAAAAGCAATAACCCAACGATGACACCAACCGGTTTAGTAAATCTGGACATAATCTGTATCTCCTCTGTTTTTAATGTTTAATTTCAACCAACCTGACCGGCATTGCGGCAGGTACCAGGCCCGAATGCAGGACAATATATTGTCCCTTCTCTCCTGCGATAAAAGATGAAAAACCATGTGCCAGCCCGGAATAGGACTGACGGTTAATACAAAACACCTCTCGTGCAAAAGGATATGATCCTTCAGCAATGTACCCGGGGAACGGCCGGTAAAATTTTGTTCCCGGATCGTTGTCCCCCTCCATGGCGATGCCCACCACTTTGAATCGCTTTAAAAAATTGTGTGATACGGTATCCGCAGGATCACTGATCCAGTTTACACTGATAACACCGATTGCATTTATGTTATTCTCAACGTATTTAATTACTTCGCTGTTGTTCTGTGCAGCAAAGCAGGTTGAAGGGAAGGAGTCGATTGCAAATTTTTCTTTAAAATACCTTGGATTTCCTGATTTGAAATTGTCAAAAACAACCTTGATATCCTTTAATTTTGTTTTAGGGTTGATCTGGTTCCAGGATGTTATTTTCCCTTGAAAAATATCTTTGATATTTCTATAAAAGAGCGATGTATCCGTATTCTCATTGTTCACAATCAAGGCGATAGCATCTATAGCGATTTTCGTTGTTTTTGGGATGTATTGTCTTTCCCTCAAATAGGCCACTTGTTGTTCCGTAAGCTTCCGGTTCACGATGATGAGGGATACTGTATCATTCATAAAATCGTTGATTACATCTGCCTCTGTTTTAAAAATGGTATCAATGTGCGCATATTTGTAAACGGTTTCAAAGGTAAATACCTCAGCTTCAAGCAACAATCGATAAGAATCATCGATCCCAACCTTGATTCTTCCGGCTGTTGGCGTATCCGAATTTTTCTGGTCCTGATTCCCACCACATGCGCCAATCAGCAGAAGGCAGAATACCCATACTACAACAACGAACCAGTCTAGAATCTTTTTGGGGCTTTTCATGGCTTAATTGCTATAAATCAGTAGTTTCTTTTGATAGAACACAAAAATATAAAATTTATTATTGCGTCTTACAAAATTGTAAGGTAAAAATGGACGTAAAAGGAAGAAATATCAAAGGAATCTGATCAATCGTCGTCTCTTTGCCTGCTTTTTGTCCAAAGACGAGCCAAACGGTAACTGCCGTAGAGAAACAGGAAAATAGCAAAAATTATTTTTATTTCTTTCGAAAGATATTGAAATCGCGGACTGACCAGCACATAAATCCCCAAGACAAAATACAACAGGACAACAAACCAGGAGAAATACTTGGCAAATTTTTGCATGATATTTACAATTGAACCTTCCAGTATGGTAGCGAGTCCTGCTGAGGCCTTTGATTCCAGAAAGAAGCTGTAACCGTCAGTCCATCTTCCCGAAAAAGTTTCTTTTCATAAAGAGTTATTACCGGATTAAAAAGGGTATCTGTTACTCCGATAATAAATGTGTCTAGTTCAGTTCCATCCTTGGCCTTTTCCTTTGCCATTTTCACCTCATATTTATTGAAAACAAGTAACCTCTTTAAAAAATCAGCCCGTTCCAGCGTGGCGCCTGTTTCTATAACAGTACAACGTATACCTTCGATCTCAGTTATAATGTGTTTTCCTCTTAAAATTGCCATATTACTATTTTTAATCCAAACGTTTGAAGCCTCATTGTTGTATGGGAACAAGATTCCAGTCCCTTACGATGTGCTATTAATACAATCCGAAACTAAGGTTAAATACCATTTCATAGATGGAACTTGCAAAGCCAATGATTACAATACCGGCCACACACATAAGCAATCCAATCCGGGTATATCCGTCGCTTGTAAATTTTGCGATGGGCTGGTCGCTGTTATTGAGGAGCATGGCCTTGATCACCAATAGATAATAGTATAAGGAGATGATTGTATTTACGAGGGCGATTAAAACCAGCCAGTAATATCCCTGCTTTGCGGCTGCTGTGAAAAGGAAAAACTTTCCGAAGAATCCTGCCAGTGGCGGAATGCCTGCAAGTGAAAAAAGGGCCAGCATCATCACAAGGCTAAGATTTGGATTTGTTCGGTAAAGCCCATCGTAATCATTGATATTCTCTTTGCCTGTGCGGTTCGAAATAATTCCGACCAC
>Ga0247842_10006169_pt1 | contig 13681 bp, 13 predicted proteins | sample LaCruzMarch2015__3_FD_192411 | JGI IMG/M metagenome (GOLD analysis project Ga0247842, IMG submission 192411) | Freshwater microbial communities from meromictic Lake La Cruz, Castile-La Mancha, Spain - LaCruzMarch2015_19m | ecosystem: Environmental > Aquatic > Freshwater > Lake | place: Spain...
TGAAGAGCCCGGTGCGGGTTCCCCGAATCCGACCTCCGACCTCCGACCTCCGACCTCCACGGTTCCTGCCGTCTGGGCCGCCAACGTGCTCCCTGACACCCCCGGCGAGAACCTGAAAGCCGGTCCGACCCATCACGGGTCAGTGATGATGCGTCGCCACGCCTACGAGGCAGCGGGCGGCTACCGCTGGCAGTTCTACTATGGCCAGGACTGGGACCTCTGGTACCGGCTCGCAGAGCAGGGGCTGTTCGCCGTGGTGCCCGAGGTGCTCTACCGGGTACGCCTTCTGCCTGGGGGAATCAGTGCCCACAACAGCTCTCGGCAGGAGGTGATCGGCCGGTGTTCCCTGGAGGCGTTCACACTGCGCCGGCAGTGCCTGGACCAGTCTCCTGCGCTGGAACGGGCTGCGGCCATCCGGCCGCAGAACGGTCGCCATCGGCCCCCGTGGACGTGGGAGCGTGCTGGGGGCTGGTACTTCCTGGGGGCCACGCTCTACCGTACGCGGGACCCGCGTTGCCGGAACTACCTTCGGCGCGCTCTCAGAACATGCCCCTACCATCTGAAGGCATGGGTGCTGCTTGGCCTTTCGCTGAGATTGCGTTGAGGCGCCTGCTTTCGGTGGCTTCCCTGGCTACCCGTGCTTCAGCCCGGGGCGCCACCGAGTTGACCAATGCGCATCCTATTCGCAGCAGATCTGAGACCTGACCCGAACTCCGGGGCCGGCGGTAGCCAGTACCACACGATCCAGGCCATCCAGGCATTGGGACACCACGTGGATGCCCTCTGGTCGGACGACTTGCCCCACCGTATCCGGCACTGGAATCTGCACTACCTGCTCGAGTTGCCGCGCGCCCTGAGGAACGCTGTACGTGAGCGGAGTCTTGGGGTGGCGTATGACGTCATTGACGTCTACCAACCACATGCCTATCTCGCTGCTGTAGATCATGTTCAGTCGAAGCGCCCCGGGATCTTCGTCAACCGGAACGCCGACATTGAGACGCGGTTCGACCGCGTGGTGCGAGCGTGGCAGCGCCGATTGGGAGTGCGGTACAGGACCCCAATGAGAGCGATTCCCGGATACTTGGTCGACCTTGGCTTCCTCCGGGCTCAGCGACGGGTTGCCAGGTACGCCCATGGTCACGTGGTCATGTCGTCGGAGAACCGTGACTGGCTGGTCCAGCGCTATGGCGTGCCGGTTGGGCGAATCGCGGCCATCGCCCAGGCTCCTCCCGCCGAGTACCTGTCGGTGCCGCTGCCCCCGTTCGACTCCCGTCGCCTGAAGCACCTACTGGCGGTTGGGCAAGTCACCTTCTACAAAGGCATCCAGGCCCTGACTGCGGCAGTGAACCGACTGCTGGCAGGCGACCCTGCTGCCACGTTCACGTGGGTATGCCCGCACGGACAGCACGAACAGGCCCGCGCCATGCTTGATCCACAGGTGCACGCACGCTGCCGTCAGTTGAGCGGCTTGTCCAACCAGGAGATGATTCGCGTGGCTGACGCGTGCGGAGTGTTTCTCTTCCCCTCGATCACCGAGGGCTTCGGCAAGGCCTTCCTGGAAGCCATGGCCCGCGGGCTCTGTGTGGTAACCACCCAAACCGCGGGCATGCGCGACGTGATCCGCCATGACGAGAACGGCTTCTTCGTCGGGGTGAACGACCCTGATGCCATCGTCCGGACGGTTCGCCAGTTGTGGCAGGAACCCGAACGGGCCGAGACGGTATCAGCCGCCGCCGTTGCCGCGGCGCGGCAGTATAGTTGGGAGCGCGTCGGTCGGGAGACCTTGGAGTTCTACGAACACTTGCAGAGAGAGTGCCCCTGACCTGCCTGACCCTTGGGTTATCGCGCCTGTGGCCGCTGACCTACACGGGGCCTTTTTGGGAACGGAATCCAGCTCAGTCAGAAAGACCCCAGCACTGGGATTCTCAGGTGAAAGCATGTCAATACCCCGTGACCAGTTCCTTGTTTTCGGCTCTCCGGCCATCGAGGAGGCCGAAATCGCGGAGGTCGCGGCCAGCCTGCGCAGCGGCTGGCTTGGCACCGGGCCGAAGGTGGCCCAGTTCGAGCGGGACTTCGCCGCCTACAAAGGCGCTGACCATGCCGTTGCAGTGAACTCGTGCACGGCGGCGCTGCATGTCAGCATGATCGCGGCGGGTCTGAAGCCCGGCGACGAGGTCATCACCACGGCGCTGACCTTCTGTGCCACGGTCAATGCGATCATCCACGCAGGAGCGACTCCAGTGCTGGCGGACGTCGATCCGCGCACGATGAACATCGACCCCGCCGAGGTGGAGCGCCGGATCACCCCACGGACGCGGGCCATCCTGCCCGTGCACTTCGCGGGGCGCCCCTGCGATATGGATGCCCTGTGCGCCATCGCTGAACGGCATGGGCTCAGGATCATCGAGGACTGCGCCCACGCTATCGAGACCGAGTACCACGGGCGCAAGACGGGCTCCTTCGGCGAATTCGGCTGCTTCAGCTTCTACGTGACGAAGAACATTGTCACGGGCGAGGGAGGCATGGTCCTTTGCCGGCGCGAGGAAGACGCCGGCAGGATCAAGACTTTGGCTCTGCATGGCATGAGCCGGGATGCCTGGAAGCGCTTCAGCGATTCCGGCTACAAGCACTACTACGTCACCGAGTGCGGCTTCAAATACAACATGATGGATCTGCAGGCCGCCATCGGCATCCACCAACTCAAGCGCATCGAGCCCTACTGGCGCCGCCGCTCCGATATTTGGCAGCGCTACACCGAGGCCTTTGCCGATCTGCCCATTGGACTGCCCGCCCCCTCTGAACCCGACACTCGTCACGCCTTCCACCTCTTCACCATCCTAGTGGACGAAGCCCGCACGGGGATCAGCCGAGACGCGTTTCTCAATGCGATGACGGCGGCCAGGATCGGCGTGGGGGTGCACTACCTCAGCATTCCTGAGCATCCCTACTACCAGCAGACCTTCGGCTGGCGTCCCGAGGACTATCAACACGCCATGCGCATCGGCCGCCAGACGGTCAGTCTACCCATCTCAGCCAGGCTGACGGACCAGGATGTGGCGGACGTCATCGGGGCGGTGCGAGCTATCCTGGGTGGACGGAATCCATGAGCGAGCCGGGATCCACCATCGCCGGGCTCTCAGGCTCACTAGTGCAAGACCGGTTGGGTATATGGCGGTCCAGGCAGTGTTCCGCTGTTTCCTATCCCGAAGACGGCAACCAGGCGTGTTTCCAGATCGAGGACAGGTCGTTCTGGTTTCGACACCGCAACTCCTGCATCATGGCGGCCATGCATCGGTTTCAGCCCCGATGTGCTGTCTTGGACGTGGGCGGAGGCAACGGGTACGTCGCACGCAGGATGCTGGACGAGGGCCACGATGCGACCCTGTTGGAGCCGGGCTATGGAGGGGCGCTCAACGCCAGGGCCAAGCGGCATCTGCCGAACGTCATCTGCTCGACGTTGGCTGATTCGGAACTGCCTCCGGCGAGCATCGCCGCTATCGGCCTGTTTGACGTGCTGGAGCACATCCAGGATGATGCTGCCTTCGTCGGGGAATTGCACCGTGTTCTCAAACCCGATGGACTGCTCTATGTGACGGTGCCCGCGGAGCCCGTTCTCTGGTCCGCGAGCGATATCACGGCGGGTCACGTTCGTCGCTATACGGCCAAGGCCCTTGCCAGAGTCCTGGGCGCAGGCTTCGATGCGCTCTACCTGACGCACTTATTCGCGGCTCTCGCGGTCCCGGTCGCCACCTTTCGAACTCTGCCGTTCCGGCTGGGGTTGGCCCGTCGGGCCAGAACCGTGGCGGACGACGCCAGGCAACTGGCTGCCGATGGGTTTGCTGCCGGCGTCGTAGCGAAGGCCCTTGGGTTTGAGGTGGCGTGGATTCGGCGGGGCTGGCGCCTGCCCTGCGGGACAAGTCTCCTGCTGGTGGCGCGCAAGAGCGCCGGTCGGGCCCGTGCGAAATGTCGGCAGGCAGGCGATCTCGGCTGAGCGGGTGGATTCCGACACTGACAATGCGACTGCGGGAGAAGGCACCCCGCCGGAGCAGGCCAGGGTAGGCCAGCCGCCTGGCGGGCTGGGTAAATGAAGCTGCTCAACCTAGTCGGCTGAAGGCCAGGGGAGACGAAATGGGCTCGACGCACTTGGAGCGCTCTGACCGCTACTGGCTCAGTACCGCGGAGCATTTCGACAACCACTATCGCGCAGGTCTGGTGACCCGGGCCTTCCTGCACAAGCGTACCGCGGTACTCAGCGGCATGCTGCGGGTGACACCCGAGATGCGCCTCGCAGATGTTGGCTGCGGATCCGGGATCCAGCTACTGTGTCTTGCTCCCCACGTCAGGGAGGCTGTCGGGTTTGACTTTTCGCAACAGATGATCGATATCGCCAAGGCTCGCCTGCAGCAGGCTGAAATCCGTAATGTGGTTCTGACGCAGGCTGACGCACGGGATCTGCCCGCTGGTCCTGCATCTTTTGATGCCGTCATCTCACTTGGGTTGCTTGACTACCTACCGGATGCAGCGAGGGCAATCCGGGAGATGGCGCGAATACTGGTGCCTGGAGGCGACCTCATTGTGACTGCACCCAAGACCCCCAGTCTCCTGGGCTTTCTCCGGGGAGGCCCAGGGCTCTGGCTTAGGGAGAAGCTTCTGAGTCTTCCCCCCATCGTGAATGCCATGGACCGTCGGGATATCACTGAAGCTCTCAGGCGTTGCGAACTGCGGGTCGTCGAGCTTCAGTCCATATGGACTACCATGTGGATTGCGCATTGCGTCAAGCCCCTATCTCCCGGCTGTACGTCGACTCAGAACGCAAGACCATGAACGTCTCCGTCGTCGTCCCCGTCTACCGCAGCGAAGAGTGCGTGGCGCCGCTGGTCGAGGCGCTGACGCAGGCCTTCGGCGCATCAGCGCGCAGCCACGAGATCATTCTGGTCAACGACGGTAGCCCGGATGGGAGCTGGCGGAGGATCGTGGAGGTTGGAGCCAAGTACCGAGCCGTGGTGGGTGTCAACCTGCGGCGGAACTTCGGCCAGGACAATGCCATCATGGCGGGCCTGAACCAGGCACGGGGCGAGGTGGTCATCATCATGGATGACGACCTGCAGCATGACCCGCGCGACATGGAGGCACTCATCCACAAGGTCGAGGAAGGACACGACGTCTGCTATGCGTGCTTCACGGAGAAGAAGCAGGCCTGGTGGAAGAACGCCGGAAGCTGGTTCAACGGCAAGGTCGCCGAATGGGTGATCGGCAAACCTCCCGATGTGTACCTCTCGCCCTACAAGGCCATCTCCGGTGAGGTGGTTCGGGAGATCGTCAAGTACGACGGGCCTTACCCCTACGTGGACGGCCTGATCTTCCGTGTGACTTCCAGCATCACCAAGGTGGACGTGGAGCACCACGACCGTTACGCCGGCCGAAGCAACTACAACTTGCGTCGCTCGATCAGCGTCTGGCTCAAGCTGGCGACCAGCTTCTCGCTGGCGCCGTTGCGCTTGAGCACGTACATGGGCTTCGGCGTGGCCGCGGCGGGTCTCGTACTGGCCCTGCTCTTCGTGGTCCGTCGGCTGCTCGACAACGCGGCTCCTCTGGGCTGGGCCTCGACCATGGTTGTCATTCTGGTGCTGGGAGGTGCCCAGCTCGGCTGCCTCGGCATGATTGGCGAGTACCTGGGTCGGGCCTATCTCAACCTGAACCGCAAGCCGCAGTATGTGGTCAGGAAGGTCACACGTTGTTCGGACAGGCCTGAACCGCGATAGCCCCATGGACAGCAGAGGCGTTCTCACAAGTATGGGGCGGCACCTCCCCTTCGGCTGGGTGATGGTCTGGGGCCTTGCCCCTTGGTTACTGGCGCCGCTTGCGTTGGGGAAGTGGGGGGTGGCAGCCGCGGCCGTCGCGATGATCTGCTTGGCAACGGGCAGCGGTTGGCTGTTTCTCGGCGCGCCCTGGTCCGCTAGACTCCAGCCGCAGTTGCGGATCGTCTTCGCTCCGGGAGTGGGCGCGATTCTTGTCTGTGGCGCGTTCTATGCGGTGGCGCGGTTTGGGGGGCCCGTCAGCCCTGTAGTCTGGGTTGTGCTGGCCACGGGCGGCACTGGGTTTGCGCGGTTTTCCCAAGCAGCCCTGACTAGGCGACGTGAGGTCGTGCGCCACGGGTTCGCGATGGTGCTGCTCTCTTGGAGCGTGTGTGTCGGGAACCTGCTGATCACCGCTCTGCCGGTGAGTTATGTCTTCAGGTCGGATGGCAGTTACTCATGTATGCATACCGACGTGCAGTACGACATGGCGGTGGCGAGCAGTCTCTCTATAAGCACTCCGCCTGCCATGCCTGGCATGTCGGTCAAGCCGCTGAAGTACCACTATGCCTCGCACACGATTCCCGCCTTCTTCTCGCGGGTGCTTGGATTCGAGCTCACGGATGCCTTACTGGGCGCTCGGATTCTGCTCCTACTGGCGCTGTTCTGCGCCGCGCTTGGGTGGGGGGCTGTTGTCGCGTCGCTGCAGAATGGGAAGGCATCGTTAGGCGCCATCCTCGGAGTTGTCGGTGTCTTTGGGCTGGGGACGGGGAGTGAGATTCTGGCCAAACTGTACTGGCACCTTGGTGGTGCTCGAGACATGTCTGGCTGGCCTGTTGTTGCGTCCGCTGACCTCATCTGGGGTCTCAGCCTTGGTCGTCCCGTCGTCTGGGGGTTCATGGGGATTCTCGTCGTCCTGGGACTTGCGCTGGCAGCCTCCCGGCAGAATTGCGGTATGCCGGTTGGCCTGGCCCTTCTCGCGGTACTGGTCATGCCGCTGAACGTTTTCAGCGGGTTGGGATTGTGTGGCGCTCTGTCGGGCGCCGTTCTGCTGACTGGTCTGCGTCGCCGCAGAGCGTGGATATGGTCTGCGTGCCTGGCAGTTGCAGCCTTCGGCACACTCGCTGCAATGAGCGACTCCCAAGGAGGGACGACCCTGTTGCGCTGGAGTGGCCGTGGAACACTGGTCGACGGACTCGTAGTCATGGGCCAGCGGTTGCAGGCGTGTTCCTGGTGGTTGGTGGGGTTGGGCCTCGGTGTCAGTGTATTCGCGCTGGTGTTTCAGCGCAGAACTCGTTTGGCCGGCTGGCTGCTCGCCCTGTTGACTGCCGAAGGCATCGCGCTTGCCGTTCTCTTCGCCATGGCGTGTTCAAACGAGACGTATCTCCTGGGGCCAGTGCACCATCTCTTGATCGCCACAGTCCTCCCTCTGATGGCTCGTCCCCTGCAAGCAGGCCTTGCGGCAGATATGTCGGTGTTGGATGCTCTCATTGGCCGCTGCTGGCGCTGTCTTGCGGTTGCTGGTCTGGCCAACCTCATCTGCGTCGGCGGGTTCTTCCTGCTGGCCAGGCATAGCCGTCAACCCGCATTACCGACATCGATGGGCCTGGTTGCCGCTGCGTTCGTCGTCGTGATCGCGTTCGCAGCACTGGCGGTCACAAGCAGTAGCAGAGGGTCGGTACGTTGGCTGAGCCGCGTCGCGTTTGCGCTCATGCTTGGCGCCTGCGCTTTCACGCCGCTTACGACCTTTGCGCGCCACGCGACGAGGCGTTTTGTGAATCAGGTAGATGTCTCCTCCGGAGTGGTGGCGGGACTTCTCAGGTTGAAGGCAGTCAGCCAAGTCAGTGACTTGTGCGCCACGGATCGCCCCGCGTCGGCTATGCCCGTCAGCGGCAAGGCCCGCGCGAGTGGCTACGTCTACATCGCCCTTGCCGAGAGAAGGTTCCTGATCTGCGAGGGGGTGTACGGCGAGAGTTCCACCCGAGAGTTTGGCCTGGTGAATGAGGCCAACCGCCATCTCTTTGAGACTGGCGACGCGGCACAGGCGGTCGCGCTTGTCCGGAAATACGGGATCCGTTTCCTCGTCTGTGCGCCGGGCGCAGACTTGGGGCTGGCCCCGGCCCTTCCCGAGTGGCTGGAACGGGTCCCGGATTCAGGAACGCTGAAGATCTACCGCGTCCGCGACTGAGCTGGAGCTTTCCCCCAAAGCCCTTGGCACCATGGTCGTTCTGCTGTCAGTTCGGGGGCATGATTGGGTCGGCCGTGAGGCGTACTTCGCTCTGGCCGGCGTCTTGATCGCTTCCGCCTTGCTTCCTTGGCCTTCAGGATTCGTGACCGCTGTTGCTCCCCTCTCGCCCCCGATTGCTGCCTTACACTGGCATCCTCTGGAGCGCTCTGATATCCGTGGCGCTGTTCCCCCGGCAACCTGACAGCAGCTATCGCCACGACTCTACGGAACCGTGTTCTTCAGCCCACTTGGACGGCACGATTCTGGCCATTTGCCGCAGACTCTCGGCAGGGCGGGTTCTCGATATCGGGTGTGGAAACGGGACACTGTGTCGCCACATGGCGGATGCTGGTCTGTCCGTCGTGGGGATGGACCCGAGTCCGAGCGGCATAGCCTGCGCTCGACGGTTGGTGCCCGAAGGGAGTTTCTACGAGGCGGGCGTTGAAGGGGATCCCGCCTCCATCGCAGATACCGGCTTCGATGCGGTGGTCTCGACCGAAGTCATTGAGCACCTGCCATCGCCCGCGTTGCTCTTCCAGTTCGCCGCCGCCAAGCTTAACGACCGAGGCATTCTTGTCATCTCAACGCCCTACCACGGATACCTCAAGAACCTGCTCATCTCGCTGTCCGGCAAGTGGGATTCCCACCACGCGCCGCTGTGGGACGGTGGGCACACCAAGTTCTGGTCGCGCAGGACACTGACCCGGCTGTTCCTGGAGAATGGCTTCGGCGTGCTTGAGTTCCACGGAGTCGGCCGCGTCTCCTTCCTCTGGAAGTCCATGATCCTGGTTGGGCAGCGTGCGGCGCGTGTAGCCCTCCGCTGCGGGTGACTGTGAGCTGGTGAGAGGCTGGAACCTCGAGACGTGGTCGAGAGGCGTGCGGCAGATCTCCGCCCTCAGGTCCGGAGTCGAGCGTCCTGAAGCCCTCGATCCGCCGCGGCGGGCCAAAGGTTGCGGGGTGAACCGACCTGGCTGCGGTACGACGGCCACCCCCCGAGTGTCGGGTCGGGTCCGGCGTCCCCTGACCTACGTCCTACTCTCTGGTAGTCCTCGGCTCTTCCCCTGCTCTTGGCGTTCCCCAGCCGTGCGTTCAGTGTGCCCGGTGCACTGTGCTTCCCATGGGTAACCCGCCCCCCGCACCCGTCTTTCTTTCCATCGTCGTCCCGGCCCATAACGAGGAAGGGTGCATCGGGGCCACGCTGGAGGCCATCCTCGGACGCTTCAGTCAGGAACGGATCGAGGACTTCGAGGTCGTCGTGGTGAACGACAACAGCCGGGACCGCACCGAGGACATCCTGCGGGGCTTCGCAAGCCGCTGCCCGCAGGTGCGCTACGTGAACAACACTCCGCCGAACGGCTTCGGCTTCGCCGTCCGCCGCGGCCTGGAGGAGTTCCGGGGCGAGGCGGTCGCCATCGTCATGGCGGACCTGTCGGACTCGCCCGAGGACATCGTGACTTACTACCGACGGCTGAAGGCCGGCGCTGAGTGTGTGTTCGGCTCGCGCTTCATGTCGGGTTCCCGTATCATCGAGTACCCGCGTCTCAAACTGACCGTGAACCGGGTCGCCAACCTCTTCGTCAAGTGGCTCTTCCGGCTCGATCACAACGATATAACCAACGCCTTCAAGGCCTATCGCCGCGAGGTCATCGAGGGCATTCAGCCGTTGCTTTCGCACCACTTCAACCTGACCGTCGAGATGCCCCTGAAGGCCATCGTGCGCGGGTATACCTACGAGCGGGTGCCGATCTCTTGGACGAACCGTGCCGCCGGGGAATCGAAGCTGCGCATGAAGGAGATGGGCAGCCGCTATCTGTTCATCGTGCTGTACGTCTGGCTGGAGAAGATGCTGTCGCGTGGGGACTACCAGCGTCGGCGGTGAGCGGGAGGATGTACGCTGGTGTCAGACTGCCCACGGAACACACCTACCCGCAGTGCCTGCGCGAGGAGCGCAAGCCCAAGCGCTGCAGGCGGGCGGAGGACACGGCAAGTAGCTGCGGGACGCTGGACCGTAGACTGCCTGCCCACGAATGACACGAATGGACACGAATGGGGCGCGGGACGGGCTGAGGGATGAAACCTGAGAGCTGAGGGTGGCCTGCCCACGGCAGGCACGCGAGGGGGAGAGGGCCGTTGGAGCGGCCGCGGCTCGCGGCCACTGCCCGTGCGGCCACGGGCGGTCCAGAAGAGTGGAGCGGCCGCGGCTCGCGGCCACTGCCCGTGCGGCCACGGGTGGTCCAAGAATGACCGACCATCGGTCCCGTTGCTCCGCGTCGCCTTCCCCAGCCGTCGCCTCATCGTTGCCATCGCTTCATCGCCTGCCGTGGTCCGTCTCCTTCGCCTGGCGTCGTCCCTCGCGGCCATCGCCTCATCGTTGCCATCGCTTCATCGCCTGTCGTAGTCCGTGGTCCTGTACTCGGTTCCCCTCCTCATTCGTGCTGATTCGTGTGATTCGCGGGCAGCCAAGTCCCCGCCTTCTGTTCGCCGCGGCGGAGCGCGCCTCCCACATTCACACCGTCATACTGGCGCACCTTCGCACTCGCCTCCTCTCCGTTCCCTCCGTGTGCTCCGTGGGCTGATTCGTGTCCATTCGTGTGATTCGTGGGCAACCTTCCGTAGTCCGGTAGTCCCGTAGTCCCGTAGTAAGGGCAGAGGCATTGACGCATGAGCAGGCAACGCAGGATCCTCATTACCGGCTCGTCGGGCTTGATCGGGTCCGAGGTCTGCACGCACTTCGCGCAGGCCGGATGGGCGGTGCATGGCGTGGACAACAACCAGCGCGCCGTCTTCTTCGGGCCGCCAGGGGACACACGCTGGAACCAGCAGCGGCTGGAGTCATCGCTGGGCGGGTTCGTGCACCATGAACTCGACATCCGGGACCGCGATGGCGTGCTGCGGCTGCTGGCGGATCTGAAGCCGGACGCCCTTGTGCATACTGCGGCGCAGCCCAGTCACGATCGTGCTGCCGCCATCCCGTTTGACGATTTCGACACGAATGCCGTGGGCACGCTGAACCTGCTCGAGGCCGCCCGCCGGTCCTGTCCCGAAGCGCCGTTTGTGCACATGTCGACCAACAAGGTCTATGGCGACCGTCCGAACACCATCCGGCTCCGGGAACTGCCCACGCGCTGGGACTTCGACGACCCCGTTTACGTGAACGGCATTCCGGAGGACTTCCCCATCGACCAGTCGAAACACTCCCTGTTTGGCGCCTCGAAGGTGGCCGGTGACATCCTCGTGCAGGAGTACGGGCGCTACTTCAACATGCCCACCTGCTGTCTGCGGGGGGGCTGCCTGACCGGACCCAACCACGCCGGCGTGGAGCTGCATGGCTTCCTCAGCTTCCTGGTGAAGTGCAACATCGAAGGTAGGAAGTACCGCGTGTTCGGGTACAAAGGCAAGCAGGTGCGCGACAACATCCACAGTGCGGACGTGGCGCGTTTCATCGCCGCGTTCATTGCTGCGCCCCGGGTTGCCGAGGTCTACAACATCGGCGGGGGCAAGCAGAACGCCTGCTCCGTCCTGGAGGCGTTTGACTTAGTCCGGGAGTACTCGGGCAAGGCCCAAGTCTATGAGTACGTGGAAGAGAACCGGATCGGGGACCACATCTGCTACTACAGCGATCTCCGCCGGATGCGGACCCATTACCCGCAATGGGACATCACGGTGAGTCTGCCTGAGATCGCGCGGCAGATCGTGGCCTCCTGGCGCACTCGACCCAAAGGGTAGACGCTCGATGCGGGAGTAGCGCGGGGACGCCGGACCCGCGATGGCAGCGCGGGGATCATGCGTCACTGGACCGTGCGTCAGTGCGTCAGAAGCTGTGAAGGAATCGCCACGGCCCGCCAACGCCTGGAGCTGGCGGCCTGCCTGTGCGTACACGCAGACAGGTCCTGCTTCCCGCACGCGGGAGACTTCCGCCGTATCCCCATCTCCCCGTGACTGCGCCCCACACTGCGGGGCTGGTCAGGTTCAGCCCGTTCGACAGGCTCAGGGACTGCGTCGCCCCCGACCTACCCTCAGGTTTCAGCTTTGAGCCCTCAACCCTGAGGCCGTCGCGGCGGTGGTCTGTGCCAGAGTGGAGTCGGCACGTGCACATACTGATCACCGGAGTCTGTGGTTTCGTCGGATCAACCCTCGCTCGGGCGGTGCGCCAGTCCCACCCCGACTGGCAGGTCACAGGTCTCGACAACCTGTGCCGGCCCGGAAGCTGGGTGAACCTGGCGCCGCTCCGAGAACTGGACGTCAGGGTCATCCACGGCGATCTGCGCAGCGCTGCGGACGTGGAGGCGCTGCCCGCCGCGGACTGGGTCGTCGATGCGGCTGCCAACCCGAGCGTGCTGGCCGGCGTGGACGGCAAGACAAGCCCCCGGCAGTTGGTCGAGCACAATCTGCAAGGCACGGTGAACATCCTTGAGTACTGCAGGCAACGTGCGGCCGGACTTGTGCTGCTCTCGACGAGTCGTGTCTATTCAATCCCAGGTCTGACGGCACTGAAGCTCGACGTCCAGGACTCGGCCTTCTGCCCGGTAGCGGAACAACGCTTTCCCCCTGGCATCTCCGTGCGCGGGGTCTCTGAGTCCTACTCGACGGCGACACCGGTATCCCTATACGGCAGCACCAAGATCGCCTCGGAGTGCCTGGCCCTCGAGTATGGGAGCACGTACGGCTTTCCGGTGTGGGTCAACCGCTGTGGGGTGATGGCCGGTGCCGGGCAGTTCGGCCACCCCGGCCAAGGGATCTTCGCCTTCTGGGTCCATGCTTTCCGCGAGAAGCGGTCGCTGCGCTACATCGGTTTCGGTGGCACGGGCCACCAGGTCCGCGACTGCCTGCACCCCATGGACCTCTTGCCGCTTCTGGACAAGCAGTTTGCCGCAGGCCTGGATGCGGCAAAGCCCAGGATCATCAACGTCTCCGGTGGCATCGAGAGCTCGTGTTCCCTCCGGCAGTTGACCGCGTGGTGTGAGGAGCGGTTCGGGCCGGACCCGGTTGTGCCCAGCGCCGAGGAACGCCCTTACGACATCCCCTGGCTGGTGCTGGATGCTGCCAAGGCAGCGGACGTCTGGGGCTGGCGACCCGCGCTGTCGCTGGACGCCATCCTCGAGGAGATCGCGGGGTTCGCAGAACGCCATCCTCAGTGGCTCTCTGTGTCACTGGGGTGATGTGTTGCGGCAGCCACAGGACGCGGGGGAAGCGGGAACTGGCCGCTGTGACGGTACCTTGGCGATGGAGTGCGTCAGTACGCCAGCTATCGGTTGGGACCCGGCCGCTGGTGGCACGGACGGCCGAGAGCGTCAGCGATCCATGACGGATCATCCGAACCATTGCTACCCGCATGACGCCCACAAGTCCTGCTCCTCTGCCTACCTTGCGGCGCGCGTGGCTGCGGTCTGCCGCAGGCATGGCGTACGTCGGGTCTTGGATATCGGCTGCGGCAATGGCACTCTCTGCCGCACTCTTGCCGATGCGGGGCTGTCAGTGGTCGGACTGGACCCGAGCCCAAGCGGCATCGCATGCGCCCGACGGCTGGTGCCCGAGGGCAGCTTCTACGAAATGGGGGTAGAGGCTGACCCAGACCTGCTACCCGATGCCGGTTTTGACGCGGTTGTCTCCACTGAGGTCATTGAGCACCTGCCATCGCCCGCACTGCTCCTCCCGTTTG
>Ga0247842_10006177_pt1 | contig 13666 bp, 14 predicted proteins | sample LaCruzMarch2015__3_FD_192411 | JGI IMG/M metagenome (GOLD analysis project Ga0247842, IMG submission 192411) | Freshwater microbial communities from meromictic Lake La Cruz, Castile-La Mancha, Spain - LaCruzMarch2015_19m | ecosystem: Environmental > Aquatic > Freshwater > Lake | place: Spain...
CTCGTGCACCGCGTCGCGCAACGTCTCTCGCCCGGCCTCTCCTAGCATGTCGAAGACCCCGTCGACTACGAACCGCCTGGCTCTCGACGCGGCCGTCCGTGCGGCCCGACAAGCTGGAGCGGCCCTCCGCCGCGGCTTCGCTGACCCCGCCAAGGAGGCAGAGACGAAGGCGCATCGCCATGACCCCGTGACGATCTACGATCGCCAGGCGGACCGGATCATCGCCGATATCCTCCTCGCGGCGATGCCGGATGCCGGTTTGGTGTCCGAGGAGGGGACGCGGAGCGACGGAGCCGGCCGTCTCTGCTGGGTCGTCGATCCCCTCGACGGGACGAACAACTTCCTCCGGGGCGTGCCGGACTTTGCGGTCTCCATCGCCCTCACCGACCCCGATGGCCCCTGCGTTGCCTGCATCTACGACCCGCTGCGCGACGAGCTCTACACGGCGATTCGAGGCGCCGGCGCAGAGCGAAATGGCGAGCGCATTCGCGTGAGCGGACAGACCACGTTGGACGGAGCGGTTCTTGGCATTGGATTCTCCACCGAGTCCGCCCGCCGACTCATCACGCTCGCCCAGCTCCCAACCTTCGCGCCCCGCGTCCGCTCTCTGCGCATCGTCGGCTCGGCGGCCCTCGATTTGGCCTACGTCGCGGCCGGCCGCTTCGACGCAACGTGGTACCTCTCTCTGTACGATTGGGACGTGGCGGCGGGGCGACTCCTCGTCTGCGAAGCCGGCGGTCAGGTCACGGACCTCTCCGGCTCCCCGCTCCTCTGTCCGCATGACGACGGAGTCCTTGCCTCCAACGGCGCCCTGCACGGACCCCTGCTCGCATCTCTACGCACAGCGGCGCACCCATGACCCTCGAGACCCCTCGCACCCTCGACCGGTACCGACCTATCATCACGGAGTGGGACGCATTCGCAGCGGCCTGCGCACGCCCTCTTCCGACGGATGCGCGCATCAACCCGCTTCGTTCGAGCCTCGAGTCTCTGCGCGGCCGCTTCGCTCCACGCGGCATCACGATCGAGTCATCCGCCTGGGATCCCTGCGCTGTCCGCGCTTCGCATCCCATCGGCCGGACCCTCGAGCATTGGCTTGGCCTCTTCTATCTGCAGGAGAGGGTCCAGGCCACGCCGGTCTTCGCGCTCGACCCGCGTCCGGGGGAGCGGGTCCTCGACTTGTGCGCCGCGCCGGGCGGGAAGACCGTAGACATCGCAACGCGCATGCACAACGCGGGACTCGTCGTCGCCAACGAACCGAACGGACGACGCCAACAGGCTCTCCTCACCAACATCAATCGTATCGGCGTTTGGAACGTGACGGTGACGGAGTATCGCGGCCAGGACTTCCCTCAGGCGATGGCCTTCGACCGCGTCCTCGTCGACGCTCCGTGCTCCGCCGAGGGAACGCTGCGCAAGCAGTCGACGCTCCGCGATGGCGCCGCGCTGCCGGCGATACGTCGTCTGGCGCGCATCCAGGAGCTGCTCATCGTCCGCGCCTTCGACCTTCTTCGCGTCGGCGGGGTGCTCGTCTACTCGACCTGCACGTTCGCGCCAGAGGAGAATGAGGCCGTAGTCAGTCATCTCCTCGCGCGGCGCGACGCGCGCGTCACGGCGTTCCGCCCGCCATTCCCGCACTCAACGGGACTCGAGGGGTGGAATGGAACCCCCTTCGAGAGCGGAACGGCGTTGTGCGTCCGCATCTACCCGCATCACCTGGACAGCGGAGGGGGGTTCGTTGCTCGCATCGAACGGCGCGCTTAGACGGGAAGTCCTCGACTACTTCGGCCTGCGATTCGGCATTCCGCCGGCGACGTTCGCTGAGGCCACCTTCGTCGAGCCATCGGGCGGCGAGATTTGGATCACGAGCGTTCTCCCGCCAAGCGGACTCCGTCCGCGTCGTCCGCCCGGCCTCCGCGCCCTCCGGCGAGCGCCGGCGGGGCTAAAGCCGACGAGCGCCCTCCTCGTATCGATCGGCCCGCTCGTTACCTCTTCGCGCCTCGAGTTCGACACGGACTCCCTGCGCCAGCTGCTGCTCGGCCGAAGAATCCCGTGCTCGCACAGCGACGGCTACGTGGCCCTCGCCCACGACGGCCTTATCCTCGGATGCGGACTCGTCGCCGATGGCATCGTGCGCTGCTTGATCCCTACCGGGCGGCGTCAAGAACTGCTCGGTGTTTTCGAGACCTGGACGCGCCACCACATTGCGGATATGTAATCCCTATCACAGATTTGCGCGCCAGCGATCGGCTAGAATCCCACCGGAAGTCGGATCAATCGACAAGGAGGTACGGAGAATGAAGATCAAGACCCTCCTGTTGACGGCGATCGCTCTCGGGCTTTTCGTTTCGTTCGCTGCCATCGGGACTCCGCAGAATCTTGTTCTCATCTTGGACGCGTCGAACAGCATGAACAAGCCGTTCGCCTCAGACACGCGCATCGCCGCGGCGCGATCCGCGCTTGACAACCTGCTCACGCGCATGCCCGAGCAGGGCAACGTCGGACTCATGGCCTTCGGCCATCGCATCAACTACCGAAACGAGGTCGAGAGCTGTCAAGACATCACGTTCCTGTTCCCGCTTGCACCCTACACGGCGGCGATCGGTCAACAGATGATCGGCGCCGTTGCGCAGGTCAAGCCGCAAGGCAAGACCCCCCTCGCGGACTCGCTGACCGCGGCCGCGAACTCCATCGCCGGACAAGGCCAAGGCGGCGTCATCGTCTTGGTGAGCGATGGCGAGGGGAACTGCGGCGGCCAGGAGGCCGTCGTCGCGCAGATGCTGGCGACCCTGCAGCCTCCCATCGTGCTGCACGTCATCGGTCTGGACATGGACGCGCAAGCGAGCGAGACGCTGCGAGCCATGGCCTTGGAAACAGGCGGTAGCTACTGGGACGTGTCGGATTCCGCCGCTCTAGCCGACGCACTGTTCGCGGCGGTATCCACTCCCGTCGCCGAGCCGACGGCCAGCTTGCCGTCAGATGGCATTCCCCCGAGCTACGCCTGCTTCGGCGTGACGAACGTTGTCTACGGCACGGACGGTGACGACGTGATCTACGGCACTCCGGGCAACGACCTCATCTTCGGCCTTGGCGGGAACGACTTCATCATCGGCCTTGGCGGAAACGACGTCCTGGTCGGTGGGCCGGGGAGAGACATCCTTGAGGGCGGGGAAGGCAACGACGTCCTCATGGGCGGCGAGGGCGACGACCTCTTGTTCGGCGGCGCCGGCAACGACATCGTGTGCGGCGGCCCAGGCAACGACTCGCTCGAAGGGGAAGCGGGGAACGACATCCTGGACGGCGACGCGGGGTGCGACACGCTCCTCGGCGGCGACGGCCAGAACGCGCTGTACTGCGCGGATGGACTCGATACGCTGTTCCAAGGCACCGCCGTCTACGGCACGTATGGGCTGTGCACAGACGGCTGCAGCCCGCAGTGCCCCGCGCCCGTGCAGCCGGCGTGCGCTGTCCCGGCGGCTCCCGCCTGCCCGGCGAGCGTGCCGGTGCAGCCGGTCACGGCTCCGTGCAAGGCACCAACCGTCGCCAAGGTCGTGAACGAGGGCGAGTCAATCCAGCTTCACGGCACGGCATCGGACTACGACTGCAACATCCTCTCCATTCTCTGGGAAGCCTCGGCGGGCACGTTCGACAACCCGACGTCGCTCGACCCGGTCTACACGGCCCCCATGCTCTCGGGGTGCCATGACGCGGAGGTCACGGTTGCACTCACGGCCGTCGATGGATGCGGCTCGTCGGGGACGGACTCGTTCCGGCTTCTCATCGTGAACGTAAACCACGCCCCGGCCGTCTCCGCCGGGAACGACATCTGGATCGACGAAGGCGACGCGATCGTGCTTCAGGCCGTTGCCCAGGACGCTGACAACGAAGGATTCGCAGTGCGTTGGGTCGCCGGCGGTCCAGGATCGTTCGACGATCCATCCGTACTCGCCGCCGTCTTCCATGCTCCTCTCATCGATCTCTGCGAAGGCATCAACATCCCGCTCGTCGTGACTGTCGTCGATCCGTGCGGGGCGTCCGCGTGCGACACGGTCATGGTCCATGTTCGAAACGTCAACCAAGCTCCCATCGTGGATCTCGGCCCCGACTTCTCGATCGACGAAGGACAGACGATTCGTTGGACGCCCTCGGTGACGGACCCAGAGTGCGACGTTCTGCGCTACTGCTGGACGGCGTCGGCCGGCACCTTCGACGCGCCGAGCGCCGCGAACCCGTTGTTCGCAGTCCCTGCCACGTTCAAGTGCTCCGGGGAACCCATCGTAGTGACGCTGACGGTCACGGACCCCTGCGGCCTCACCGCGACCGATTCGGTCACGCTCCAGGTGCGCAACATCAATCGCACGCCGACGGTCGTATTGGGAGCCAACGTGTGCGTCCTGGAAGGCGACACGCTGACGCTCGTCCCGCAAGTCGCGGATCCGGACGCGGACGTTCTGCGCTACGTATGGACGGTTTCCGCGGGACGCCTGGACAGCACGTGCGTTGCGACTCCCGTCTTCGTCGCGCCGATCACGAAGGACTGCAACGGCATGGACGTCACCGTCACGCTGACCGTGACGGATCCGTGCGGCCTCACCGCGACGGATTCGGCGGTGATTCGCGTCCAGAACGTGAACCAGCCACCGATCGTCATCGCAGATCCGTAGTCTCGTTCTCCGGACTGTCTATCGGTTGATCTGTGATCTGCTCCTCCCTCCGACGAGGGAGGAGCAGATTGTCTTTTCCGGCTCGCACGCCGACTGCGCGAGCATCCCAAGAACAATGTCGCCGATCGGGTTTTGGCCAGCGAGCGCGTGAGCGACGTGGAGATGAAGGCACTTGAGGCGCGTCCGATCGGCGATGCCCCCAATCCCCCTCACTTCGAGCTCCCGCAACTGGCCACGCCTCGCGAGCTCCCGCTCCTCTTCCACCGAGAGCAGCTCCCGCCGCGCCGCGACGTACTCGCCGTCCGCTCGATCCAGCGCGGCTCGGAGTTCCACATCCACCGCGAGGCGCGCTTCGAGCCGCCGCACCCAGCCCAGCCCTTCGAGCTCGCTGACGGCACGACAGAGGAAGGGGCAGGTGAGCCAATAGAGCGTCGGGAACGGCTTCTCCTCCACGACGGGCGGCACCCGCAGCACCTGCGGGAAGCGATGAACGCACCGACGGGCGATGACGTACGCGCCGCGCGGAGCACGTCCCATCTGGCGGGCAATGAGTTCCTGGTCGCCTATCGTGACTCGTTCCATTCGGGGTTCCGATATCGTGCGGCTTCGAGCTCCGCTGCCAGGATCCGCTCGCCGGGCGCGATCGGCGCCCGGCACCACGGGCGCGGGAAGAGGTCGGCCAGGCCCCGCAGCATGGCGTCCGCTGCTTCAGCCAGCCCCACCGGGCGCGCAAGAGTATCCGACAGCGTCGTCGTGGCCTGCGGGTGAGATGGGGTCGACTGAGGCGCGTAGTCTCGGCGATGCGCTCGCAGGACGGCGGCCATCTCCACGGTGTCCGCCCACACGAGCATCGTCCCATGGATGAGAATGGCCTTCCCGCGCCGTGCCTGCGCGGCGCCCGAGATCTTGCGGCTCCCGACAACGAGCGCCCGCCCGCAAGCGTCGACGGCCACGCCGAGACCGCCGCGCAGACCGCCGGCGAGCGATTCTCCGAAACGGGCGAACGCTCCCTCCGCCGTCCCGAACCGCCGCGAGTCTGCCGCCGTCACCGACACGTTGAGGTTCCCGGGGTAGTGGTAGACGGCTCCGCCGCCCGAGAGACGCCTCACGATGGGAATCGCCAGCCGCCGAGCGACCTCGCGATCGCATTCGGCCGCCGCGGACTGCGAACGTCCGAGGATCACCGCACGCGTCGACACCCAGACCCGGATCGTGTCTTCGCCGCCGTTCCGCACCGACTCGAGGAGAGCCTCGTCGATCGCGAGCCCGACCGCCGCGTCGCGCGCTTCGAGGTCGAGACACAGTCTCATGGGGCGCCGCGGACTGCGTCCGCGTGGTACGAGCTTCGCACGCGCGGGCCCGAAATCACCGGGTCGAATCCCAGACCCCGAGCGTCCTGCGCCAACTCCTCGAACTCCTCGGGAGGGACGTAGCGCCGTACGGGCGCCGCCTTACTCGACGGCGCCAGGTACTGTCCGAGGGTCAGCGAGGAGACGCCGGCCCGGCGAAGACCGGCGAACGTTTCTCTCACCTCGTCCGGCTCTTCTCCCAATCCCAGCATCAGCCCGCTCTTCACTGGGCGGCCGCCACTACCCAGCCGGAGAGTAGCGAGAACCTCTAGGGATCGCTCGTACGACGCGCGCCGATCGCGCAGAGCGGGTGAGATCCGTCTCACCGTCTCGACATTGTGTCCCAGAACGTCCGCGCCCGAAGAGAGGATGCAGGCAAGAGAGCGCGGGGCGCCGCCGAAGTCGGGTATCAATACCTCAACGCGCGTCTCCGGCGACGCCCGTTTGACTGCCCGCACCGCCTCGCAGAACGCCGTGGAGCCGCCATCCGGGAGGTCATCTCGATCCACCGACGTGAGGACCACGTAGCGCAGACTCAGTTTGCGCACCGCGGCGGCCACCCGCTCCGGTTCTCCCGAGTCGATCTCCTGTCCCCGCGAGGCGTGTCGCACCGCGCAGAAGCGGCACGCGCGGGTACACACTTCCCCGAGAAGGAGGAAGGTTGCGGTCCGCGCGCTCCAGCACTCCACGACGTTGGGACACTGCGCCCCTTGGCAGATGGTGTGCAGTCTCTCCTGTTGCAGCACGTCCCGCACGGCGCGCATCCCCTCCGCCTCGGCGGCCGACGGCGCGCGCACTCTTAGCCAGACCGGTCTCTCAGACACGCGCCGCCTCCAGGACCGTCTCCAGCGAGGTCTCCAGCCATCGCAGCCCGAGCAACTCGCCGTACACCCGGCAGAACTCATCCTCTACATCGGCGAGCCGCGCCGGAACATCGAGGTGGTCGTTCATCGACACGGCCCGCACGGGAAGCCCACACGGATGAATCATCGCGAAGTGCGACGCGTCGATCTCTACGTTCAGCGCGAGGCCGTGCATGCTCACCCACTTGCGAACCGACACGCCCACGGACGCGATCTTGCCGCGGTCGGTCCACACGCCGGGAAAACCGTCGCGCCGACCCCCAGCCAGCCCGTAACGTTCCAGCGTGCGAAGGGCGGCCTCCTCGAGGAACCTCACGTGCGCTTTGATGTCCCGCCCGTACCGTCGAAGATCTAGGATCGGATAGACCACGAGCTGCCCCGGGCCATGGTAAGTCACATCGCCTCCCCGCTCGGACTCGCGCACGGCAATTCCCGCCCTCTCGACCTCTTCGGGAGCCACCCGGAAGCTCCCGTCGCGGGCGCTCCGGCCGCGCGTGAATACAGGATCGTGCTCGACTGTGAACAGGACATCGGGAACGAGTCCGGCCACGCGCAACGCATGCGTGCGCCTCTGGATCTCCACCGCCGCATCGTACGACAGCCGACCCAACGGCACGTGCACCGGACCAGCGCTAGTCGACCTCGACGATTCCAAGGATCTCACCGATGCATACGCGCGCTCCCTCGGGAGCGCGGACCTCTGTCAGGACTCCGCTCAACGGCGTCGGCACGACGAACGTCGTCTTCTCCGTCTCCACTTCCACGAAATCGTCGCCCTCCTTCAACAGAGAGCCCGGGAGGCAAAGCCAGGCAACAACGACCGCGAACTCGATGTCCCCGAGATCGGGCAGCCGAACCTCCGTCGTCTTCCCGCCCATCGCACCATCCTTCGGAGCCCAGTCTAGCCCATGCAGGGCGGCGCTTCATCTTGTCGCAGCTCCGTCGGCGCCCTATAGTTGCCCCCGAGGAGGAACATGGGGTTCTCGTGCGGGCTCGTAGGTCTGCCGAACGCTGGCAAGTCCACCCTCTTCAACGCTCTCGCCAATGCGTCTGCGCGCGTCGAAAGCTACCCATTCTGTACCCTCGAGGCCAACGTCGGCAGCATCGCGGTCCCCGACGACCGTCTCGATCGGCTCGCAGCGATGTTCCCATCTAAGAGGAAAGTCCCTACGCATCTCGATTTCATCGACATCGCCGGCCTGGTGGAGCATGCCAACGAGGGCGAAGGCATGGGAAACCAGTTCCTGGCGGAGATTCGCGCTGTCGACGCGATCCTTCACGTCGTGCGATGTTTCGAGGACCCCAACGTCGCCCACGTCACGGGGACCGTCGACCCACGGCGTGACATCGCCATCGTCGAGACCGAACTCCTGCTCAAGGACCTCGAGACGCTCTCCCGAGCCGGGAAGCACCTTCACTTGGAAACCAAGGGGCCAGATCGTCTTGCCCCCGCCCGCGCCGCGGCGTGGGACGCGCTGGTCGACCATGTGGCCCGCGGATTCCCCGTGCGCTCCGCTCACATTGACCACCTCATCGAGGATCGTGTGCGTGAGGCGAGTCCACTCACCGCCAAGCCGTACCTGCTTGTGGCGAACGTCGGCGACGAGGGAGAGAACAGTTTCTCCGCCGACGTCGAGTCCGCAGCAAGAGAGCGCGGTGCTGAGGTTATCGCCATCCGGGGACGCCTCGAGGCAGAGATCGTCGAGGCCACGGCGACGACGGAGGAGAGATCGATGTTCCTCGCCGAGTTCGGCCTCTCCGAGACCAGTCTCGGCCCCCTCATTCGCGCGGGATACCGCCTCCTCCATCTCGTGACCTTCTTCACGGTGGAAGGACCCGAAGTGCGAGCTTGGACGGTACGGGAAGGGATGACGGCGCCCCAGGCGGGCGCACGGATCCATTCCGACTTCGCCGACCGCTTCGTCCTCGCCGAGGTCATGGACCTCCCCCTCCTCATCGCCGCGGGCTCAGAGAAGGCGCTGCGCGAGTCCGGCAAGATCCGGCGGGCGGGCCGCGACTACGCGGTCCGAGATGGCGACGTCATCCACTTCATCTGCTCATGATCCCTACCGTCATGAACGGCGAGGACCCGGGCGTCGCGGCCGCCGTCCGCGACGCGCTCGAAACCGGACAAACGATCATCTTCCCCACCGACACGATCTACGGGATTGGCGGCAACCCGTGGGATGACGCCGTCGTGGCCAAGGTCCGCGCGCTCAAGGGCCGCAGCGCGGACCAGCCCTTCACGCTTCACGTCGCGTCCGTCGCCGACGTGCCCCGCTACGCGCATGTGGCGGATCGCATTCGCTCCGCGGTGAACGAGCTTCTTCCCGGTCCCTACACGCTGATCCTGCCCGCTCGCCCCGAGGCGCCGGCATGCTCCGTCACCGCGAACACGATCGGGATCCGCGTCCCCCGCCACACCTTCTTTGCATCGATCATGGCGTCCCTAGGGGTTCCCCTCTTCGGGACGAGCGTGAATGCGCACGGGGAAGACCCACTGTCGGACGTCAACGAGATGATCGACCGCTTCCCGTCCATTGACCTCGTGATTCTCGGCGACGTCGGCGGAAGCCCGTCGGACATCCTCGATCTCTGCGTCACCCCGCCGCGTGCCCTCCGCGGCCGGCTGCCGGCGTCACTGTGGACTTCTCCGGCGGGCGACGGTGCCTAGGATAACCAAAGGATGGCCACTCCAGACACCGCCAGGGCAGTCCCTACCGCCGAGCGCCACGTGATTCGCTCTCCGAACGCCAGAGCGCTGAGCGGCAAGAGGAATACGGGGGTGAGAGCCATCAGGGTCGACGCCACGCCCACGCGGGAAGTGCTCAGCGCGACGAGAGACAGCGTGACCCCGAGGACCGGCCCCACCACCGCCCCAACGGCCGTGGCCGCCGCGGCAGGGCGGTCTCGAAGCGCATCGAAGGTGCTCCGCCAACGGCCGCCGAGCAGGGCGAGCACCCACGCAGCCACGGCGGCCGCGAGGATCTGCATCACGTTCGTCGACAGGACCGGGAACCCACCACTCATCCCCTTCACGCAGAGTACATAGCGCAACGACTGCGCGGCGACGGTCCCGAGAGCGAAGAGCACTCCGAGTCTACGACTCCGCGAGGTGTCCTCCTGTCCGAGGGATGGACGCGCCGTGACGATGAGGACGACGGCGGAAACCGTGATGGCCACGCCGAGGAACTGCGTCCGCGACAGCCTTTCGCCCATCGTTACCCAGGCGAGAAACGCGCTCGACACAGGGATGAGCGCCGTCACGACGGAGGTTCGATGGGGTCCGAGGTGGTAGAGGGCGCGGAACAGGAAGGCATCGGCTACCGTGAAGCCGATGACGCCCGAGAGGCCAAGCCAGACCCACCGCGCCCCTTCCGCCGCCGTCGGCACGACCACGCCGTACACGACAAGGTGAGCGGCGGCAAGGATTCCGAGCGCGAGCAAGAGCCGCAGGCGGTTGACGTTGTCCGCACCGATCCGCCGAACCGCCACCGTGAACGCAAGGTAGCTTCCGGACCAGAGAGCCGCGGTTCCGAGGGCCGCCCACTCGCCGAGGTGATCCATGCGTCCTCTCCACTAACGCCGCGCCATGGGCGCGAAGCGTGCGGTGAAATGGCGGAGCGGGCCGGCTCCCTCCACGATGCGATAGGCCGGCAGTTCGTCGCGCCCGGCGCTCACGCTGGAGGCCGCGCGGATGACGGCATCGAAGTGGTCGCGGGTATACACACGCCGGGGAATCGCAAGGCGGACAAGTTCCAGCCGCGGGTACACCGGACGGCCGTTCGCGTCCTCGTGGCCAAACATGACGCTGCCGATCTCGACCGCACGAACTCCGCCTTCGAGGTACAAAGCGTTCGTCACCGCAAGGGCCGGGAACTGCGCCTGGGGAAACCCGGGGAGAAGCCCGGCGGCATCGATGTACACCGCGTGACCGCCGACGGGCTCGAGGATGGGAACCCCATGATCCCTCAGTCCCGCAGCGAGATAGCGGGTCTCTCCGATGCGGTCGGCGAGGTAGTGAATGTCAAGCGCCTCATACAGCCCCACCGCAATGCAGTCGAGATCGCGGCCGGCAAGACCTCCGTACGACGTGAATCCCTCCATGAGAATGAGTCGATCGCGGGCTTTCTCGAACAGCCTCGTGTCATTGAGCGCGAGGATCCCACCGATGTTCGCGAGCCCGTCCTTCTTGGCACTCATCGTCATGCCGTCCGCCAGGGCGAACATCTCCCGCGCAATCTCGAGCGGAGATGCGTCCTCATACCCCGGCTCGCGCTCGTGAATGAAGTAGGCATTCTCCGCGTATCGGCAGGCGTCGAGAACCAAGGGAAGGCCCCGCGCGTGGGCGATCCGGCTCACATCGCGCAGGTTGGCGAGAGAAACCGGCTGCCCCCCTCCCCCGTTGTTCGTCACGGTCATCATCACGAACGGAACTCGATCGACGCCGACTTCATCCAGCAGGCGTTCGAGCTTCGCCAGATCCATGTTCCCTTTGAACGGATGCAAGGCACGTGGGTCGTACGCCTCGTCAATGACCAGGTCCACTGGCTGTCCGCCGTTCGCGAGGAGGTTGGCCCGCGTCGTGTCGAAGTGCATGTTGTTTGGGATCACGTGGCCCGGCCGAACGACGGCGGAGAACAGGACGTTCTCGGCGGCACGCCCTTGGTGCGTTGGAAGCACGTGGCGGAAACCGAAGATGTCGTCGACTGCGGCACGGAACCGCTCGTAGCTGCGGCTCCCTGCGTACGCCTCGTCGCCACGCATCATCGCCGCCCACTGCTCCTGGCTCAGTGCGCCCGTGCCGGAGTCCGTGAGAAGGTCGACGTAGACGTCGGACGACCGCAGGTTGAACATGTTGTATCCTGCCGCCTCGAGGCAAGCGCGCCGCTCGTCGCCCGAAAGAACGGAAATGGACTCCACTACCTTGATTCGGTAGGGCTTGTACGTTTCTTGTGGATGCACTTGTTCTCCTCCCTCTGACTTGACCGATCAACGCAGACCGCGCGCCCGTCCTGCTACAGCAAGAGGGTAGGAGGGTGAGGGATGTTCCGTCGCACTGCCTTCATCGCATCGAAGGCACCATCTGCGATTCGGAGGTCAATCCTCGACGAAACCCGCATCCGCCGTCACCCCACAGAAGAGTATCGCGAATATGGTAGACCCTACGTCGAGAGCCTGCAACACGCGGGCAGTTGACCCTACGAACCTTCCCGCCTACAGTTACCGCAGACACCGAGGAGGAACATGCGCAAGGACAGAGCCGACACTCCCCCGCTCGCAGACGCGGAGGCCCTCACAGGCGCTGTGGGGGGTGGTGGCCGGGGTGCCCATCGGCTCACGGCGCGCCGCCTGGCACGCCGGCTGGCAGACGAACAGCTTCCCGTGCTCGAGCGGGCCCAACAGCTGGCGCAGCGTCCCGAGATCCAGGCGCGCCTCGTCGCGTGCGAGCTTGTACCCTTGTCGTTCGACGAAGATCCCGAGGAGGCCATGGCCGTGCTCCACGACCTGGCGGGCGACAGCGACCCGAAGGTGCGCGCTGCCGCCATCGCCGCCTGCGCTCGAATTGTCCGAACGCACTTCGGGCGGGTCGTGGAGATTCTTTCCGGATGGCGTGACAGCGCGTCCCCGCACGTGCGTCGTGCCGTCGCTGTCTCCGCAGCTCGCGCCGCGGAGCCCACTAAGCTCGAGCGGGCGCCGCACCTCATGCGGCTCGTCGAACCCCTCCTCACCGATTGCGATCCCACCGTGCGACGCCTTCTCGGACCCTTAGCTCTTGGCTCCTTCTTAGGCGCTTATCCCGACGTGGCGTTCGATTCCCTCATCGAGTGGTCCACGTCCAGCGACCCGCAAGCCCTGTGGAACGTGGCCATGGCCTTCACCTCCCCGTCCGCCGCGCCCCTCGCCAAACGAGCGCTCATCGTCTTGCGCAAGCTGGCGTTGGACGAACGCCGCATGGTGTGGCGCGCTGTGGCGGCCGCCATGTGGCAGCTCGGCCGCCGCCGCCCGGACGTGGTTCGCCCAGAGCTTGAGCGTTGGCTGGCGGAGGAGACGCGCGCCAAGGTCGCCCGGGAAGCCTTAAAGTACCTCTAGGTCGTCCAGTTTCACAATGGTGTTTACAGCTGGCAACCGCAGAGCGCGCAGAGGACGCAGAGAGAGCAGAGTCACTCAGCGATACTCCCAGGCCTCGTGATGAAGTCTGGAACGAAGCTCGGGGACTCGAAGATGGGGATATGCCTTTCCTCCGCGCGCGCTCGGTTCTGCCGAGAGAGCGCACCACCATCTGTGCGCGACGGCGTTGTGGATGTAGCGTCGGAGCTTGTCTCCGACGTCGCACACAAGGTGCGACGCTACAGCGGGAATCGGCACGCTTCGCGTGATGCGGTCAATCCAAACCCTCGCAGTGACTCTCACGCCAAGAACGCAAAGGGCGCAAAGAACGACAGGATCCCTGTAGCGTCGCACCTTGTGTGCGACGTTGGCGCGTCGAGGACGGCGTCGGAGCCAAGCTCACGACGCTACAGCGGAGGGTGGCCTCGTCGCGAGTCCCTTGGCTTCTCTTGGCGGTCTTGGCGAGCTTCGCGTGATGCGCGCGCCGTCTCGCGCCGAGAGCGCAAAGGCCTGAAGTGTCAACACCTCTCCGACACTGGACAGCCCTAGAGGTCGGCCCACGAGGTGGCGACGACGCCTGAGCGCCGGACCGAAGTGTCACCACCGTAGATGAGTGCGGCGGGCGCGTCGGGCGTGCCGGCGAGTTGGAGCCAGTAGCGCAGCCCGACGAACGCATCCT
>Ga0247842_10006179_pt1 | contig 13665 bp, 9 predicted proteins | sample LaCruzMarch2015__3_FD_192411 | JGI IMG/M metagenome (GOLD analysis project Ga0247842, IMG submission 192411) | Freshwater microbial communities from meromictic Lake La Cruz, Castile-La Mancha, Spain - LaCruzMarch2015_19m | ecosystem: Environmental > Aquatic > Freshwater > Lake | place: Spain...
AAAAATTTGGCTGGCTGGGCTGATTTGGTAATTGACGAAGTGAACACCGTTCCATTTTTTGCGAAGTTTTATGTTCGTTCTCCCTCTCCTTACCAAGGAGAGGGTTGGGGTGAGGTAAAGAATATTCTTTTTGTCCACCAGCTCTGTCGCCAAATTTGGTTTTATGAAATGTTTTTTCCCTTAAATTTGTTGGGGTATATTCTAGAGCCGATTTATCTATGGTTATTGCGTGATAGAAAAGTTGTAACTGTTTCGCAAAGTACAAAAAATGATTTATTAAAATATGGTTTTAAAGAAGAAAATGTAAAAATAATTAGTGAGGGAATCGAAATTGAGCCCGCAAAAGACATTTCTTTGTGTCATCCCCGTGTAGACGGGGATCCAGTGATTTTATCACTTGGATCTGTCCGAGCGATGAAAAGAACGCATCATATTATCAAAGCGTTTGAAAGCGCCAAAGTTAAATTACCAAATTTACGGCTCATTATTGCCGGTTCAGCCAAAGGGAAATATGGTAAAAAAGTTTTAAAAATGATCGAGGAAAATAGATATAAAAATTCCATAGAATATTTGGGAAAAATAAGTAAAGAAAAAAAGATAGAAATATTACAGAAAGCGCATTTGTTGGCCGTTACCTCCGTAAAAGAGGGTTGGGGACTGGTAATTACCGAAGCCAACAGTCAAGGTACACCGGCGGTGGTTTATAATATGGACGGTTTACGCGATGCGGTAAAAAACGATGAGACTGGTATTATCTGTCAGAAAAATACGCCAGAAAATTTGGCGGAGAATATGACTAAGCTATTGGGAGATAAAGCAAAATACGAAAAATTAAGTATTAACGCTTGGGAGTGGAGTAAAGGAATAAATTTTGAAAAAAGTTATGAGGATTTTATCAATTTTATAACTTGATGGTGTGTTTAAAACAAGAAAACTATACAAATATTGCTTTAGATTAGCCAAAGCACAGGCAGTTGACAGTTCTAGTATAGTATAGTATACTACAAACATACAACTGTGATATAGTTTAATATATATGAATCAAGAATTAGTCCAATATTTACAGCAACAAATTCGCACGACTGATGAGCGGTTGAAACGTTTTACGCATAGTCCGGAAGGGAAAAGATATCCCAGCCGTTTTATGTTTGTGAAATTAAAACAATATGTGAATGATTTTTTAAGCAAAAAATCTGGTAATAAAATGATAATTGTGCCGGGCTTTCGAGGTGTAGGAAAAACTACTTTGATGGCTCAAATTTGTTCTGAATATAAAAGCAAAATTGAAAGTATTTTATTTTTATCCGTTGAAGACGCCAAAAATTTATTCGATGCCGGCATTGCGGAATTGATGTCAGCTTATGAAAATATTTTAGGAAATGATTTAGAGAGCGCGAAGAAGCCCATTCTGATTTTTTTAGATGAAATTCAAAGCGATCCAAAATGGGCGGTTACTCTGAAATCACTTTTTGAAAAAACTTCCAATGTGTTTTTTTGTTGTACAGGGTCTTCGGCCGTAATTTTGCAAACTACGACAAATTTGGCTCGTCGTGCGGTCTTTGAAAAAATGCCACCGATGTGTTTTACTGAATATGAAATGATTAAAAACAACATTTATCCTTCCAAAGTAAAAGAAAAAATAAGGCAGGCAGTTTATTTTTCAAAAGATGGCAATGAAGTTTATGACAGGCTGTTGGAATTGCGGCCGGCAGTCAATCAGTATTGGTCAAAAATAAACAGAGCTGATATTAGAAAATATCTATCTTACGGAACATTGCCTTTTTCTTTTATGATGCCGAATGAAACTGCTGTTTATGATTCAATTTCATTGCTACTTGATAAAATCATAAAATCAGATATGCCGACACTGGGCAACTTCGATTCGGAAACCTTGGGCGCCGTGAAAAGAATTCTTTTTGCTATCGCGGAAAATGACACTACCAGTCTGGGCGTCTTGGAGAAAAAGTTTGGGATCAATCGATTGACGATTGCTAATATATTTGAGGTTTTGGAAAAAGCTGAATTGCTTATTAGAATTCCGGCTTATGGATCTAATATGACTGTGGCCAAAAAACCAATAAAGTATCTTTTTATGGCACCGGCTATCAGAATGTCATTTTTCTACTTTACTGGACAGGAAAATACTTATTTTACTAGGCAAGGCAAACTATTAGAGGATTCAGTCGGTTCACATTTGTATCGAGAATTTATATTAAGAAATCAGGGAGCGATTCGTTATGACAGTGCGCAAGGTGGAGCTGATTTTATCTTGCAGATAATGAATAACAAGCAAATTATTATAGAAGTTGGAATGGGAAGCAAAGATAAGAAGCAGATTGTTAATAGTATAAAAAAAATAAATTCTGATTATAATTTGATTTTTTCCAATTCAGAATTGCAATTTGACAAGGAGCTAAAGACTATTTCCGTGCCACTGGACTATTATTTCCTGATGTAATTTATTAGGTTTGTTAAGAAAAAACGCCTGACAATGGAGTAAAGGAATAAATTTTGAAAAAAGTTATAGTGATTTTATATCAAAAATAAATGGATAACCCTCTTGTTTCAATAATAATACCAACAAAGAATTCTTCAGCTACGCTGGGGGCATGTTTGGAGTCCGTAAAGAATCAGACTTATCAAAATGTTAAAATTATTGTAGTAGATAATAATAGTACAGACAATACAAAAGAAATTGCAAAAAGATATACAGATAAAGTATTTGATTTTTGGCCAGAAAGGAGCGCGCAGAGAAATTTTGGTATAGCCAATTCAATCGGAGATTACGTTATGATTGTTGATAGTGATATGGAGTTGAATGAAAATGTGGTTGATAGTTGTGTAAAAAAAATATATAGTGATAAAAATATTGTAGGAATAATAATACCAGAAGAGTCTTTTGGCGAAGGATTTTGGGCACAATGCAGAAGATTGGAAAAGTCTTTTTATGTCGGTGTGGACTGGATGGAGGCGGCAAGATTTTTTAACAAAGATATATTTCAAAAAGTAGGTGGTTATAATGAAAATATGGTAAGTGGAGAAGATTGGGACTTTTCGCAAAGAGTAGAAAAATTTGGTAAAATTGATCGAATTAATGATTTTATATATCACAATGAGGGTAAATTAGCGCTTAGTAAAATTTTGAAAAAGAAATTTTATTATGCTGAAAAATTTTTGGAATATAAAGAAAATAGTTTGAATAGAGAAAAAATATCCAAGCAGACTGGGATTATTACTCGTTATAAATTATTTTTATCACAACCAAAAAAGTTATTAAAAAATCCGATTTTTGGGTTAGGAATGCTTTTTATGAAAACTTGTGAATTCGGATTGGGTGGAGTTAGATATTTAATAAAAAAACACAAAAAAAAAGGCGAGTTGAGGCATTTTATTAATAAAACAATAGCAAAAATTTTACCAACTAAACAACGATTGCAGTTGATATATTTGTTGGTGTTTAAAAGATGGCCGAGAATGAGTAATCCGCGCACCTTTAGTGAAAAAATTTTAAATTATAAACTTAATTATAAGCCGATATTTTCACTGTGTACGGATAAAATTTTAGTAAAAAAATATGTAGGTGATAAAATTGGCAATGAATTCATAATACCCACGTTATATTCTGGTAAAACTCTTCCCGTAACTAGAGATTGGGCAATTCCTTTTGTGATCAAAGCCAACCATGGAAGTGGGTGGAATTTATTCATACGAAAACCAACTGATTTGGACTGGGGTAAAATTGAAACAGAAATATCAAAGTGGCTACAATGCAAGTATGGCGTCACCCTGGGGGAATTGCATTATGATGATATCGATCCCCAAATACTCATTGAGCCTTTTGTTTCATCTAATGAATTTTTGCCGATTGATTATAAGGTTTACGTTTTTCATGGTAAACCAGCATATGTGCAGGTGGTTTTAGATAGAGATACTATTCGCCAACAAGTATTTTTTGATACACAGTGGAATAAAATGGATTTTACTCTTGATGGTTTCTCAATTTATAATAAGGAATTTAAAAAACCACTACTTTTTGATTTGATGCTTGATAAGTCAGCTATTCTAGGAAAAGATTTTGATTTTATTAGAGTTGATTTTTACGAAGTTAACGGTAGGCTTTATTTTGGGGAAATGACCTTTACCCCTTTTGGGGGAATGGAGAAATTTTATCCAAATAGAATGGATTTGGAGCTCGGAACTTTGTGGTAATTTTATATTTTTTTAAAATTTTAAATCATCAGATCAACAGGAAAAATATTTAGTATATTTATGAAAAAAATTACGGTTATTATTCCTGCTTATAACGCATTTCAAACAATAAGTAAAACTATTGAATCTTTGGAAAATCAGGATTTTGATAAAGATAAATTCGAAGTAATTATTGTTGACGATGGTTCGAGAGACAACACAAAGAGCATAGTAGATAATTTTATAAAAAGGGAAAAAATAAATTTACGCTATTTAAGTCAGGAGAATCGAGGACCTGGATTTGCTAGAAATTTAGGGATGGAAAACGCAGTAGGGGAAATAATAGCTTTTACAGATGCAGATTGCATAGCCGATCGCGACTGGTTGTCGGTTATTTACAAAAAAATAATTAATGATGGTGAAGTTGTTATTTGTGGCGAGACATACACGGATGATGTGGTTTTGTTCCCTTGGAAAATGTCACCGGCTGGGCAAAATGGAATCGGCGCAAACATCGCCATTGATTTTAGGGAATTAAATGATATTCGATTTAGTGATAAGTTTCGTGGTTTTTTAGGGCAGGACACAGATTTTTTGTTAAGAATTAATGAAAAAGGATATCCATACAAATATGTTCAGGAAATGAAAATCATGCATCCGGTAAATGTCTATAATTTAAAAAAGATTATTTGCAGATGCAGTAGTAGGAAAAATGAAGTTATTCTGCGTAAGATTTATGGGAAAAAAGTATCTAGTTCTTTTAGTTTTATTTTTCGTCCCATGATATTTGATAGGATATCTCCGATGACATTGATCTTGATCTCGCTTTGGATTTCTCTTGCTATATTAGTAATTGAGGGTGTCATATACGAAACAGTAGTAGCAGCGTTAGTATTTATTCTTTTGTTTTTTGTATTTTTTTATAAGTTTTTAATATTAAATAATCCTAAAAAAATACCCATATCATTCTACGATAAAATAAAAACGCTCCTATTTTTGGTAGTCCATGTGCATCTCATTGTTTTTTATCGATTAGTTGGATCAGTAAAATTTAGATACTTGTTATTATAAAAAATAAAGCAAAATAATAAGATGAAGAATATATTTTTTGAAAAACCAACAGAGATACTTCATGGCAGACTATTAACTAGTGTGAATTTTGTGTCAGATGAAGATTTGTCGGGTAAGAAAATATTGGACATAGGTTGCGGCTATGGTTGGTGTGAAATAAATTTTTTAAAAAGGGGTGTTAAAAAAATTTCAGCGATTGAAATATCAGAAAATGATCTAACAACTATTAGGCAAAATGTAAAAGATGAGAGATTAGAACTGAAAGAAGGGAGCGCTATAAAATTACCATTTCCCGACGGATCTTTTGACACTATTGTTTCTTGGGAGGTAATTGAGCATATCCATCAAAATACCGAATCGGTTATGTTTAAAGAGGTGTATAGAGTATTGAAACCAAACGGGCATTTTTATTTATCAACACCGCATAGATCTTTTTTTGCAAATATATTAGATCCAGCCTGGTGGTTAATTGGACATCGGCATTATTCTGTTGAAAATTTGTATAAATTCGCTCAAAATAGTAACTTTCAAATTGTAGCAGTAAAAATTACTGGTAGTTGGTGGGCTTTGATTTCAATAGTGGATTTGTATATAGCTAAATGGCTGTTTAAAAGGAGTAGATTTTTTAATGATTTTTTGAGAAAAAAAGAAAACAAGGAATATTCTGCAGGAGGTTTCGCAAATGTTTTTATGAAACTTAAAAAAGTATGAGCAAATATTTACAAAATTTATATAGAAAGGCGACCCAGCTGAACTGTGATAATATTTTGAGTATATTACAAAAAAATAGCAACGCTAAATTTTTAGATTTAGGTTGTGACGACGGAAGTTTTACTATAAAATTAGCTCAAGTGTTAGGCACAGCGAATATTTACGGAGTGGAAATTACAGATGAAAGAATAAAAATTGCTGAAGCAAATGGCATAGTGATAAAAAAATTTGATTTAAATACAAAATTTGATTTTGAGGATAATTTTTTTGATGTTATAACCGCGAATCAAGTTATTGAACATTTGTATAATTCTGATAATTTTATTTCTGAAGTATATAGGATATTAAAACCTGGTGGTTACGCGATAATTAGCACAGAAAATGCCAGTAGTTGGTGCAATATTTTTGCTAGTATTATGGGGTGGCAAATTTTTTCTCTTACCAATTTTTCAAACAAGAGACAGGGAATAGGTAATCCCTTCGCACTTCATCGATCTGAAAATTTTAGTCTTAATTCTTGGAAGCATATAAGGATTTATAATATCAGAGGATTAAAAGAATATTTTGAAGCGTTTGGATTTAAAATTGAAAAAATTAATGGTGCCGGATATTTTCCATTGCCAGCGTCGTTTGGAAATCTAGACAAAAATCATTGCCATTTTATGACATTTAAAGTAAAGAAAAAAAGATAGAAATACTACAAAAGGTACGTTTGTTGGCTGTTGCCTCGGTAAAAGAGGGTTGGAGATTGGTGGTTACCGAAGCCAACAGCAAAGGCACGTCGGCGATGGTTTGTAATATTGGTGGTTTGCGTGATGTTGTGAAAAACGATGAGACGGGTATTGTTTGCCAACAAAACATTTAGGAAAATCTGGCGGAAAGTGTAGTTGAGTTGTTGGAAGATAAAGAAAAATACGGAAAGTTAAGGATGGCAGCTTGAGAGCGGAGTAAATGAATAAATTGTGCAAAAAGTTATAATGATTTTGTCAAAAATTTAAGTTAATTTATGAACAATCCTTTGGTTTCGATTATTATCGCGTGTAAAAACAATGCAGAATATATAGACAAATGCTTAGAAAGCGTTAAAAATCAAACATATAAAAATTGGGAGTTAATTATTGTTGATAATTTTTCATCTGATAAAACTTTTGAGATTGCCAAAAATTATACTGATAAAGTATTTCAAATTGGGCCTGAAAGAAGCGTGCAATTTAATTTTGGTTTTGGTAAATCAAGTGGTGAATTAATTTATCGTATTGGAGCAGAATTTGTATTAGAGTTAGATGTTATAGACAAATGCGTTAAAAAAATTAACGAAGGTTATGATGCTTTGGCTTTACATAATCGTAGTGTGGGGGATAGTATTTGGGCAAAAGTAAGATTTTTTGAAAGAGAAAGTTATAGAAATGATGATGTAGTAGTTGCCGTAAGATTTATGAGGAGAGATGTTTTTAAAAATGTTGGCATGTTTGATGAATCGTTGGTAGCTGGGGAAGATTTTGATTTACACAATAGAATTGTTGAAATGGGTTATAAATGGACGCATGTTGATGCAGTAGAAAATCACATAGGAGAGCCAAAAAATATTAAAGAAGTTTGGAAAAAGTTCTATTATTATGGCAGAACAATTAATAGATATAGTAAAAAAAATAAAAATGTTTCAAAATTACAATTAGTTTTTTTTAGGCCCAGCTTTAAAAAAGTTCAGAAAGAATTAATTAAATATCCAAAACTATTTATATATTTTTATATTTATTTATCAATAAAGTATGTGGCGGGTTTCCTTGGTCTAATTGTGGGTACGCCGAAGAAATTTAGGTAGTTTTTTATTAAGGTAAATTTTTCGTTTTCACCATTTATTAATGTGACCTTTTGTCAAATAAATAAATGTACATGTTAATTTCAATAATAGTAAATTATAATGGCAAAAAATTGCTGCAAAAGTGTCTGAATTCTTTGTTGTGTAAAATATTTCAAAATTTTGAACTTATATTTGTTGAATAAAAAGAATTATGAATAATGTTTGTATTATAAGTTTTGGTGACATAAGCAGACCAAAAAACGGGTATCACATTCGTACATTAATGCTCGCCAGAAAGATAAAAAATGAGGGAAATAATGTAACGGTTTATCAGTTTAATAAAAAAAATGATTCTTTTAGTGTGGATGGTATACAAATAATATCATTACAGACTGGTCATCAAAAAAAAACTAGAATAAGAATTTTTTTTGAAAACATAATAAGTTTTGATCCATTCAGTATAGTTTTTTTTGAATTTGAAGGATATTATCGCCTTTGGCAAAGGAGAAAAGAATTTGTAAAGTATAGTCAATTTTATATTGAAGGGGCGCTCTTAATTAATGGTTTTATTTTTGTTAAAAAATATAAGCGCACCATAATTTTAGATACCCATTGTATAAATAAGGATGTAGCTTTGAAAATGTTAAAAATAAATAAAATTGCAGGAGGTATTAGAACCATAATTTGGCATATGATAGAAAAAAGTTTGCTCAAAAGATCTAACTATATAATTACAGTTTCAGATGAAGATAAAAAATTTATTGAAAAACACTACAAAATAGACACCGATATTATCAAAGTTATTCCTAATGAGGTTGGAGGTGCTAATTTAAATAAGTTTAAAGAGACTGCGGTTGGTTTGCGAGAAAGTTTAAAACTAAAAACCAAGTATCTGTCTCTCTTTATCGGGGATTTAGGAGCTGTTCATAATAAAGAAGCAGAAAAATACATAAGGAATTACCTAGCACCAAGTTGTCAAAATATTACTTTTTTAATGATTGGTAATAACCCAAACAATTTTAAAAATTGTAAAAATATTATTTATCAAGGTTTTGTAGAAGATGTTGATCCTTATATTATCATGTCTGATTTTTGTATTGCGCCTTTAGAAATTGGTAGTGGGACGAAAACTAAAGTGTTGGATTATTTGAAATATAATAAATACATAGTTGCTACACCAATCGCACTAGAGGGAATTGATACAAGCAATCACGATAATATTTTTATTTCTTCTGTTGGGCAATTTATTAATATAATTAATAAGAAATTTGAATAGTATGAATATATCTATAATTTCGCTTGGTGGGATAGATAACTTTGGAGAAAGAGCCATTTTGTTTGGAACTATTATTGAATTACGAAAAAAATACCCTTCTGCTAAGATAGCCATTCATGGATACAAAAACTTAAAAGAAAAAGATCATCATTTATATAATAAGCTACGAGAGAATAGTATTTGCATATGTGAATCTATAATAAATAGTAAATCTCTTTGTTCAAAGATATGTTCGATTTTTAGTCTTTTTTTAAAAATTAGACCCCGCCATTTAATTTTAGAAGAGTACGAATATTTAAAAAAAGCTGACGCCATTTATTCTAAGGGGAAAGAATCTTTTACAAATAGCTATGGTTTTAAATTTTTTGTCGATTCTTTTTTAGGATTTTATTTAGTATCAAGATTAAACAAAAATGTAATTTTGTATGGCCACTCTATTGGCCCATTCGATACAAGACTGGAACGATTTATTGTAAAACATGTTTGTAAGAAGGTAAAAAAAATTTATGTACGAGACAGCGAATCACTAAAAGAATTAAAAAAAATTAAATCAGATGAAAGAGTAGAGCTTATTAAAGACTTCGCTTTTAAAGCAGTTGAGGCAATTTCTACTGAATTATGCGTTGAAAAGAAGAAACAGGCCATTGTTGTTCCTAATGCTGCTTTGTTAAAAAAAAGATATAAAGACAAAACAATTTATTTAGAGAATGTTGGTATTATTATAAAAAAATTGATAGACAGTGAAAGAAAAGTTATTTTATTAAGTTCAGTGATTGCCAATGATTGGAATGATGATTATCAACTTTGTTATTATTTTAAAAATAAATATCCCGAAGTAGAATTAAGAAAACATCTATCTTTGGTTGAATTACTAATGGATATTAAAGAATCAGAAATTATTATTTCTTCAAGACTACATCCTTTAATTTTAGGATATGGCTTATCGGTTAAATTGGTAGCTTTAAATGCCAATTTAAAAGTTAAGGGTATTATGAAAGATCTTCATCTAGAAAAGAACATTATTGATCCTTTTATTAAAGATAATCTTCAAAAGTTTGAGTTAATATGAATGATAAATACGAAAAAATACTTTTTATTATTATTTTATTAATATTTTTTGTTGTAATTTTGATAATTCATAAAAATTGGTTGTTCGGGTTATCACCTTTGATTTCTGGAGACTGGCCATATTTTTATATCAACCAAATGAAAGAATGGTATCCAGTTCATGGTATTTGGATGAGTTATGAAAGTTTTGGTAGGCCAATTGTTCAAGGAAACCTGACTATGCTATTTACTTTTTTTGCTTTTTTAGCGAAATTAGGATTTTCCTTTGAAATTATTTCTAGATTATTTTTCTTTTTTCCAATATGTGTTTTGCCACCTTTAGCTTCTTATTTATTTATATTTGATAGAACAAAAAATAGATTAGCATCTTTGCTGGGTAGCGTATTCTATAGTTTGAATACCTATTTTATAGTTATTCAAGGTGGACATATGCACATATCTTTTGCATATTCGATTGCGCCACTGTGTTTTTATTTTTTTTCAAAAAGAGATAGTTATAAAATTTTTTTTGGATTATTTTTATTATTTATTATAGGACTATTTGAAATAAGAATGGCATTGCTGGTAGGAGGTGTTGCTTTTTTGATTTATTTATTCTATCGTTCGAAGAAAATATCTGATATATTTTTTAGTTTTATTAAAATTTCAATTTACCTATTAGTTTTTGTTAGCCTAAATTTGTTTTGGATTTTACCAACGATTTTAATTAAAAATTCAGCATCTTACAATGAAGTTTTTTCTCAAAAAGCATTAAGTTGGGTAACATTTTTAGATGCTTTTACGCTACATCATCCTTTTTGGTCAGAAACCGGTGTGGTTGATTTTGTTAATGTGACGCCTCAAGCATACATGTTCTTTGTGCCGTTGTTAGTTATTATAGCCCTTTTATTATTAAAAAATAAAAGTAAAGAAATCCTTTTTTTTAGCGTATTATATCTTGTGTCATTTTTTTTTATTGTTCAAGAGAACGGTTCTTTTAAAGAAATTTATAAAAGTTTATATAATAATCTTCCACTATTAAGTGCCTTTCGTGAATCTTCAAAGTTTTTTATTATTATTAGTTTTTCTTTTTCGGTACTCATTGGGCTTTTTTTTAAGCATATTTTTTTAAAATGGAATAAAAAATTAATTATTATTATTATTTTCTTTTTTTGTTTTTCAATTTTATATCCCATAAAAAACTATCTGCAAGGAAATTATATCAAAACCTTTGCTTTCGTAAAAATTCCAGATTATATTAATAACATTAATAATGTAGTAGATAAAGGTGAAAGTTATTATCGCATCTTATGGATTAGCCGAACCCATAAATTTGCTTCTTCTAATTCGAACCAACCAAATATCGGTGCTTTACAATTAGCAACTGGTAATTTTAAGAATTTTGTTTCTGACAAAAACAACCAGTTTTCATTTTTACAGAACGAGTATTCAAACCAACTTCTTGATGCTAGTTGTTTTAAATATGTAATTATTCCAAACCCATCGCTAGAAGTTGGTGATTCTTTTAAACACTATGATAATAAGCCAAGCAGTGATTTTATTAGTCTTATTGATAAGAATCCAAACCTAAGTTTAATAGATGTAAATGGAATTAGTAATTTATTATGGGTAAACAAAGACTATAAACTCCACATCTATAGTGAAAGTGGCCTTAATTATTATCAAACTAACACCAGTGAATTTGGTGATTTTACAAAAAATCAAAATTTTTATTTAAATTCCGATATAGAAAAAAATAACTACTTATTAAATAATACAGCTAATATTATTGCCCCTGTTGAAGCTGATCAAAATAAAATATTAGAAATGAACTTAGTAATAGACAACACCGAAGATTCAAAAGAAAAAAAGCGATTGCAAAGCGGTTTAGATTTTTATATTAGTAATTCATTTTTTAAAGATTTTAAGCTAAAAATTCCTATTAAAGCGACTTATGAAATATATTTTAAGAAAGATAGTGTTTTGGCCAACAATAAAAATGTTAGCGTGAAAATAGGGGATCAAGTATTGGCAAAAGATAAGGTAGTAGTAAGTAAAAATGGGTGGGAATATTTTAATCAGGTAGATTTGGATGAAGGAGAATACGATTTAAAACTTTATACCGGAGACGTACAAATGGATTATGTTAATTCCGGCGACGTTGTTTTTTCAGCCGAAGATTTAGTTAAACCAATTATTACGCCTAAATTAGAGTATAAACAAGTTAATCCGACAAAATATATTGTTAATGTGAGCGGAGCGAGCGAATCCTTCCCATTAATTTTTTCCGAGAGTTTTCATTCCAAATGGAAAATATATGTACAGTCGGAGCTGATCAGTCAAGGCGAAGGTAGTTTTGTTAGCGAAAATAATCAAGGCACAATTCAGAATGAAAATTTAGCAGGCGGTAGATTTTATGACATTTTTTTTAGGAAACCGGTTTTAAATGATAAGCATTTCGTGATAAATAATTTTGCCAACGCCTGGTGGATGGATGTTGACGTGTTGGAACAGAGTGGTATAATAAAAAAGCAAGCAAATGGAACTTATGATTTCTCTGTGGTCATTGAATTTGAGCCACAGAAGTATTTTTATGTAGGATTAGGGATTTCCGGAATAACTTTGCTTGGTTGTCTTGGGTATTTAGGATATGACTGGCGAAAGAAAAGAAGATTGTGTAGACAGGCGCAATTGGCAAAGACAAATTCTAAATTAGACGATTTATAATTTAATTTTAATATAACATAAAATGTTATGAGTCCCATAAATTTTAAAGAAATCGTGAAAAATAAATATTTTTTCCCCGTTCTAATTGGGCTAGTAATTGCTGTTATCGGTATTTCAATGGGTAGGTCAAAAAATAGTAAAGGAACAAACGATAACACGAAAAATGGAGTAGCGGTGATAGAAATTAAAGAAAAGAGAGACCTGAAAAGTTTGTTTTTTGGACAGAAGGCATACAGCTTGGCTTATGCCGGTTTAGAACCTTCATCAGTAGAAAATATTAGTTTTTTCGAATCAAATGATGGTTGGCAGGGAAATGGGTTTTTTGATTGGAGAAATTTTTACGAAGGAAAAAGCAGTATGGGGGTGGCGAGTGACAATAGTAAACCGGGGATTATATTTTTAGAAAAGAGTCTGGATCTATCAAATTTCGATGTGATAGAATTTCCTATGTCATTAAGCGACCCCAATGTTCTAGAATCGGCTGTAATTAAATTTGGAGATTCCTCATTAACAAATTATTTTTCCTATACTCTTTCAAATTTATTGGGTGGCTGGCAATTTATTAGAATCCCTAAAAATCAGTTTATTGTTCATAGTGCCAATCCAGAATTTGGTTGGAAAGACATCAAAAAAGTTCAATTTGAAATTGTATCCCGACCAAATACCACCGAAATAGCTAATTTTGATTATTTAACGGCTCAAAAAAATACTGATTCTGCGAATAAATGGAAAACAACCAATGAAGAGTTCCTAAGTTTAGGCAAAGAAAATGACAAGATAGTTTTGTTGGCAAGAAATGAAGGAGCTATAGAAGCAGTTTTGAGTGAGGCCAGTGGAGATAATT
>Ga0247842_10006181_pt1 | contig 13655 bp, 11 predicted proteins | sample LaCruzMarch2015__3_FD_192411 | JGI IMG/M metagenome (GOLD analysis project Ga0247842, IMG submission 192411) | Freshwater microbial communities from meromictic Lake La Cruz, Castile-La Mancha, Spain - LaCruzMarch2015_19m | ecosystem: Environmental > Aquatic > Freshwater > Lake | place: Spain...
TCTCGGGCGAGACTACCCAGAAGACTCCAGAGGATACTTCCCTCAAAACCGCTCACATGGTCGTTATCTCCAATCTGAAACCTTCGGTCGTTTATCATTTTAAAACTATCTCCAAAGATCGAGGTGGAAACATAAGCGAATCGGGAGATAATGTAATCATCGCTGGAGAGGTTAGAAAATCCACGTTCAAGGCAATTATGGATGCCTTGAGTAATATCTTTAGCTGGGTGGGGAAGAAGTAAGACAAGTTACAAATACGAAAAGGATGGAAACATATACTCGGAAAATTGAAACGTTAAATCATTCCTTGCTACCTGATATTTGGAAATTAAGAATTGAAACCCATGGAAAATAACCTAATTCTAAACGGCTTTGCCATCAAAGCTGGCGACGATTCGGTCTTGATCTTTTATTATCCAATCTGGTTTATTTTGCTTATCTTTTTCTTTGCTGTTCTAGTCAGCCTGCTGATTGGCCTCTACCCAGCCAAGAGAGCCGCTACGATCAATCCCCTTGATGTGATGAGGTACGAGTAATAGCTAATCAGCTGGTTAAATAGTTATTTTTTGATACATTTGGTTTAACAATACACTCATAGCCAGCTAATAAGAGGACATTTATATGGAAGCAGAAAATATAAGGAAGCTTTTTTCGGAACTTGAGATGTTAAAAAGAGTGGAACACCAGGGGGTGAAACTAGCCGGCGTACAATCTCCCGACAGTGTTGCCGAGCATTCACTGTGTGCGGCACAAATTGCCTGTATATTAGCCGAGCTTGAGGGCGCTAACTCAGAGCAGTGCGTATTAACAATGATTTTTCATGATCTCCTAGAAACTCGTCTGGGAGATACTCACAAAGTGACAGCTCGATATCTAGAAACCAAAGATGCTGAGCATATGATACGGAATGATCAGCTTTCCTTGATTCCAGAAGGGTTGAGCGATAAAATCAAGCTTCTGCTTTCCAACATGCAGAATAGATCGACAAAAGAAGGAGTTATTTGTAAGGATGCTGATTCGCTCGAAGTTGCGATTCAAGCTAAAATTTATCTTGAGGCAGGATATAAATCTTGCGATGAATGGATAAAAAATGTCGAAGAGGCACTCCAAACTGAATCGGCACGAAAAATCCTACAAATAATAAAAGAGGATCCAGGATTTACATCGGCCTGGTGGAATGGATTGATGAAAGTTGAAAAAAGAGAAAATGAGGTCTGAAAAACAAGTTGCGACATCGGTTGTGAACAAGCTCCAGACCGCGGGCTTTGAGGCATATCTTGCGGGTGGTTGTGTTAGGGATATGCTGCTTGGAAAAGATCCAAAGGATTATGATATTACCACCTCGGCAAAGCCTGAACAGATTGAGAAACTTTTTAATAAGACCGTCGATATAGGCAAAGAATTTGGAACGATCATAGTGATTGAACAAGGACAGAGCATCGATGTCACAACATTTAGAGCCGAGGGGCCATACTCAGACAATAGACGGCCTGATTTTATAAAATTCACAACTGCCGAAGAGGATGCTTCGAGACGTGATTTTACAATTAACGCTCTTTTTTTTGATCCATTTAAAAATAAGTTAATTGACTTTGTTGGTGGGGAAGATGATGTAAAGAGACGCACAATTCGCTTTGTCGGTAACCCCAATGAGAGAATCCATGAAGATCATCTGAGAATACTGCGGGCCATAAGATTCAAAACATCTCTTGGTTTTAGCTACGTTGATGACACTCGATTAGCCATCAAATCCAAAATTGGTCTTGTCGCAAATGTGGCAGTTGAAAGACTGCGCGACGAATTAAATTCAATTTTCTCATCAAGCAATAGGCATATAGGCTTTGTGGAGCTTTCGGAATTTGGAGCTTTCGACATTCTGCTTCCGGAGATTGAAGCGCAAAAAGGAGTACCGCAACCGATCGAATATCATCATGAGGGCGACGTATTTACGCATATATATCTATGTCTTAAATCACTTCCCTCGGACGCGCCTCTCTATCTCGTCTGGGCCACACTTTTGCACGATATAGCCAAACCGCAGACACTTACACGTAAAAATGGTCGTATATTGTTTCACGATCATGCGCAGATATCAGCGGAGATAGCAAGGGCGATTCTTAAGCGATTAAAGTTTCCCAATTTTGAAATTGAGATCATTGCTTGGCTTATCCACAATCACATGAAGATAGGGGATATCGAAAAAATGCGGCCTTTCAAAAGGATGGGATTTTTGTTAGATCAAAGGTTTCCGAGCCTTCTAGAGTTGGCGCGCGCTGATAGTTTCGGCACTTACCCAATCAATACAAGTCTTGTTGAGCAAATGGAGAAAAAATTAAGCGACGCCATAAGCCGTAGGGATGAAAGCTTAAAAATTAAGAAAGGGAATCTTATCAATGGCGATGATCTGATTGCCGCTGGCCTCGCCCCGTCAGAAAAATTTGGTGAAATATTAGAAGATGCAAACGATTATTCAATCTTAAATAAAGTTCCAAAAGCAGCGACTCTTTTGTATATAAAAACCAAATATCAAATATGAAAATAAGCGAAGACGACATCAAAAATATTTTTTCACGAGACGAAATAATCTCGAATGAAAAATCCGGTGAATTTCAATTCGAACCAAACCTCAAAGTAAAAAAGATTTTACCTAATGGTGATGAGATAGCGCTTAGGAAAGTAAGGAAAAATATATCGGGTGCTAAAAAACAGGTATCGAACAAGAAAAATAAAAAACCATCAAGTAAAATCGATACATTTCTAAAATTTCTGGCAGTCTTGGGTGCCGCTACTTTTGTTTTTTATGCTCTGATGAATTATGATGCTTTCTACAAACAAGCAAGCTGGCTCTATTATACCGAATATCTTAACGAGAGAGTTCCACAGCCAAAGGATGAAGCTACCGCGGTTGAGTCAAAGTCAACATACGAAGGTGAAAAAATATCATTGCCAGGCTCATTACCGAGTTTCAACAACGAGTTAACTGTACAGAATCGTCTCGTGATCGACAAGATAAATGTTGAGACGCCAATTTCATGGGATACTGAAGAAAGCGATATTCTGACGAAACTCAAGGACGGGGTTGCCCAATATAAAGATACATCTAAGCCCGGAGAGGGTGGAAACGTTTTTATAGTCGGCCATTCGTCAAATTATAGCTGGATCAAAAGTGACTATAACTCCATTTTTGCCCTCTTGGACAAGCTTATAAGAGGGGATAAAGTTGTGATATATAAAAATAACAAAAAGTATACGTACGAAGTTGTCGATCAAAAAGTTGTAAGCCCAAAAAATGTGGAGGCTATCGAACAGACACCAGAAGAATATTTAACACTCATGACATGCTGGCCTGTTGGCTCTACCCTAAACAGATTAATTGTTAGTGCTAAACTCCAAAGCATCGGGATTTAGTTATAGGAGAGAATCTATCACCTCGAGTGTCTGTGACGCGCATTTCTCCCATGAAAATTGAGATGATCTCTTCAACCCCTTTTCGATTAAATCGTTTCTGGTTTTTTCATCTTTTATTGCCAGCCTTAGATTGCTAGCCAGGCCTTCGATGTCGTCTGGGCTGGATAGTAAGCCCGCATCATCGACAATTTCCGGAATAGAGGTTGTATCAGAAGCCACAATTGGGACACCGCATGCCATTGACTCAATCAAGGGCATGCCGAAACCTTCAAAACGACTTGGAAATGCAAAGACTGATGCATACCGGGTGAGATCGCCAACCTCATTATCTGGTACATATCCCAACTCGATTACATCTTGCTTAATATTGTTACTTAAAGCAGCAATCGCTTCTTTTATTTCTTCATATTGATACCCCGGCCGACCGGCTAACACAAGTTTTTCCTCAATTTGATTGTTGTTTTTTAAAATCGAAAAGGCCTTGATGAGATTCTTGATATTTTTCTTTGCTTCGAGTCGACCAATAAAAAAGATATACTTTCCCAGCTTATTGATCTTTTCCGGTGCTGACTTTCTGGCGGGATAAAACTTCTCATGATCATATCCGTGATAGATAACGCTAATTTTTTTCTCATCAGCTCCATAAACCTTAATGAGATCATTTTTGGTGGCGTTCGATATAGCAATTATTTTATTGGCATGCTTGACTGAAAAACCCATGCAAAAATCGTGGTACATCCTTTCAAGCGGAGTGTATAATTCAGGAAAATATTTAAACCCTATGTCATGTAGGGTTACGACCGTATTATTACCATGATAAAGTGGAATTGTGTGGGCAGGTTCAAACAAAATATTTGGCGGATTTTGGTATATTTCGTAACTAAGTCTGACTTGACTCCAAAGTTTTGGGAATCTCATGACTTTGTTTTCGACGTTTTTACTTTTTTTCAGATAATTCAAAGGCTCTTTACTGTATAATCTAAAATTATGATCCTTGTGTTCAACGAGGTTCTTTATTAATTCAAACGAGTAGTATTCGGTTCCGGTTTTTTGTCTTGAATTACTTCTAGATGAGTCTATCCCAATTATTTGTTTTTCCATATTAGAGAGTCACTAAAGTTATCGAAATTTTCCATGATTACGCCAATTCCCTTAATTGTACATAGATCGGGCTCTTCCGCAACCTGACATGGCACACCACTTATTTTTGTCAGTAGATCATCGAATCCGGCTAACTTGGATCCGCCACCGCACATCAAAATTCCTTTGTCCATTACATCACTAGAAAGTTCAGGCGGTGTTTTCTGTAAAACCTGTTTAACGGCCAATATTATTTCATTTAAAACCGGTTTGACAGCATTCACTATATCCGACGTTGAAATCATTATACTTTCTGGAAGACCCGAAATTGTATTATTGCCCGACGCTTCTTCTCTAGTTTCTTTCTTAACCGCCATCGCCGAACCAATTGATTTCTTTAGCGTTTCAGAGGTTTGTACTCCTAATACGAGATTATGTTTTTTGCGGATATAATTGACAATTGCTTCGTCGATCTTTTCGCCCCCATACCTGACGGACGTAGCGCATACAATATCTCCAAGAGAAATTACAGCTACTTCGGTCTTTCCAGCGCCAATATCAATAACCATGTTGCCAGAGCTTGAAATAATATCAATACCGGCGCCAATGGCTGCAGCTAACGGTGATTTAACTAAATAAACTCTTTTAGCACCAACTGATTCCACCGCATCAAAAACGGCTTTGCGCTCCGTTGAAGTTGCTCCGACCGGCACATTGATAATAACGTCCGGTTTTATAAGCCTGACACGCCCTAATATTTTCCCGAGATAAATCTGCAACATTTGCTTTGTTGTTTTATAATTTGCAATCACACCGCCTGTCAGTGGATATGATGCGAGAATCGATTCTGGTGTTCGCCCGATCATTTTTTTCGCTTCTTCACCAACAGCCAAGACTTTTTGATTTATTGCAGATAGCGCGACTACATTTGGCTCGTCCACAACAACACCTCGGTCCTGAAGATAAAGTCGAATACTTGATGTGCCTAAATCGATACCGATTTTTTTGCTCATTCGGCAAACCTTTCGATTTTTGCCCCAAGATTTTTCAGTTTTGTCTCAATGTCTTCATAACCGCGATCGATGATCTCAGCATTTTTGATAACGGTCTCTCCCTCTGTCATGATTGCAGCAACTAGCAGGGTAATACCCGATCGTAAATCAAGTGATTCGATTGTAGTCGGCTTAAATGTTGCCGGACCAGATATTTCAGCTACTTGCTTATCCAATAAATTCACCCTGAGACCCATTTTTTCGAGCTCTTTTAAATAGAATAACCGATTTTCAAACATATTTTCCCTAATGAGACTGACTCCTTTTGCGCGAGCAGCCAAAAGTGACATTGGTGATTGCAAATCAGTAGGAAAACCAGGATAGGGAGCCGTTTCAATCGCAAAAGGCTTTAAACCACGAGGCTGCTTCTTGATAATCGCACGATTGTTTTCAATTCTTATCATCGCTCCAGTTGATTCCACAGCGCGAGTGAATGTTTCAAGGTCATTTGCGGGGTAAGGATATATTTCACCTTCTCCCGAAGTTGCGACAAAGGCAGCCATAAACGTTCCAGCCTCTATTCTGTCCGGCATTATTTCATATTTTTCAAGTCTAAGTTTTTTAGATCCCCTGATTCTTAACTCTCTAGTTCCTATTCCGGAGATCTTGCACCCGGCTTTTTCCAAATTACTCGCTAGATGAGTGATTTCAGGCTCAATGGCGCAATTTGTTATCAAAGTGGTCGCCTCTATACCCGCAGCATACATGATTATGTTTTCTGTTCCTGTGACACTTTTCTCATTCAAATTGACTATAGAATCTTTTTGCTGCTTAATCGAAATTGAGAATACATTTTTATTTTCGACAATTTTTGCTCCAACCTGCTTGAAGGCATCAAGATGAGTTTCGATAGACCTTGCTCCAATCAAGCATCCACCCGGGTATGGCAGGGTAACGTGAGAGAATCTAGCCAAAAGAGGCCCGGCGAACACTATGGATGCCCTCAATTTACCGGCGCAGGTCAAGGTAATATCGCTCTTACTTACAGCCGAAGTGTCTACTGTAATAGTTTTCACACCATAAGAGACGTCGGCTCCAGTCGATTTCAAGATTTTAGTCTGGTTTGCAACATCCAAAATATCAGGAACGTTAGATATTTCGATTTTGCCATTTATTATTATCGAAAGGGGTACGACTTTAAGCGCTTCATTTTTTGCTCCTGATATAGAAACTTTTCCAATTAAGGGTGTATATCCATTTATTTTTAGTCTAGCCACGTTGCCTCCATGATTGTATAATCTATCTTGAATAATACCATTTAGCAATAAAAATGTTTCGAAAAACCCTAAATTATTTAGTGATAGCTGTTTTTTTCTGCCTATGTGCAGTTACAATCGTGATATACGCTTCCGGATATGAGATTGATCTATCTAACCGAGAAATTTCTCAAACCTCAACTCTTGACATCCAATCAGATACTGCTGAGACGCAAATATATATAAACGGCAAACTAGAAGGAAGCGATAGGGTTGTGAAGGCAAGGCTACCGCATGGCGACTTTAGGGTTGAAATTTCAAAAAAAGGTTATCATAGCTGGGTTAAAAAAATTACACTTGGGTTAGGACAGGCCGTAACGATCCACGGTGTAATTCTTTTTTCTGAAAATCCTAAAATTGAGGAATTTTCACTTGGGGATGACCCAGATAAAATTACAAAAATTGCCGATACCGAGGATCTTTTCAACTCTGACGGTGAGATATTTCAGGATAATTCCCTCGTAACTAGATTCGATGCCGATGTGTCTGGATTGTGTTGGTATCCGGGCAAGAAATATATCGCCTTTACTCAAAACGGTAAATTGAAGATCATGGAAAATGATGGGAGCAATTTGACAGAGATTCTTGATAAGACATCTTCAACACCGGTTGTGTTTGCTAATTCAGGTTACTCGGTAATATTTGAGAATAATGGCAAAACCCTTAGAGCTCTAATTAGATGAAAAAAGCAGAAATATTTGGAGTTGATATTAACTTTCTATCGCATCAGTCTGCCTTGGAGACGATTTCTGGTGTAATGATAGATAAAAGCTCAAAAAAGATACGAATAGCCACGATTAACAATGAGATTTCAAACCTGGCTTTAGAGGAAAACAGCTATCGAGATGTCCTGAATTGTTTTGAAATGAAAGTAGCAGATAGTGTTGGCGTGAAATGGGCAATAAAAACCATTTACAATATTGATGCAGAACGGGTACAGGGCGTTAGATTAGCATATGATATATGCCGCATTGGAGAAAGTAGCGGACGATCAATTTTCTTGCTCGGGGGCGATTCTGAAATCGGTACAATAGCGGCCGCGAATTTAAAAAAAATATTCCCCGAACTCAAAATTGCTGGTGTCATCGATGGAATAAAAATAGATGCAAAGAAGAATATTGATATTATTGAAAAAATAAACTTATCTAAAGCTAGTGTTGTTTTCGTTTGTCTTGGTGCGCCAAAACAAGAAATGTGGATAAATAATAATTATAACTTCATACACTCCAGAATTTTTATAGGGCTTGGTGGAACTCTGGATTTTATCTCGGGCAAGATCACAAGAGCACCGGGCGTGGTTCAAAAAGTCGGTTTAGAGTGGCTTTTTAGATTCTGTGTTCAGCCATCAAGATATAAAAGGATATTTTCTGCTATAGTTGTTTTCCCGGCTAGGGTTTTACGAGAGTTAATTTTCACAAATAAATCCACAAAACATTGACATTTTGCCAGAAATTATCTAGACTGTACTAGAAGCGGCTTGAGCCGCTTTAATTTATAGAAGACGAGTACAAATAAAGGAGCTATATGCAAATATCAGAATTTTTATCAGTTATAAAACAATTGTCGGACGAAAAAAATATTGCTGAGGAGATCGTTTTAGATGCGGTTGAGGCTGCACTTGCAGCCGCCTACAGAAAAGACTACGGCCGGCCCGGACAGGTGATCAGGATTAAATTAGATGTTAATACTAACACGATGAAGGTTTGGCGTGTATTTACGGTTGCCGAAGAAGACGAAGAAATAACAAATCCCGAAGCTCAGTTAACGATCGAACAGGCGAAGAAGATAAAAAAGGGAGCAAAGTCGCTAGATGAAATTCTTGAGGAGCTCGAAGCCAAATCTGATTTTGGTAGAGTCGCGGCGCAAACTGCTAAACAGGTCATCATTCAAAAACTTAGGGAAGCAGAACGAGAAATGCTCTATGAGGAATTTAAGGGCAAGGAAAACAAGATTGCCAATTGCACAGTCCAGAGGCTCGAAGGTCCAAACGTCATAGTCGACCTTGGCAAGATAAATGGGATCATGGTCCCGGGCGATCAAATCCCAGGCGAAAGATATTACACAGGACAACGCTTAAAGGTCTGGGTTAGCACGGTAGAGGAAACGAATAAAGGACCGAGAATTATCGTTTCAAGGGCAAGCACTGACTTTATTAAGGGATTGTTTGCGCAAGAGGTGCCCGAGATAGAATCTGGTTCCATCGAGATTGCGAACATTGCGAGAGAGCCTGGTTCCAGAACCAAAGTAAGCGTGAAGTCAAATGATGAGAATCTTGATCCGGTTGGCTCTGTCGTTGGACAAAGGGGAACAAGAGTGCAGGCAATTCTGACCGAATTACCAAACGAAAAAATTGACATTATCCTTCATGACGATGACACGGATCAATTTATTAAAAACGCCCTGTCACCAGCCAGGATTGATAAGATTGAATTTAACGAAAAGGGCAAATCAGCAAAAATTTGGGTTGACGATGATCAGCTCTCCTTAGCGATAGGCCGAGGAGGCCAAAACGTTCGTCTGGCGAGTAAACTGAGCGGATGGATTCTCGATATAGTGAAAGATCAACCAAAACCCGGAAACGATCAAGCAGAGAAGATCGAGAGCGTTGACGATCAAACAAAACAAAAAAGTAAGGATAAAAAACAATCGAAGAAAAGTTCTAAAACGAAAGCGGTTAGCAAACAAAAAGACCCAGGGGGAACAAGCTCTGGGGAAAAATAAAATGGATGAAAAAGACATCTTAGACAAACTCACACAAAATGCAAAAATAGCCCTCGAAGAAGCTCAGAAAATTGCTGAAACTGATGGCAAAAGAATTTCGACTGAACACATCCTTCTCGCCCTAATCCAGGTCCCGGGAACACTGGCGCACGATATATTACGCGAATATTCTGTGACTTACGATCAGATTAGGCTTGTTTTAAGTCTTCAGGACAAGAAAAATGGTCGCAGAATTTACAAAATGACGGGCAATATAACCGATAATGCTCGAAATGTCATGAAACACGCTTTTATGATCTCAGCAGATTTTAAACATTTTAATGTAGACACAGAACACCTATTGACAGCGCTGCTATCCGATAAGAAGTATGGGAGCTACCAATGTGTTGAGCAGGTTGGAATTGATCCGGAGCAGATCAAAGACCAAATCCTAGGAATCTTTAATGATCTTGCCGAGATGAATAAAATGATCTCAAGACAAAGAATACAAGGGGTTCCTCCAACGCCTCCCATGCCGTCAGAGACAATATCGGGAGAGGAATCTCAGTTCGAAGCTCCCCAGTCAATTGGCCAGACAAAATCTGCCGGACGACAAGGTCAAAAAACCGCAATTGAATATTTTGCGATTGACCTGACGGCGCGAGCTAAAAATAAAAAACTAGATCCGGTTGTGGGTAGAGGCAATGAGATAGAGCGAGCGATTCAAATTTTACTTAGGCGCACAAAAAACAACCCTGTTTTTATTGGTGACCCCGGTGTGGGGAAGACTGCGATTGTTGAAGGAATAGCCCAAAGAATTGCCAACGGGCAGGCTCCACAAAAATTGCAGGACAAAAAAATTATGCGGTTGGATCTTGGTCTTCTTGTCGCAGGAACAATGTATCGAGGACAATTTGAAGACAGGTTGAAAAAAATTATTCAAGAGGCAAGTTCGGACAAAAAAATCATTCTCTTCATCGATGAATTACACATGATAGTTGGAGCGGGTAGCGCCGAAGGATCGATGGATGCGGCTAACATTCTAAAGCCTGCTCTTTCCCGCGGAGAGATTCATATGATCGGCGCCACTACTTACGATGAATATAGAAAATATATAGAGAAGGATCAGGCCCTAGAACGAAGACTGCAACCGGTTCATGTTGACGAACCTACGCCGGATGAAACCATCGAGATAATCAAGGGAATAAAAGCAGCCTACGAGAAGCACCATGGAGTCGGGATTACCGATGCCGCAATTGCAGCTGCGACAGAATTATCCACCAAGTATATTAAAGATCGATTTTTGCCGGACAAAGCTATCGATCTCATAGACGAAGCAGCTGCGGGCTTGGTGGCCTACAAACCAAAAACGGATAAGAATCTTGAGCTTTCGAGATTGAGGTCCAAGCTTGAGTCAATAATCAAAATTAAGGAACGACTTATTTCTCAGGAAAAGTTTGAAGAGGCGGCGAAGGTAAGAGATCAAGAAACAAAGCTCAGACGCAAAGAAGCCGAGATAGAAAATAACCTAGAAAAGTCAAATAAAGAAATTTTTCTTCTATCAGAAGACATTGCAAAGCTTGTAAGTAGAATTACAAAAATTCCAGTTGGAGAAATCGACCTACAAGAGTCAAAGAAATTTTTAGAAATAGAGAAAGAACTATCAAAATATATCGCCGGTCAGGAAGAGGCGATTAAGGAAATTGCCAAATCCTTACGTCGCAAACGCGCCGGAATCGGCTCTCTGGAGCGGCCCATCGGTTCTTTTGTTTTTATGGGACCAAGCGGCGTAGGAAAAACAGAAATCGCCAAGGTTTTAGCCGAAAGAATTTTCAAGCGCAAAGACGCTCTAATAAAAATTGATCTTAGCGAGTTTACAGAAAAACACACTCTGGCTCGGCTTGTTGGCGCGCCGCCCGGATATGTTGGATACGAAGAGGCGGGCCGGTTGACAGAGGCAATTAGAAAAAATCCTTATAGTGTGGTTTTATTTGATGAAATAGAGAAGGCTCATCCGGAGGTTTTTAACATTCTCCTGCAAATTTTAGATGAAGGAAGACTGACGGATGCTTCTGGCAGGGTCGTGGATTTCAAAAATACTATTATTATTCTCACGTCAAATGTTGGAATCGAAGAATATTCAAAAATCTCAAATATTGGGTTCAGTTTGGGTATGAATCAGGAAGAGTCGCTAACGGACGTCAAGGAAACAGTCAGCGACAAACTATCAGACATCTTCAAACCGGAACTTTTAAATAGAATCGATAAGATTATTGTTTTTGATCCACTAAACGAGATGGATTTAGAAAAAATTGCTAAAATTCAACTCGAGGCGCTTGGGGAGAGACTCAAGTCAAAAGGTTTTGAGTTACAATTTACACAGAATACGATTAAGGGTTTATCGGAAAATGGCCGCAACAAAATATACGGTGCAAGACCACTGAGGAGAATAGTTGAATCCGAAATCGAGGACAAAATTTCGCTTGCGATTTTATCGGAAAAGATAAAAAACAAAAAAATTAAAATTGACTACGATGGAAAAAAATTTGTCATTGAATAATATAACGGACAGGCTGCTTAAAAAAGCCAAAAGTTATCTCACAGAAAAAGAAGTTTTGAATTTGCAAAAAGCAATTGATATGTCGGCACAAGCCCACGGCGATTCGCAGAGAAAATCGGGTGAGCTATACATATCGCATCCCTTGAGCGCCGCGTTGCTTTTAACTGACCTGATGATGGACAGCCAAACACTAATTGCGGCTGTTTTGCATGACACGCTTGAGGATACCGAACTCGCAAAAAGTGAGATTAGGAAGGCTTTCGGACCCGAAATACTGAGTCTCGTTGAATCGGTTACAAAATTGTCGACGGTCAGGATGAAGAAATCGTGGTTTCCTTTTGGAAAAATTCAAAAGCAGGAGATTCCAGAATTTGAACGCCAAATAGAATCGTTGCGAAAAATGCTTGTGGCGATGGCAGAAGATGTACGAGTTATTCTTATAAAGCTCGCTGACAAAATTCACAATCTTAAGACGTTAGAACACTTGCCTACAGAGAAACGAGAACGGATTGCTAAAGAAGCTATTGAAATTTACGCACCAATTGCTCAACGGCTCGGTATCGCGAGTTGGCAAGGACAAATTGAAGATTTAGCCTTTCCCTATGCCCTTCCCCTTGAATACGAGTCGCTCAAAAAAATGACGATTCCCGAGATTAAGATTAGGGAGCAATACCTTAAGTCAGTTGAAAAAAGGGTTCGTGAAATACTAGAGAAAAACAGTATCAAGGCTCACCTAAGTTTTCGAGCCAAAAAATGGTATTCATTATATAAAAAATTACAAAAATACGACGGAAATCTCAGCAAGATCTATGATTTAATTGCGTTTAGAGTGATTGTCAACTCGGTTGAGGATTGCTATGCAATTCTTGGTGTCATTCACAGTTATTGGAAACCGTTGCCCGGGAGAATTAAGGATTATATAGCTCTACCAAAACCGAATGGATATCAGTCCCTTCATACAACGGTTTTTTGCGATGGAGGGCAAATTGTTGAGTTCCAAATCAGAACCAAACAGATGGATTATTCTGCTAAATACGGTATCGCTAGTCATTGGGTCTATAAGAGTATCAATTCCAAGAGATTGCCCGACAAAAATGATCTCAAATGGTTGAGAGACTTTTATAATCATCAAAAAAATATAGATTCCCCTGAAGAACTTGCAAAATCGCTGAAGACAGACTTGTTTCAAGACAGAATTTTTGTGTTTACACCCTCTGGAGATGTTAAAGACCTACCGCGTGGAGCGACACCTATTGATTTTGCTTATAGTGTACACAGTGATCTGGGAGATAAATGCGCAGGTTCGATAGTGAATGGAAAAATGGTCTCGCTTGATACAATTTTACAAAACGGCGACATTGTGGAAATTGTAAAGAAATCTAATTCCAGTCCCAAAACAGATTGGCTAAAGTTTGTGAAAACTCAGGGTGCACGTTCTCACATCAAAAAATATTTAAAAATGTAGCGCAGCGGTGCGCATTAGATACTTATTAAGTGTTACCGTAGTCTTTTGTTTGTGCGACTGACTTTTTTAGCGTGAAGTTGCCTAATCAGCCAGTCACTTCTTTGTTTCAATATCTTGGGGTTAAGTGTAGCATA
>Ga0247842_10006183_pt1 | contig 13651 bp, 17 predicted proteins | sample LaCruzMarch2015__3_FD_192411 | JGI IMG/M metagenome (GOLD analysis project Ga0247842, IMG submission 192411) | Freshwater microbial communities from meromictic Lake La Cruz, Castile-La Mancha, Spain - LaCruzMarch2015_19m | ecosystem: Environmental > Aquatic > Freshwater > Lake | place: Spain...
CGGAGCGCGGTCGAAGACACCACCGGCCCCAAAGGACCACTCGTCACCAGCACAGTCGATCCAAAGATCATCATAGTGTTGGAGACGCTCTGGATGGGTCAGGATCATGATGCCGGCCGCAAAAGCACCAAGACCGAACTCGTTGGAGAGAAATACTTCACGAGCGCGGCGAACGGAACGACCACGATGGCGGATGCCGAACTGTGCCGGGACAATCAAGATGTCCGGATCGCCTTGGGCCTCGGAAAGATCTTGGAAAAACTTCTGGGTATGAGCCGACTGACGGATATGCTTCTCGTCGATCTGTCCTTCGCGGTAGTTGTAAAAATTACGAGTCTGCTTGATGGTGCTGAGCACCTTCTTAAGCGCTTCGCTGTATGTGGCACCGAATCCGATCGGATGGTTATCTTTCCAAATGTTTACAACCGCGAAAAACTTCTCTGAATGCTTCGGCGTCTTGACTGTTCCAGATTTCACTTTCTGTAAATAATCCAGATTGGGACTACCCAAGCCCGGAGATAGATCTTGCAAAATTGCAATTTGACGGTCCAAATCCTCATCCTTGGGCTTGTAGCCAGAAAGGTAACCATAGTTCGATTTAACTTCCTCGTCCTTAAATCGGTTTGAAAGTCGATTTTCCGCGATGAAGTTTCCCACTATGTCTGCAAGACCGGGAGTGTCATTAACCTTCTGGGCTTCTCCCTCGGAAAGACCAGCCTTGTTATAGGCATTCTCAACGACAGAGATAAATTTGCGACCTTTTCGATCCCGGGTCGTAACGGGATTAGACGGGGCCAATGCTTTTTTAATCATCGGAACCATCCTCCTTAATTTAATAGTCCCTTGAGATATTCTCCCAAGAGCCTAGCTGATTGTTTAGTTAAAAATAACCAATTAGGCCCTAAGGAAAATGTTGTTTTCTAACCTATTTGTTAAAATACTAAATTAACTTGTTATTGTACCTTATTTTACCTGCAAAGTCAATACTTATTAGGGGAAAATATCTAATATTCTCATATTTATATTATACTACAGAACAATCTGAAAATTCGCTGAGAGTATCATTTTTTGTTATTTGATATTGACAAAAATGAATTATTGTGGTATTATATAATTGGTTTGAAGGTTCTCGAGTGGGTTTTAGCTTTTGCTCAAAATACCCCGAGGTACACGAGCCGGGGTCGATTAATTAAGTGAGTTCTTGTTTGAAAAAACAAGACATAAGGAATCTAAATGGAAGACAAAAGCAAACTTTACGTCGGTAACTTGCCTTACAGCGTTACTGATGAAAGCTTAAAAGAACTTTTTGCCGAAGCCGGCGAAGTTTCTGAAGCTAAAGTTATCACAGACAAATTTTCTGGTCGCTCCAAAGGTTTCGGTTTTGTTACTATGAAAGATGAACAGACTGCAACAAAAGCCGTTGAAACCATGAACAACAAAGAAATTGAGGGAAGACCCCTTAAGGTCAATGTTGCCAGACCAATGAGAGAAAGATAATATCTTTTTTTCAAAGAAAACAAAAACCCGCCATCTCGGCGGGTTTTTGTTTAAGCTTCAATTTATTTTAACCATTTTGTAGATTTGGTATTATTCTTAACTTCTGTTAACCAATCAGTAAAAGATTTGTCTATGGTGCCTTTTTTATCCACAACTTTAATAATATGGAATCCGTATTCGGTTTTAACCGGATTATCGGTCATCTGATCTTTATTTAAGGCAAAAGCAGCGTCTTCGAATTCTTTAGTCATTTGGCCACGAGCAAACCAACCCAATTCCCCACCCTTATCTTTAGTGCCGGAATCTTCGGAAAATTCTTTCGCCGCATCCTCAAAAGATTTTTCATTGTTTTTAATCTTAGCTAAAACATCCTTAGCTTGATTTTCGTCTTTGATTAAAATATGCTTGGCATCGACTTGAACCATAAGATTGCCTTGGATTTTTTCTTGCAGAACTTGATAATAGATAAGATCTTTAAAATCCTTAACGCTCATGCCATACATTTCGGTTAATATTTTTTGCACTTCTGCGTCCCCTCCATTCTGTTCAGCCAGCTTATTATAAGCATCGTTGACGTCACTCTTACTAACTTTAATCTTGTATTTAGCTGCTTGGGTTTTTAACACCGAATTTTGAATCATCTGATCGATAATTTGTGTTCTAATAACTGACATCTCTGGCAAGGCCTGACCGGATTTTTCGGAAAACTTCTTAATATAGTTAAGTTGTTTATAATAATCTTTGGCCCAAATTGGTTTTAATCCCACAAAAGCTACCGGATAAGGATAAATTTTAACGGCAAATTGAGTGGCACGACCATCTTTATGGGTTCTATAAACCGGAAAAGCAAATACAATACCACCAATTACATAAACGAGAACTATTGCTAAAATAGTCCATAGCCACCATGGCTTAGAAGCGAAAAAGTTTTTACTCTTAGTTGTGACACCTGCAGTTTTCATAATTATTCTCCCCTGCCCGCCATCGCGTCGCCGCTCAGGCGTTGCGGGCGTGGCTTATTATTATTTACATTTATTTATACCACTGAGTAGTGAATACTACTAATATTCCAATAATTACCAGCAAAATTAAAACAGGTAGGATGTTTCGCCAATTCAGTTTTTCCTCCTCTTTCAATTTTATCACACTGGCAAAAAAATAAAAAGCGCCAACTGCAATCAAGCTACTGCCTTTTGGATCAATCGGCCAGGGAACCAGCGCAAGAAATATCTCTACCTCCAAAATCGCAATTAGGATTAAATACAGAAAAGAAACATTGGTTAAATGCTCGTGCGAAAAATAAAAGGCCAAAGCAGTCACCGAAAGTACTCCCAGCATGATTAATCCAAGTGACCAATTAACCCCAAGATACAAACTGAATAAATCAAAAAAACACAAAAATAAAAAAATTAACATTAGCCAATTTCTTTGTTTGGATAAAAATATTTGCCCAAGCGCTAGAGCGATAAACAAAAAAACCAGTATTTTAAATAATATAACTTGTTCAAATAAATTAAAAATAACCAGTGCCAATACAAAAACTAACACAATGATTATTTTAGCCCAAGATTCCTTTAAAAAAATTAGAGCTTTTTTAAACATATTATTCTAGTTAGAACTGGTTAGATAATCTTTGCCTACCACTATTACAATATCAGCTGCTGCACTACTGGAACTGGGCTGATTTTTAACGCTAGCGGAAAATCGATCAGTCAAATATTTAAGAGTATAGGGTTTAGCTCCGGAGGAATAGTCATAAATTACAGTTTTTTCTTCGGTGGTGGAATTTTTTTCCACACTAACAACATTATAACCATAACTGGTAAGCATATCCGAAACTTCTGTTGCCTTACCAGATTGGCCGGTAGCATTAAGAACTTGAATTCTAGCTTTTTCGTTTTGTAAATAAGGATCAGTAAAAATTTCGTGGGTTAATTTTTGAATAGCGGTATAATTTTCCACCCCTAATCGAGGAATAAGATAATATCCCCCATCAATTTGATCGTCAATGAGAAGCCCGTCCGTAGAATTATCCAGAACCTTACTGACAATATTGGAAGTGTCAATATCTTTGGCCAAGCTAAACAATCGTTCCATTTCCCAAAGCTGAATATCGGTGCGTAAATGATCACCTAAAATACTAATAATATCCGAAATTTTCTTGGGATTGGTTAACACCCCTAAACTCAAGGCCTTGTCCCTGGCCGCAACCATAACTTGCTGTTGACGTCGCGAGCGGTCGAAATCAGAAGTGGTTTCACGACTGCGAGCGTATTTTAAAGCTGTTGCGCCATCCATATGATGCTGACCAGTGGACATATAGAAGGGATCGTAATCTTCCATATTAGCGGCTGGATAGTAAGGATCGGCAACCGCTTGATCAACATTAATATCAACCCCGTCTAAAGTGTCAATAAATTTAGTAAAACCCGAAAAATCTAAAAGGATATAATAATGAATAGGAAGATCTAAAATTTCGCTTACCACTTTTTTTGTTAAAGCTGGACCGCCTCCCTCATCTTTAAGATATTGTTCACCATAAGCATTAGCATAATTAATTTTATTGTAACCGACGCCAGGAATTTTTACATAAAGATCGCGCGGAATGGAAAGCAAGGCCATTTTTTTATTAATCGGATCAATGCTAGCCACCATAATAGTATCTGTTAGGAGACCACCGGGATGATTTGCCCCGCCCATACCTAAAAGTAAAATGTTAATTCTACCATCGCCCTCGCCTTGTAATTGGTTAGGATTAACATTGCCCAAAAAAGATAAATAAGGAGCAGATTTGGAACTATTTTTGGTAATAATTTGCGCTAACGCCCTCCAGGCTTTAGCGCCAAAGAAACCTCCGAGAATTAAAATAACAACTACCCCAGCCACAACTAACCACGGCCAAACTTTTCTTTTTTTGGGATGAATTATTTTATCCACAGAATTTTGGCTTTTAACGACTAACTTGCCGTTATTATCCACTACATGTTGTCGACGGGGTTTTAGAAACATAAATTTAGCAATGGCTATTAACTTTTAGCTATTTAGTAATACAATTGATTTTACTTTTTGATAACTTAAATATTATTATAACAAAAAAATTATATAAATAAAAACTTTATTTTAGCTGAGAACCATAATAAGGAATAACAATTTTGGAAAATTTATAAAGTTTTTTAACTTTGATAATTTTTTCTGCTTTTTTGGCAATCTCCAAAGCTGATAAATTGTTATATTCCCCTTGGCCATTTTTTATACCCATCACTGGGATATCTAATCCCCATCCTAGCGCATTAGCCACGCTAATACCAACTCTCAACCCGGTATAGCTACCTGGGCCTTGAAAAGCAGCAATAGCCTCTAAATTGGTTAATTTAATCTTATTTAATTTTAATAATCTATCGATTTTCGGCAAAAGTTCTTTTGACTGTGTTCTGTATGATTTCCAAAAAATCTCCTCGGCAATGTCTTTACCTAAAAGAGCGATAGAATTTTGTTCACTGCCAGTATTAATGCTTAAAATCATATTTTATCTTTCTGGAATGTTCGTCAACATGACTAAAATTAATATAAGTAGTATTTTTAGGAAGTAATCTCTTTATTTTTTTTGCCCATTCTACTACACAAATAGTGTCTTTTTTGCCGAGATAATCAGTAATGCCCATGGATAAAGCATCATTAGCAGATTTTAAGCGGTAACAATCAGCGTGAATCAAACTGATATCATCGTGAACTTCGTATTGTTTTAATAGTACAAATGTAGGGGATTGGATTTTGTCCTTAATCCCCAACCCTTCTGCCAATCCTTGAGTGAAAGTGGTTTTGCCGACTCCTAAATCACCCATTAAGGCGATTACTTCCCCGCCTTTTAAGTTGGCGGCGAATTGTTGGGCAAATTTTTTTGTTTCTTCGGCTCCGCAGGTCGTAATTTCTTTTTCCATAAATATTCTCCAACTAGTAATAACAAGAGTAATGTTGCAGTAATTATAATGGAAATTACAATTTTATTAAAGATACTAACGTTGCTCTTCTGATTTAAATCATTGCTGGCGGCATCTTTTAACAGATTACTGGCATCTGTCGCAGCCAAAGCTCGGGCAATAGGAAATTGACTATCTCTTATCTCAGCATTATTTGCTATATTATTTTTAGCTTTTGATCCACTAACTGGCTGATTCTTATTTTCATCTATAATTTCCACATCTTCTTGCTGTTCGGGTAAAATTCGCCAAACTCCTCGGTATAGATCAACTCTGCCTCTTACTCTCACCTGATATCCTTTTTGCATTCTAGGTTTATCAATATTAGTTTTGGCTTGAATATAGCATTTTATTACACCTGTACCGTCATCCAGATAAAAAGTGTCGCCTGAAGTTTCGGTAACTTCACCGATAATTTCAACTTTTCTTCCTTCGTAATTACTAGTTTCTCCTGTTTTGATGGAAATCACCCGGAAATCTTCAAAATCCGAACCAAAATTTGCGGTGGAGGGGAGTCGTAAAATATTTTCTGAGAGGGGAGTCGCAATAATTGTCCACCGCCAAAAGCCATCATCCGTGCGCATAAAGCTTTCCGATTTTTTTGTTTTGGAGTAGGGGATAGAGGAGACCCGCTCGCCCGCCGGATCTAGCAAATTTACCTCGTCACCGTCATCATTTAAAGTTATTTTGGTATCTTTTTTATAAAAAACTATATAGCCGCGTCCAGGGATAGTAACGCCTTGCTCTATTTTGTAAGCACTTGCACCGCTACCTACTACATCATCTAACGTCCAATTGGATAAATCAACTATATTCTCGCTCGAATTATACAATTCGATAAATTCGTTATCTGATCCGTTGGCAGGATATGGTAAAATCTCATTAATATAAACTTCGCGCGAATAAATTGGCCGAGAAGGATTATCTACTCCCGGAGTACGCTGATCTGTCCAAAACCATGTTCCACTTGTATCACGAACGTATGACATGTCTTTGGGGGCATCAGAATAACTAATCTTGGAAATTTCTATATTATTTTTAAGTAACCTCACTGTATCGCCGCTATTATTAAGCGCGATCTTTTTATAGAATACTAAATAACCATGAGGTTCGATTCTGGTTCCATCTTCTATGTTGTAAGGTCTGCTACCACCATCGGCAATGTCATCAAGCTGCCAACCAGACGATAAAATAATTTCCTGGCTAGATGTATTATAAAGTTCTACAAATTCATCACCACTTGTCGGCGCCGGAAATATTTCATTAATAACTAAATCTGTATCCGCCGCAAAAGATTTTTCAGGAAATACAAATAGTCCTACAAATATAAGGACAATAATTGCACCAAATATTATATAAATTCTCTGCCCCATCTTATTTTAATTATATCAAGATTTTGTCTAAAAGGAAAAATGATTTTAACGTTGTATAAATTTTGAGGAAAAACTTATAACACAAATTTTCGCGATCGCGAAAATTTATGATAAATTATTCATTCTTAAGGTTAAATCTCTTTATTAGCTTATCCTCATTATCAATTTCCTTGACAATCATAAAACTCATATATGGCCAGATTTCGTAAGCGTGTTGAATAACTTCTATTTCCTTTTTGCAATCATAAGGCAAAATAAAAACGCTTTTTTGCAACTGGATAAAACCTAATTCTTTGAGCCTTCGCCGCAGTACATCACGAGCGATTTTTTTGTCTTCAGGGATATCAAAAACAACTACCCGCCATAGCCCATCCCACTTTTTTGGTTTTTTAATATGCATTTCCTCTATTTTATAATATAAAGCTACTTCACGACCATTTTCTACCAACTCCAGCTTAAATTGATCATCTACTTCAGTTATTTTTATCCAACCTCTTTCTTCTAGCATTTTGAGACGCTCACGCAACCGGTAACGATTTTTTAGATAACTTTTTAATAAATAATGGGGTAATTTCGGATTAGCCATAGATAAAATAATTATACCTCCGGCGCGAAGAATCCAGAGCAATATTTCTTTGCTATTGATTCTCTTCTTTTCCATTTCTTTCTCCTTTTACCACTTATCATAATTCTGCGCGATCGCGTGATTTTATGATAAATTTGTTTTTTTATGAAAAATTATACGATATATCAGTTTAATTATACCAATATTTTTATCCAAAAGAAAAAGGCGCCAGAATTGGCGCCTCGATTAGTTTGTTTTTTAAAAAATGTAATTATTCCAGAACTTCAGAGGGGTATTCGGGAAAGTGTTGACGTCTCATCTTTTCCCGTTGATCCTTATCCTGAAGATCAATAAGTTCTGCAACCTCTGGTTGCTCAATGTACATAATGACCCCTTTCCCTTTGCATAAAGAACATAAACATGATCCATTTTGGTCATCCGGATTAGGTAAAATGCCTAATCCTTCACACTCAGGACATGAAACCATATCATCTAGACGATTAAACATGTTTTCGCCTCCCCTTTTTAATCTAACACGCTTTTGCTAACTGCGTTGAAAACACAAATTAACATAAAAATCACGCAAACAAAAAATGGACAATAAAAAGTTCGTCCTTGCGAAAAAGGAGTTTCTAAATATTTTGAATTGGAACGCGTAGGAAAAAATGGTATAGAACTCGATAAGGTCGTTGCAAAAAGCGCCGGTACATTTCCTTTTCGTTGAGCATAAATTTGTGCCTTACGGCCATCATCACTCAGAACGAACCACTGTTTGGGAAATTCCCCTTGTGTTCTTGCTACTAAAAAATCCATTGGTTCCAAATAAATAGTGGCGCCGGTAACAGCCGTGACCTTTTCAGCACTAGGGATAAGATATTGAGGAAGATTATTACTTTCTAAATAATATTCCCTAGGTATGTTATTCTCCCATAGGAAGGCAGCAATAGTCATGAGTGCTATTGATAGTAATGAAAGTCCCCAGATTTTTAATGTGCTCATCCATTTCACCCCTTTCGTATTTTGCCTGTATCCTATCAAAAAAAGAACCATTTTGTCAATCAAAGAAATGGTAATTAGACGAAATCAAACGTATATTATTAGTTTTTTCCTTCGGCTTCGCGTTCCATTTTATCAAGACGAGTATAGTAATCGGAAAATTCGTTGAGATGAGCCAAGGCAATTTTTCCGGTTGTAAGCAGGTCATCATTGGTAACGTTGGTATGCGGATCAATTAATCCGTGTTCTAGTTCAACATCCATACCTATTCTAAATTGCTCAACATCAAATTTTGACCAATCAATCCCCAATTTTTCGCCGACTTCTTTAGCTTCCTCTTTGGTAAAAGATTTTTTATTTTCCATATTTACTCCTTATCTAAATATCAAAAGTGACAGTAGCTTCAAAATGACTTTTTAGCTTCCTAATTTGTAAATTACGATAAGTCGCGGCTTTAAAAATAATTTTCGGTTTGGATAGGGGAGTATAGTAGGCGAGAACGACAAGTTCGTTGTTAGTAAGTTTAATAAAAGAAAAAGCGCCATAGGCTCTTTTTTTAGTTTCAGCGCAATAAAGTAGCTCATTTAGAAACTCCACTAATAACTCTCCCCTGTCGGCAGATTTAATAGTGACCCGTTCCGTTTTGACGGTATCGGTTACATCAACTTTAAAAACTTTGCCTTGTATGACACTAAACATACCATATGCGGCATTGGCAAAAAGCTCTTCATAACTAGCGCCATAGCTTTTGATAGCAAAATTATTGGCATTTTCTACTATCTCAAACCGCACATTCTGCATCTTCCCCTCCTCGCCCAATAAACTCTAAAATTTTATTGATTTACCTTCTTTGAGTTCACCCTCTTCATCCTCTTTTTGCTCATCTGGCAAAATTGTTTTATTAGTATCTTCTTCTTTTTTCTCCGGTTCAATCTTGTCTTGCTTATCTAATGGTTTGTCTTGAGAAGCTAAAAATTCTTCCGAGGGTTCCTCCCCTTCTGATAAAGCTATCGCTTCTGATTCTTTTTTAAAATTTTCTTTTTGTGCTTCGGTAGGCAAAATATCAGTCCCTCTAGTATTAAGTGGAGTACCTTCCGAAAAAGCTTCGGTGGATTTATTTCCCATATCTTCCGGCTTACTATAGGCCTCTGTAAGCATTTCTTTTTCCAACTCTTTAATATTACTAGCGCTTTCAGGAATCTTCTTCTTATGTTTAGGGATTTCATAAGCCAAATCTCCAACTCCGTCTCCCATCATACCTTCATATCCACCCTTAGCTATTAATTCGTCATGGAGTTTTAAAATGGTATTAGCCACAATGTTTGGCCGCGGAATATTATTCATGATAAAATTTGGTGATTCTCCCGCTGTTTCCACAAATACTGTCCCAAATCTTAGCCAGGTTTGCCAAAAACCGGTCATTTTGGCTGAAACATCTTGTACTCTAAGTAAACTTTGCTCAGCCACTCGGCGGCTAAAAAATCCTTTCTGGTTAATATCTACTAAATGAGTCCTAGTAACAATAGTAATATCAAAGTACCAGCTCATCCACGAAGTCAGAGATACGGCCAGAATGACTAGAAAATATGAACTAATACAAACTAAAAATAATCGTGCGGAAATGGCAGCGGCCAAACTACCCGTGCCAAGGCTTACTAAAAAATATATCAGAATTCCTAACCAACTTAATATCATTACTATGATTAACACACCCCACGGCCACCAAAAAGTAAATTTATGCCGCCTTACAAATAGTAGCACTTCTTCTTCTGCCGATTGACCAGGATAATAATTACCTTTAGCTAACATTATGCTCCTATAAATATTAAACCAACCAGCGATAATATCAAAAGTATCACACTTGCGAAAATATAAATAACTCCTATCGGTCTGGATAAATCACCTTCATAACCGAATTGAAATAGGTTATAGAGGCCCGATAAGGAATAAATTAAAAAGGCAATCACTACGATGGCATAACCGAATAAATAATAATAATTTATTATGAAATCAATCATAATAATTGTCCTTTTCCTCTTGATTTCTTCAAATGCTCACGTGATTTAAGAGTGGTTTTTCTTCCTTTACTGGTACGCTCTAAAAAACCTAATTGCATTAAATACGGTTCATATACCTCGGAAATTGTTTCTGTGTCTTCATTAATAGACGCGGCTAAAGTTTGCACACCCACCGGTCCACCGGAAAACTTATCTATAATCGTAGAAAGAATGGTTCGGTCAACTTTATCTAAACCGTACTCGTCAATTTCTAGCATGGCTAAAGCTTCCTTGGCGGCACTTTGGCTAATATTTTTCTGGTTTTTAACTTGGGCGTAATCGCGTACTCTCTTTAGTAATCGGTTAGCGACCCGCGGCGTAAAACGAGCACGTTTGGCTAACTCTTTAATGGCCTCTAAATCAATTTTGATTTTTAAGATTTTAGCCGACCGAGCAATAATTTTTTCGATATCCTCCGGTTCATAATAATCCAAATGATTTACTACACCAAAACGATCACGCATTGGCGAAGAAATTAGCCCAATTCTGGTGGTTGCACCAATTAAAGTAAATTTTGGTAAATCTAACTTCAGTGTTTTGGCTGATGGACCTTTTCCTAATACTAGATCTAAATAAAAATCTTCCATCGCCGGATAAAGCGCTTCTTCTACGGGGCGCGCTAAACGGTGAATTTCGTCAATAAAAAGCACATCTCCCTGGGAAAGATTCGTTAGAATAGAAGCCAAATCGCCTGTTCTTTCGATAGCTGGTCCTGATGTAACTTGAATGCCCACGCCAAGTTCTTTAGCAATAATGTGGGCCAAAGTGGTTTTTCCTAGTCCCGGACCACCATATATTAAAACGTGCTCCAAGGTTTCTTTTCTACCCTTAGCAGCTTGAATAAATATGGAAATGGAGTCCTTAACTTTATTTTGACCAATATAATCAACTAGCTTTCTGGGGCGTAAGCTCAAATCTAATATTGTTTCTTCTTCTTGAATCTCTTCGTCTGGTAATTGGCTTTTGTCCATGCGCCTCCCTCTATTGGCCTCTTTATTGGTTCAAGCATAACAAAAAAATAGGCCTAAATCAACCTATTTTCGGTAAACTCTAAATCCGAAACCCTAAATCCTAAACAAATTCAAATTATCAAAATCTAAAATTCTAAACGTTTAAAAAAATTGGACATTTGAATTCAGATATTGTTTAGAACTTAGAATTTAGTGTTTAGAGTTTTAATTTAATGTTATGGCAAAAGAGGTGCTGGATCAACTGGTATATCTCCTGGTGCTCTGATTTCGAAATGAAGATGTGGACCAGAAGAATAACCGGTACTTCCAACATATCCTATTGTTTGTCCTTTGCTAACCTGTGTTCCTGCAAAAATACCTGGGGCTAAATAAGACAAGTGCGCATAAAGAGTGTAAGCACCACCTTCGTGTTGAATTTTAACATAGTTGCCATAAATAACTGGACCTCCTGGATAGGTATTCCCACAACCTGTGGCAACATCAACGATTATACCGTCTTTAGAGGAAAAAACTGAATCTCCAGCATAAACATCGCTAAAATCGACGCCAGAATGGTATACCGTTCCTCCAAAATATGCTTGTGAATAACCAAAGACATAACTAATCGTTGGGCTCGCAGTTGGATAAGAAAAACCTTGTGCACTGGTATCGCTTCTTGGCCAATTACTACCCCTACGTGCCTTCAGCTCCATATCTTTTATCGTACCGCTTAATTGAGAATATAGTTTTTCAGCTTCAGCGGCTTGTTTTTCGTTTTCGCTTTGTTGGCTCTTGGTAGTTTTGAGTAAACTATTTTTTTGACTTTGTTGAACTGATAAACCATCTTTATAGGCTTGCTGTTGAACATGAAGATTATCTAAATCTTGTTTTTTCTCTTCTAGGCCACTCTTCTTACGTTCCAACTCATCTTTGAGCTTATTAATTTCATCAATAGTTGTTTCAATTTTTTGCTCCAAAGCATCAACATATTCGTTATGATTAACTACCTCGGAAAGATTATCTGAACCAAGAATAACCTCAAAAGTGTTGGTACGAGAATTTTCATAAATTACCTTAATGGCTTCGTTACGATTACCGATTTGCGTTTTTAGGTCTTCCTCTTTTTGCTTAATTTCGTTTTCTGTTTCCGTAATAGATTTTTCCGTTTCATTAATTTGCGATTGAGTTTCGTTAATTTTTGCTTGAATAGCGGCAATATCACTATCTATTTTTCTAACGTCAGAAGCTAATTGTGTGGCTTCGGCTTGCTTAGCTTGAGCCGCCGCCGTATTTTGGCGAATGGCGTCTGAAGCTTGAGTTTGTTGTTTATATAAATCAGTTAAATTGGCGGCGCTAGATGAATAAATATCCACTGAAAAAATCGCCGCAAAAATAAAAAGACCAGCAACCAAATAAATCGTCGCTGATCGAAAAAGTACTTTAAGTTTGGGATTTTTAATGACTTTATTCTTCATTTTCCCCTCCTGCCCGCCATCGCGTCGCCGCTCAGGCGTTGCGGGCGTGGCTTATTTCAATTATAGCAAAAATTTACTAGAATTTCAAGTGACGTCTAATAGAAATTAAACTGCAAATAGTGCTAATAAATACTCCTAAAAATAGTTCGATGATAATAATCAGCCACAAATAATGCCAATAAAATGTTTGCAAATTCAAAGAAACCTCTCCCAGGTAGCGGCTAATAAGAGGCGCGACAAGATTTAGACCAATACCCATGATAATAACGGTTAAAATAGCGGCAAAAATGCCGTAGAGGGCACCTTCAACTAAAAACGGCACTCGAATAAACGAATCTGATGCACCTACCAAACGCATAATTTCTATTTCATCTTTACGAGTAAAAATTGTTAAACGAATGGTGTTTAAAATTACCAAAACTGCAATAGCAATAAATATTATAGAAAAGGCCCAACCGATTCGGGTGGAAAATTTAGTAATATTAATGAGTTTTTGAATTATATCTTTATTTTTTTGATAACTAATAGACCTAACCATAGGTTTAAATTGATCTAAGGCAACAAAATTAGCAATACTATCTAATCGTTCGGGATCACTGGTTTTAATTTCTAGACTCCTGGGTAGTGGATTATCTTGGGCGGAAATTAAATTCTTGATTTTATCGGAAGTTTTTAAATTTTGCCAACGTCTAAAGGCCTCTTCCTTGGTAACATATTCTACTGATTTAACGTCCCCACGAGAAATAATTTGGTCGTGTAAT
>Ga0247842_10006187_pt1 | contig 13649 bp, 7 predicted proteins | sample LaCruzMarch2015__3_FD_192411 | JGI IMG/M metagenome (GOLD analysis project Ga0247842, IMG submission 192411) | Freshwater microbial communities from meromictic Lake La Cruz, Castile-La Mancha, Spain - LaCruzMarch2015_19m | ecosystem: Environmental > Aquatic > Freshwater > Lake | place: Spain...
TTAGAGCCAGCATCAACGCCTAGCGTTACGTCCTGTTTATACCCGCTACTACCAAACACCAGTTTAATAGTAAACGGTGTTCTCTGTACCACCTCGGCTTTGCCTGCCTTCAATAACAACTTGGCTACTCTAGGACAGCAAGGCATAAGTGGTTTATTGTCTTTATCGAGAATGTATACTAAAATAAAGTATACCCCCTTTCAGGGTTAGCAGTCTTCGCCAATGTTGTATGCGGTTTACTTGTATACAGCACCGCCCCTACCTCTCAGGACTTTTAACTATATACCGTAGTGTTCGGCACTAGACTGAATATCCCGAAGTACCTATAGGATTCACACACAACGTAGTCAGTTAAGACTTAGGCTAGTCAACAAGGGCTTTTACAAGCCCACGAGCTTTAGTCGTGGGTTATTGACTGAATAATTCTCCTTTCGTGTTTTATCAAATTAAAAATTTCTTTCACTTCACAATGAAATTATATCATTATTGTGAAGCGAAATCAATAGAAGTTTATAAAAACCCAACTAAGCAACATTAATAAATGATGTCAAATTTTTCGGAATAGAACGCTGATGACGCGGATTAAAAGGATTTTCGAGTGTGTCCCACTTATGAAACATCATGACAATATTATTCACCGCAGAGGCACAGAGATCACAGAGAATTCGCAGAGGTTTTATTGATTTCCCGACTCGGCGGAGCTGAGAATTGATTTTCTCATCGTTTCCTCTGCGTTCTTTGCGTCTCTGCGGTAATTTTTTATGTTTCATATATGGGACACACTCGGATTTTCGCGGATTTTTCTTTATTTATTTCGATCTGCGCAAATCCGCCTGATCCGAGTTTATCCGCGTTCCATTTCCTAAAGTTTAAAAAGGTTTATTAAAGTCGCTTAAAATTTTTTTAATTACTTAATTTCCTTTTCTGCCCGCTTGACAACCTTTCGCATCTTTGCTAATTTGTCAGGATCAATCTCTGGCTTTTTGTAACTTGCTATGAGTTCATTGACTTTGATCTGCATTTTCTGCAAAACCGCTTTATCGGTTTCCTCTCCATTCCAGCCTGAACGATCCATTAGTTGCGGACACCATAAATTTTCGCTGAATTGATACAGTGTCTTATCAGTATTCAGATAACTCTTATTGAAGCCAATGCCTATGTCTAGTATATCTTCAAGCGATATTGTCTCATCTGAAACGTCAACATCTCTGCCAAAGAACTGGACTCCTATCCCAAGCTCTCTTTCCAGCAATAATTGGACTGGACAAAGTGTTCTTCCACTTTCCAGCATACCCTGACCAATGGACGGATGAACACCATTAAAAGAGGCGATAGTCATAGCTTTATACGCCTTTTCCATTGCGGCGTAATACCCCGGATACTTCGCATCACTGTATTCACCACCGCCGACTTGGATAAATTTTCCTGACCATTTGCGGATGAATTCAGAAAGTGCGAATGAGTAAAACATAGCGTCAAAACTGGAATAGCTGACCTCCCCGGTTTTCATATCCATCGTACCACCCCATATTGAACCGCTAAGAGGAACATTTGGATTCAATGCACGGGCAGACAACCACGTAGCAAATATCTCTGCTGTTGCTACGGTAACGAATCCAGCAACCGTAACAGGCGTAGTAACACCGGCAACAGGCATGGCAGTAAGTCCAGCGCTATGTCCTGATCTCACGATACGAACAAACCTATCCGCAACGTCTTTATCAAAACGGAACGGATGAGAGAAACAGACCGCTCCCCACGTAAACCAGTCAGAGAGTCCCAATATCTCACCCATTTCAACGAGATAATCCGCTTGCTGAACGTTCCACGCAAACGCTGGCGCAGGTATGTGTGCATATTCTGCAAGTAACATACCCGCTTCTAATGGCTCAATCATTGGCGCTGCGTCAGTAAGCAATAGAGAGTGACCGACAGATGTTTCTGGATGCAAAGTATCACCCAGCTTTATAAGATCAATAAAATCTTTTGTATTACCGCTTCGGCGCTGTTTGTTTCCGTAATCATAAACGAATTGTGCAACCTGAGTTTCGAGCCCCGGCAGAGATGGCTTCTCAAATTTCCTTGCAACATTGTCAACGGAAGATTGATTTTCCTTTCTGATCTGTTCCAATAATTCTGCACACATTCGCTTTGTAAAAAAAACGGTTTCGTTTGAATAGTCAACCCTTGCTCCAGCTTCCTCTAATGCTTTCAGCAACTCACGATTCTGGCATAATACGCCGACCTTTTCTAGTACCTTAAAAACACTCTCCCCGATTTGCTCTATATCGCTGTCACGTAATATATTATATTGAAACATTGACGTTCTCCATTTTTAATCAGGAATTTGAGCCACAGATGAAACACGGATTTTCACGGAAAAGATACGACTTTTTCAGTTAGTTGATGAAGTCATAATTCAAGAAAAAACACGGAGACACTGAGGCACGGAGAGAACAGAGAAAGTATGAAGGATGAGGGATGAAACTGTAATACTCGTCTCTTATTTTTCATCTATACAATAAAGCATACCATCTCTACCACCAGCTAATATTTCAGCATTTCCATCACCATCAATATCATCAACAATTATATTCTGGATAAACACAGGCAGATCGATTTGCCACAGTATAAAATTATCATCTTGACGTTTTGCAACAGCGAGTATTTTTGATCCATTGGCATAGACGAACTCCTCGATTCCATCACCGTTAATATCAACAGCGACACAATTAGAAGCACCATCACCCTGTGATGAAACATCCCAGAGCATTTGACCTGTTTTCGGATCAAGACAGCGAAAACCATCCTTGAAACCGGGCAACCCGATCTCTAAATGTCCATCACCGTCAGTATCACCCAAAGCAGGCAAGCCTACCGCACCATCATTGGGTTCAGTTCGCCATAGTATATCTGTTTTGATCCCTTGATGCACAAAAGCTATGATTATTGACTGACTTGCCCAGAGTGTTTCAGGTTTTCCGTCACCATTGAGATCAGCGATTAACGGAGTTCCGCCTATCACCCAGAAGTTATCTGTTCCCTTCAGCGGACCCGTTGATTCCAAAGCAAGTTGCTCTCCGTTATTACCTTTTATGACAGAATATTCCGCAGGATAGCACATAGCAATATCATCCAGACCGTCACCGTCAAAATCAGCTAAACCTACGACACCACCGCCGTATCCACGAGTATGTTTCCATGGCGTATCCGTCCATGGCTCCGTTACTTCAAGAACGTCACGATGCCAGAGTATGCTCTTGTCACGAGGATTTATCACGACAGTCTCATCGCTGTGCATTATTGATCGCCTATTGGATACAAGAACATCAAATTTATTGGGATCCGAAAAATGTCCAACTGCCCAAATAGTTGTTCCTGTTTCATTCCAGATTGGCGCGCGTCCATTGAATTCTGGAAAATCATAATACCATCGCTCACTGCCATCTAATCCCAACGCAACAATTCTACTATAACCCTGAGATGTTTCCTGAATACACAAAACCTCGTCATATCCATCACTGTCAACGTCACCTGCAGTCAATCCTAGCATTGAAGGAATACTTGTAGTCATTGCACGACCATGCTGACGCCAGAGCAGTTGCAGTGTATTATCTGTGACTGTCCATCCACCAACCCTATCAATCGGATCAGCGATTATTATTTGAGTTTGTCCTTTTTTATCTTTTAACACAAGCGGTTGTGGAGCATCACGAAGAAGCGTTTGCTTTACCAAAGGTCTGATCTTTGCGCCTTTGGAGCGAACCTTTAGCGCAATTTCGTTATTTGCTCGAATTCTTATGAGTGTATTTGCACCGGATGTAGAAACAGCATCAATTTGCGTTTCTGGTACAGATTCAATTTCCCATAATATTTCAGGCTTTGGATTGAAATGCAATGAATAAAGTCGTTCAACATCATCAGGAGCAGTGAAGAAAACGGTACGTGACCCTGTAACTGGTGTTTCCATTCCTCGCATTGCACCAGTAATAAGAGTCAATGGTAATTCAGGAAGCGTTTTCATTGACCAACGTGCATAAGGATGACTCCAGATAGCCTGATCCCATTTGTAAATGGCTATTTCTCCGTTTGTACCAACAGGACGACCATTGCATTTTTGCACAAGAAGTTCATCAATGCCATCACCATCAACGTCAGCGTGACCTTTGAGATAGGCATCAGGAATATCAAGACTATGCTTTCCAGTTTCAAGATCATAAGCTAACAGATGCCAGCGATTGTCATTGGTATTATTAAACAGGTTCATCAATATCTCACCACGCCCATCACTGTTGAAATCACCGAATGGCTCAGGTCCGATTGTGTTTATAGTATATCGCCTATCAACCCCCTGTATTGATTGAGTATCAAATTCCTGAACCCAAAGACTTTTTAATTCACCATTTTCAACAGCAAGGACGCCGATATGTCCTGCAAAATCACCGACAACGACTATATAAGTTTTACCTTTAGGATCAGTATATGCCCCAAAAAAACCATATTGCCGACCAAGTTCGGAACGATACATGCAACGGTATTTTTCTTTGCCAGTTGCCAGATCAAACACAATCACACCATGCCATAAAGACAGCGCAACTTCGAGTTCACCATCTCCATCAATATCCGTCACCACAGTCAAAGGTGAATACATGGTTTCATAGGGAACATCCCAAACAAGTCTTGGATGCTCAAGCCCATTTTCAAAGGAGTGCAGTTGAAAATGGGCATCATTTCCCCATACCGTAGTCCAACTTAGTCTTTGTAGACCATGAACATCCTTCAGGAATTTACCCCATCTTGCCCCCGGAGCATACGGCGGATTAATTGGCTGTCCGTTTTCGAGAACGTCCACCAATGAAGGCGTTAATCCATACTTACACCAAATATCATTAGACATGGACTGAAAATCAGCAGAAGAAGGATTGATAGTTGTATCGGTCGGTTCTGGATTCACAGCAAGATAGTATTCAATAGCAGACATATCCACCTGCCATGCCAGATGTGGAGTTTTTATCTGACCGATTGCTGAAGTGTGATTTGTGTGTTGGGGGTCATGCCCCATCATTTGCCATACGCCAAACACTGTTAATAATATGCCATACACGGATAATCTCCTTATTTTTTGTATTTCTCAAGTTCAGCCATTAGTTTTTTGATCTCATCTAGGGTTTGTCCAGCATTAGTATCGTTGCTCTGAATCTGTGCTTTGAATTGCGTAATCTTATCGTTAAGTTTAGTAACTGTTGCAGTCAATGGGTCTTGATCAGCCGGTGCGCCTGTTTCATCAACTTTTTCACCAACACCAAATACTTCTGACATAGCCATTTCAAAGTCCTTCGCCCATGCTATCTTATCTCCAGCGGCTACAACAACCTGGGTAAGAATAGGCATTGTGGCAATCTGAGCCTGAAGGTATATGGGTTCCACATAGAATATAGCATTATCCACAGGCAAAACGAGCATATTCCCCCTAATAACAGCGGATCCACCTTCGTCCCAAAGAGTTAATTTCTCTGACATTTCTGGATTAGTATCAATCTTGGATTCGATTTGTGCAGGACCAGGGACAGGCTGACCCTTAGGGAAAACATATACCATGAGTTCCCCATAATGCGGTACATCGTTCCGAACAACCATCCATGCCACCATATTAGGACGATCTCTCGTAGGCCATGGAGTAAATGAGATTATACTAACGAATTCTGGCTCTTTTTTAATTTCACTTGGTACGCTTATCATTACATACAATGGAACCATTGGAATGGAAGTTCTTTCTGCGGCTTTCACGACCTGTTTATTTTTTTCTCCCGGACTGATAGGCTCAACATCTTGACCTTCGACATTTACAGTTCTAGGTTGATAATATACTTCGTGAGGAATATCCCATCTGTCTGCTCTGGAAAAGAATGCCTGTGGGTCATCCATGTGATAAAGGCAATACATCTCTGATTGTATCTGAGTCAAGTCCGTAGGGTAGCGATTATGTTTATCAAGACCGTCAGGTATTTCACTCCTACCCTTAAATAGTTCTGGAAAAGATTTTCTATAAATCTTAGTTATGATCTCATGATCATCCCATACATAAAAATTAACAGTGCCATTATAGGCGTCAACTACAGCCTTAAATGGATTTCTAATGTAATTAAATTTATTATTATATGGCTCTGAATAGGGGAAAGCTTGACTAGCAGTATAGACGTCAATAACCCACCATAATCGTCCGGAATCTCCAATAACGAGATATGGATCGTCATCATAAAGTAAGAATGGTGCGATGCGCTTTACTCTATCAACTATTTGACGATTAAACATTGCACGGCTCTCTGGCTTCAGATATTCAGTTGTTATAACCCTAAAGTCATGAAATCGTGTGGCAAGCATACAACGTCTTAAAAACGAGCTTATAAGTACCCCGCCTGTACCATTATAAGTTGTGTAATGATCTTGATTTTTCTTTACATCTCCCTCTTGTGCAGGATAATCAAACTCATTCTGTGAAGTATGTACAAAAACATAATCTTTCGTAGCTTCACCGTAGTATATCTCTGGTCTGGTAACTTTTAGCTCAGGATAAGATAAGCTTGGCGGGATACCTTTTATCCATAAATATGGCTCACCTTTTGCTGTAAACTGGTTTACAGGTCCCAAGCAAACCCCATAACCATGAGTATAAGTAAGTTTTTGAGTTACCCATGTTTTTGATTTCGGATCGAGTTTACTGCTATCCATTTCTCTTGCAGTGATCATGATCTGACGATATTCACGCTGTCCCGTCGTTGGGTCTGTTATGGTATATCGGTCTGCATCAACGTCATAGAAAGTATAATATGGACGGAATACTTGATTTTGATTGAGAAAATCCCTTGTAGCCCTACGATCCCAAAGCTGGACATTTTTTAATGTTCCGGGGTGTTTACTGATCCTGTCAAGTGTCGCTACTTCTGGAGTTATTTCGCTAATTTTGATCTTATCAAGATTGAATCCCATGCGTGTATAATAAATATTTCTGTTTATATACTCCTTTTCAAGAATAGGCTCATTGGGACTCACTTTTATATATTGGAATACATAAGGAACAACCCATAACAGCATAATATAACTTCCAATCCATATACCAACAGGAATTGTAAGCAGAAACTTCTTTTTCCAGAAGCTGTTGATAATCACTGTTAGGGCAATGATACCCATTATGACCATGTATATATGGTAAGCAGGTATACGAATATGCACATCAGTATATCCTGCACCAAACGTAAAACCACTCTCAGAATAGACAAGATTATGAATGTTTACGTCACTTCTCCAGACAGATACAGCTAATAACAATAACCATAAGAATGAGAGATGAAAGATTCCCCTTGTCATTACATATATCTTGGTCTGAGAATCTCTACGACGGTAGGAGTCGTATTGTATACCGACTAACAGCAATGTCACCCCAAACAAAGCTTTCGTCCAGATACTTGTAAAATTACGGATAGGCATCTCAAAAAGATAATAACTCAGGTCCTCTCCAAATTGCGGATCAGTAGCAATCTCTTCTTTTCCAGTGCGATCATTTTGAATAGTATAAGGTTCTCGCTCGTCATATCTTCGATAATCATCCCAAAATGGTATAGCAACACTACCCATAACCACTGATACTAACAATATTCCTGCGATAATAAGCCTATTAATTATATTTGTTCTTCCAGCACCCCATCTCTGGAAAGACCCCGGTATTGGACAGAATTTCCATGCAAGAAAGAAGTTAGCAAACATAAAAACTAATGCAATAAGACCAAACTTTAGGAATAAAAACCATGGCAAGTTATTAAGCTTCCAGAAAAGAGATTCATATCCCAAACCCTTGAACCATAATAACTCAATATAGAAATATGAAATCCCGGGCCATGATACGACGGCGCCAATAATTAAGCCAAGTATAATCATGAATACCCCGCGCATTCTATGAGTTTTGATATGTCTCTTCCGACCCTTTACAATCATAATTATCCCTATGACAGCAAAAAGTAAAAATATTAGTGCGGATATTATTAAAACTATGGTTGCTAAGAATAAACCTGTGTGCATTAATTTTCTCTTTATGGATTACAAAAAATGAAGATTTAAGATTTCAGGTTGGGAGCCATCTTTAATCTTAAATCCTCATAAGGAAGCTATTTTTATTACATTAAGGTCGTTTCCCTTTGAAGCTTATAACGAATGGCATAACGTTTGAGTTTACTCAGAGAAAACGTCCCTCCCGAATGAGAATGTAGATAATTTGACCAATCAAGAATACATCAAGGTATAGCACAGAACCAATGAGCGCAATGCGTATTGACAAAAGTGCGATGTTTCTTTTTTTCCACGTAATCATGATACCATAAGCGATGAAATTGCCTATTGCCATTCCACCTGAGATTAGTCTGGAAACAACTTTTTCTCCTCCCTCCGGAAGTTTAAACTCACTGGTTACTGGCACCGATATTGTAAACCAGAAGCTTATGAAGGCAAATATGATAAAGTAATAAGCGATAATCATGCGCAATGCGCCTACGTTCTTGTGTGTAATCGCTATTATTGTGAAATAGCTGCGGATAATATCGGGAATAATAATTTTGTATTTTATTTTAGAGTTTTTCTTCGGATTTTTCTCTTTCATATTTCTCTCGTCTTTCTTTTAGATAAGTTGGTATTGGAACGTCCCACCAACCAGCAACTTTACCGCCAGAAAATGGAAAGTTTCGTTCGACTATAACTTCAATGACAGAAGGCTTACCAGAATTAAAAGCTTTTTGCAGAGCAGGCTTTACATCATCTCCATTGTCAATCTTTTGTGCAAAGCAACCAAAGGCTTCTGCAATAGCTTTGAAATCTGGTGAGTATAAACTGCCATCCTGCTTTACGAAATCAGTTATAAACGTCCTGTCTGCACCATAAGCGGCTGTTTGTAAATCCTTTATAGAAATCCAGCCCATGTTATTAGCTATCATAATCACAACGGGTATATTATACTGAACAGCAGTAGATAATTCCTGCATGGTCATCATAAAATCACCGTCACCAAGTACGCCTATCACTTGCCTGTCAGGAAATGCCAGCTTTGCGCCTAAGCTTGCAGGTACAGTGAATCCCATTGTCGAAAATCCACCTGTTGTTAGACAGGTTCGAGGCTGATAGAATGGGAATTCCTGCAATATCTGAGCTTGAGTGTTTCCTGATGAGCAGACAACGATAGCGTCATCATCCAGAAATTCACGCAGTTCCTTGAGCATCCTTGAGATAGTCGTTGGAGTTTTGTCGTATTCTCTGAACTCATGCATACTTTCAAGCCAGTCTGTTACGAGTTGTCCGATCTCCATTGCATAAAATCTTTTGTCAACGACTGACGTATCTTTCAAAGCATCATTTATTTGAGACAATGCAGATTTTGCATCTGCAACGATACCGACTTTGCATGGATAATTCTTGCCTATTTCACTCTCGTCAATGTCAACGTGGATCAGTTCCGTTGGTGGTATAGAAAAGCTAATGCCATGCTTGTATGATGACGCCGTCTCATCAGCGAATCTGCAACCGACTGCAAGTAATACATCAGCGGATGAAGTAAGTTTATTCCCGCAGGTTGTGCCTTTAGAACCGGTATGCCATCCGTATAGCGGATGATTCTCAGGAAATGCGCTTTTGCCCATCATAGTAGTCACCACAGCAGCGCCGAGTGTTTCAGCAAGCTGGAGTAACTCACCGCAGGCATCAGCGGATATTACGCCACCGCCGGCAAGTATAACGGGACGTTTTGAGCGTGACAGCAATTCCACAGCCTTGTCAATCGCCACGGGGTCAGGCTGTATCCTTCCAAACGGTTTCCGATCCTCTGGATCTGGGATCGTCACATCAGCAGAATCGCACTGCACATCCATAGGCATGTCAATTAGCACAGGACCTCTGCGACCGGTCATCATGTATCCAAACGCCCTTTGCATAATGTGTGGCAATTGTGTAACGTCATTGGGCGTCCAATAGCGCTTGACAATTGGTTCCATTATGCGTGGGAAGTTTGAACTATGTTGTCTTTCTATTTCTTGCAGAACGCCTTTGCCATGCATGTGCGTATGCGTATCACCGGTTATCAAAAGCACCGCAGTTGAGTCAACGTAAGCTGTCGCAATACCTATTGCGGTATTAATAGCCCCGGGACCGATTGACGTAAATACCGCTAGTGGCTGACCAGTCACACGATAATAGCCGTCAGCGAGATGGACAGCGCTTTGTTCGTGCTTGATCATCAGCGTTTTGAGTTTATCCTGCCTATCTCTGAAGGCATCAACCACGCCGAGAATCCCATGTCCGGGAATCCCGACAACGTAAGGAACTTTTTCTTTAATAAGATATTCTGCTATAATTTCTCCGCCGGTTAGTTGCATTTTCGCATCTCCTTCTAAATTTCATACAATTAATGCTTGCGAATACGTTTACTTACATCACTTACTATAGTCAAACAGCCGCTAAGGGAATCAATGTCTGTTTTTTGTAATTAAAGATCGAATCATCTTTAATATAGTAGACATTATTGGAAATAAAAAAAATAATCTGTTGGCTTGCAACAAACCTTGATATTACTTTGTCTATATTGTATTATAACTTTGTGGTTAAATCAATAAGCATCTTTAGAAAAATATCTATACACGAGTTTTTCAGTTATGGGCTAAAAAGACCCTTTTTGTTTGCTATATTATATGTGAAGTAAACACGGATATAGGGACATAAGCATATTAGCCTATATTCTAAACCAGAAAGGAGAGAATCTTATGTTGTCTTTTAGAAAAGATACACCAAATATTACCATTGAAATAGGTATCCCAACAAAGATCGCATGGAAAACGAAAAACGGGAAATTTTCAATAGGAACAATAGATGGCAGTACAATAGCACTTTTCGCTTTTCTGACAGGATGGTTTGTTTACGGCGGGTTTCAGTCAGCGCTGGCGCTACTTGCCCTTGCGGTTATAATCACGATAACGTCATTAGTGGGAATTGTTCCACTGGCTGGACCAGTCGGATATTGGTTTTTGGCAAAGAATTACATGCTTCCAATGGCTATCCAGTGGGTAACAAACATCAGCGATACTATGACTGCTGAAAATGCTGTGCATTGGCCAATTGACGTAATATTCTACATTGGTCTGGCTAATGCAATATTGGGAACGATAGTCGCAATCTTCCTTATTTTTAGGAAGCTATCAAACAGAGCAGATGCTTATGAGCGTAAAAACGCCTAAATAATTGAGGTAAATACTATGTTAGAAACAGATGTTGAAATGATGCCCGATACAAAAATTCTTATGAATATGCGTGAGTTTTTTGCGGCTGGTTACTTCGAGGAGCCAGATGAATCACCTATACGTCGGTGGTCTCGTGCTGTTAGGAGACGTTTTGAGAATCGCTCTTTGTCACCATATAACTGTGAACTTCTTTATCCCAACGGGCCTATAAATTCTGATGAGCGTATTCTTGGGGCAAGTTATTCTTTTACGTGGTGGTATAACGAGCATGCGCTAAACGAAATGCTCTCCCAATGTGATGAGAATGAACGACAGACTCTCGAATCCATGCGTGAAAACATCCGTGACGTTGAATCACAGCTTAACGTGATGGGAACTCCGCATACAGTTGGCGGGAGAGGATATACTCACAGCGTGCCGAACTATGGTCGTATTTTGCATGAAGGCTTATCTCATCATGCAGAAAGAATATCTAAAAATCTTGTCATAGCGCAAAAACGTCAGGATCAGGAACGTATAGATTTTTATTTGGGACTTCAGGACGTTATTGAAGGCATAAAAGTCTGGCACAGGCGTACGTTAGAGATGCTAAACAATATCAAGCTTGATGACCCTGAAGCAGATATATGCAGACAAAGACTTATTTCAGCTTATGAACAGGTTCCTTTCAAGCCTGCACGAAATTTCTTTGAAGCTATCGTTGCTTATAACTTCACGTATTATCTGGACGATTGCGATAATCCCGGACGTGTTGATCAGGAGCTTTATCCATATTATGAGCATGATCTAAAGGAAGGCAGAACTTCTCACGATGAAGCTGTCCGTCTTATCAGATGTCTCTGGGAAAATACTGATGCCAATAGCGGTTGGAGCGCTGGAATTGGTGGTACAATGCCTGATGGTGAACCTGCTTATAACGATCTGACTATTGCCTGTCTTGAAGCGGCACATAAGATCAGGCGTCCAAACTTACAACTGCACATCAGACGTGACATGCCACAAGATGTATGGGATTCAGCAATTGATACTATTGCAACGGGTTGCGGATTACCCGCCCTGTATAACGAGGAAGAATTCTTACGGTCATTACGTGAAGCCCATCTCGGCATAAAAGAAGAGGATATTGGTTTGTACAATGGCGGAGGCTGTACCGAAACTATGATACATGGGCGATCAAATGTTGGGTCGCTTGACGCTGGTATCAATCTTCCCATAATACTTGTCGAAACTATGAGAGATCACCTTCCTAAAGCAAATAGCTTTGACGAGTTTATCGCTGAATATAAAAAGGATACTGCCCGTGTAGTAGGTGAAATCACCAGTGACGTGAACGCTGATCAAGAGGTAAAATCACGAGTACGTCCACAACCAATGCGAAGCCTGCTTATTGACGACTGTATTGATAACGGAATCGAGTATAATACAGGTGGGGCAAGGTATAACTGGAGCGTGATTAATGTTGCTGGTCTTGCAAATGTCATTGACTCTTTATCTGCAATCAGGGATATAGTTTTTGAGAAAAAAGAAAAGACAGGCGCTGAACTATGGGATATATTGAAAAGCAACTTTGAGGGTCAGGAGATGTTTCGCAAACATCTTGAGAGATGTCCTCGTTTTGGAAATGATGATCCTCGTGCAGATGAGATCGCAAATGATATTGCCGGGTTCGTGTTTAGTGAGTTCCTTCGTTATGCCCCGTGGAGAGGCGGGAAGTTTTTGGCTTCGTGCCTGATGTTCGTCACTTATGCTGATGCTGGTGTGCCTGTAAGTGCGACGCCTGATGGTCGTTTTGCTGGTTCGCCATTGGCAGATTCTGCTGGTCCTGTTCAGGGACGTGACCGAAGTGGTCCTACTGCAATGCTCAAGAGTGTTGCGTCTATCCCTCACCATCTTGCACCGGGAACGCTTGTAATCAATGCCCGTTTCATGAAGAAGATGTTTTCGCCAAAAGAAGAACGCACTGAACTTCAGAATTTGATAAGAACCTATTTCGATATGGGCGGTATGCAATTACAGATAAACGTTGTTGATCAGGAAGTTTTGCAGGATGCCATCGCACACCCTGAGAAATATCAAGACTTGATCATTCGCATTGGTGGATACTCAGAGTATTTCAATCGCCTTTCGGATGCGTTGAAGCACACGGTTCTTGAACGTACCGAACATGCTATGTAATACTTATTTGATATAGAAATGAGACTTAAAATGTCATTCTGAGTGACCGAAGGAAACGAAATTGAAGATTGGAGTATTTCGAGTGTGTCCCACTTATGAAACATCATGACAATATTATTCACCGCAGAGGCACAGAGATCACAGAGAATTCGCAGAGGTTTTATTGATTTCCCGACTCGGCGGAGCTGAGAATTGATTTTCTCATCG
>Ga0247842_10006191_pt1 | contig 13642 bp, 11 predicted proteins | sample LaCruzMarch2015__3_FD_192411 | JGI IMG/M metagenome (GOLD analysis project Ga0247842, IMG submission 192411) | Freshwater microbial communities from meromictic Lake La Cruz, Castile-La Mancha, Spain - LaCruzMarch2015_19m | ecosystem: Environmental > Aquatic > Freshwater > Lake | place: Spain...
ACTTGGTTTTCTTGGTTTATACAAACTCCTGGATTACCAAAATCAACTTCGAACTTACCATCATCTATTCCATCATCTGAATAGATAGTTACATTAAAACTTTTTGTATTATTGTTTACTGTATCTAATACATATAATGTTAATGTTGCTTGGCCTTCATCTGTTGGAGTAACTATAAAAGAGCTTGTTTCACTTGTGGTTTGATTTAATATAAATGATCTAGAATAATCACAAGATAATTCATCATCATCACAATCAGTATATACTCTTAAGTTAGCTATCTCTTGATTATTATTTTCAAGAGTAAACCCAACTCTAATTGGAGCATTATCTGTAGTTGAGTATATTTGCTTATCAAAAGTTACGTTAATTTGATCAATAACTCCTGCAAAAGCAACCCCAGAAATAATAACTAGGAATAATAAAGTTAAACTACATACAATTAATACTTTTTTTCTTATATCTACCATAATGTATCACATTTTAATTAATATTACTTATTTACATTCTCCTTCTTATGTTGTGAAGATGAATTAATCTTATGTATCTTGATGCAAATGTAATTGCAAGTAAGATGATTATAATTATTAAGATGATTTGAAAGGTCATTGATTTTAAAAATGAACTTATGTTTGTTTTAAAATTTGTAAATGTAAAATATCCTGATATTCCAGTTCCATTATTATTTTCATTTATGATTGGCTTTTCTGGAAAGTTTATTCTTTTTGTTTGAAATAAGTTATTACAAACATATGATATTTCAAGACTTGATTTATTTGTGTCTATGTAATAATTAATATGCTTTACTTCTTTTGGGTATAAACCTACACTCATTTCAGTAAATTGATCTGCATTTAAATCTTGGAATTTATTTAAGTTAATTGTTTGAAATGTATCTGAATTGTTTGTTAACTTTAGATCAAGATGATATCTATTTGAGTCAGTTAAATAATCAACTGTATCATTAACTTCAATTGAACAGATCTTATTAGTTAATTGTACTATCTTTATTGAATAAAAATGAATTAATTGATTTTCAGAAATTTCAAGAGTTGAAGTGTATTCTTGATTAGCTGTGTTTTCAATTGGGTACACTGTTAACTTAACCTGTCTTGTTTCTCCAACACTAAGTCTTAAGCTTGGAATATCAATTCTTGATGCAAAAGGAGATGTATATAACTTGAAATTATATAAGTTACTTGTATCACTTGTGTTCTTGATTGTAAACCAAACATCTACTGGCTTATTGTATAATGTTATTTGGCTAGGTATACTTGTTTCAAACTCAAAAGCATGTGCTTTAACTGAGTATAAGAATACTGATAAAAAGATTGCAGCTATAAATAAGAAGATTATTCTTTTATAATTAAATTTTGGTTTATGCATTAATTGATATTGAGTAATTTTATTTTGCATCATCTTTCTTAACTCCTTTAAGATTTGATTTAAGATTAAATAACCTATTTTGCTTTTCGCAAGAACCCTAAAATAAAAATCTAATGATTAACTGGTTAACTTGTTTAGGTTACTTATTACAATAATTAGGAAGAAAAAGGTTTTTAAAGGTAGTGATTTAAGAAAAAGAGGAAAACTAGAGGAAACTTTATCTTACGGGGATAGAAATAACAAACTTGCTTCCCTTTCCTTCTTCTGAGTCAATTTCAATTGACCCTTTATGATAATCAACGCATCTTCTAACAGATAACATTCCAATACCATGAAGTTCAGTTTGGTCCTTTGTAGATGTTGTTCTTACACCATCTCTTAATTTTTGCAATTGCTCCTTATTCATACCTGCTCCATTATCAGACACAGAGAGAACAAGATTATTTTTCTTTAAAGAAAGATTAACATTTATTTTACCAAATTTGTCAATTGATTCTCCAAATCTTTTATTAAGTGGGTTATACGCATTGCTAATTAAATTTTCAAGAGTTCTATAAAGATATATAACATCTATATTTACAATTTCTCTTGAATGATTCAATAAATTTGATTTAAAGATAACAAGTTTATCTGCTTCAGCAGCAATTTTCATAAACTTATGTAATCTTGAAAGATATATCTTTTGCTTTTTGAAAGAAATATTTTTTCTAAATCTGGAAAGCATCTCTTCAACAACAAATTTAGTTATATTTGATGCTCTATAATTTTTAATTGAATCAACTTGGAAACGTTTTGATGATTTTTTAAATTCGTATATCTCAAGATAATTACTAAGACTATATCTCTGATATAATATTTTTCTTATATCGTGATTTAGATATTCATCATAATTAGGAGAAGGATCTATGACGTTGGCTATTTTAGTCTTAAGCGTTTTTGTTTGTGATTTCAATTGCTTTATCTTTTTCTTACTTAATGTTTTGCTTATTGGCTCCTTGATTTTCTCAGGAACATTGTAAAATTTCTTTGGCATATATCATTCTTTCTTTCATTTTATCCTAGATTAAGCCCAATTACGCTTGTGTGGTCCTTTAAGGTCACTCCAATTACTTGGTTTGCTCCTGATACGCTTGTTGAGTTGTGTGAGATTGAGATAATTGTAGTGTTCTTTGATAAATCCTTAACAAAGCTAAGTAGGTTAAGTGTATTGTAATCATCAAGTGCTGCATCTACTTCATCAAGGATATAGAAAGGTGCTTTCTTGTAAGCATGGAGTGCGAAAATGAATGCAAGAGCTGTTACTGTTTTCTCTCCACCAGACATTATATCAATGTCCTTTGTTTTTCCTTGTTTAGTTAAGTTAATTGATAGCTTAGAGGTTAGAGGCTCTGTTCCTTCAAGAGCTAAGTAACCTGAAAGAGTAGCAGACATCTTCTTAATAATATCTTTGAATTCTTTGTTTATTTTTTCAAAGCAATCAATGAATACAGCTTCCTTTTTCATGGTTATCTCAGAAAGCATTCCTTTTACTTGTTCCTTTTCTTTAACTAGAACTTCGCACTTTCTAATAATTTCATCATATTCGCTTGCAAGCTTATCATATGATTCAATTGCATTAAAATTAATGTTTCCAAGAGCATTCTTATCTCTTCTTATTCTTCTAAGATTTGAATTAAGCTCTTCTATTGAAAGATCTATTTCCTCAAGACCTTCTATCTTAATATCTATTAATTTAAAGTTTTGTTCAATAGTATTTATCTTGTTTTCTGTAGTTGAGATATTTATGTTTGAATTGTTAATTAATAAATTAAGTTCAGATATTTCTTGATCATATGAATGCACCCTATTAGAAAGATCTGTTATCTTGCTTGTAATACTTGATTTTTCAGAGAAAAGATGAACTTTCTTTGAATCTTCTCCATCAAGTGATTTCTTAAGCTCGTTTATCTTGTTTTCAAAATCTGTTTTTTGATCAAGAAGAGCTGTAAGTCTTGTTTTTATAACCTTGATCTTGTCTTCATTAACCTCAATGTAATCCATCTTGTTATCTATCTTTTCTTTTAATATCTTACTTTCAGATTCTTTTTGTATTAAGCTTTGCTCTAAGGTTGTAAGATCACTTGCAACATCATCAAACTCATCTCTTAAGATATTGTTTGCGGATATTGAATATTTTTTAAGCTTTTCTTCAAGATCACTCTTCTTTTTTGTAAACTCAGAGATCTCGTTCTCAAGGGAAGGGATTTCTTTTTGAATATGTCCAAGATTTTCTGTAACTTTAGTGTAAACTGTTTTATCAAGAGTATCTTTTCCTTCAAGACTTATTTTTTCAACAACATCTTTGTATAATTCCTTTTGAGTATTTAGCCAAATTTGTTGACTTGATGCTTCTCTTGTATCTGCACTTCTTTGTTCATCTATTTTTTCAAGTTCCTTTTGGATCTTGCTTAGTTCTTTATTGAGATTGGATATTTCATTTTCACAATGAGTAACGTCTGCTTCTATCTTACTTGAGTCTTTATAGGATATTTTCTTGTATGAAAATCCATCAAAATAAAAATTATCAATTGAAAGATCTGCTTTAGATTTAACTTCTACCCATTTATTAAAATAATCTGAAAAAGAATCCTTCTTGATTTTAAGAACAGAAAGAATAACAAATGAAAGATTGTATTCGCTTGTGCTTTTAATTATTCCTTTAATCTCAGAATCATTCTCAAGAACAACATAAGAAGAATAATATGTTTTTTCATCTTTACTCAAAGTTACAATATCTTCAAGGAAACCAAGATAACTTTTATGTTTTGCAAGTATAGGTTTAATTCCTTCCTTTTTCTTAAGTTCTCCTGAATAGAAGGAGAGATCCTTATTTATTGACATTAAGTTGATCTTTTTATCTTGAATCTCATTAATTACTTTTTGTTCTTCTTCCTTTTTTGATTCATATTCTTTTGTAATATCTTCAAGCTTCTTTGTGGATTTTAGAATATTCTTTTCAAGATCATTCATTTCCTTTTCAATTTCTTGTTTTTTCTCATTTAGTGTTTTAAGCTTATCAATTGTTTCCTTATCTTTTTTCTCAATAATTTCTTTTTGCATAACAAATGCATTAAGCTTGTTTTTCTTATCGTAAAGCATATCTTGTCTTGATGCAAGATCCTTATTGTATGTGCTTAAGGTTGTATACAATTCATCTTGCATTGTTTTAATCTTTTCAAATTCTTTCTTATCTTCAGATAATTTAAGTTTTAATGAATCTCTTACTTTTGTTTTTTCATTAACCTTTTCCTTAATGTTCTTAATAACTCCATTAACTTCAGATTCTTGTTTCTTAAGAATAGATAAAGCCTCAACTGCTTCTTTGTTTTCCTTATCTAGATAGTTTACGTTTTCTTGATTAATGTTTATATTATTAATTACAATTTCTTTGTTTGCAACAACCTCTGAATATCTTTTCCCAACAGTAGATTGAACCTTTTCTGAGTGAGAGATAAGCTCATTGTTTATTCTTTCAAGTTTTTCTTCATTTTCTTTTATTTCTTGACCAATCTTTACTTTATCTTTAATTAGTAAAGATAGTTTATCTTTATCTTCTTGAATTACTTTTTGTTCTTTTTCAATTTCACTAGTAAAGAAGTAAGTTTGTTTTTTATAAAGATTATAATTATATAGATTTTCTTCAACTTCAATATCTTTGTATTTAATTGCAGCTTCCTTTTCGGATCTTAATTGCTCAACGTATGGCTTTCTTTCTGCAAGTGCTATATTTACTTTAGATAACTTTTCATCAACCTTCTTTAAATTATCCTCAGCTTCTTTTTTTCTTTCATCGAACAATGAAATTCCAGAAACATCATCGATTATACTTCTTCTTTCTTCAGGATTAAGATTAATTATTCTATTTACATCTCCTTGCTGAACAGTATTGTGTCCTTCAGTATCAAGTCCAATTTCAGTTAAGAAGCTTAAGATTTCGTGCAATGCTTTTCTTTTTTCATTTAGCATAAAAACAGATTTACCAGATTCATCAATTTCTCTAACTATCTCAATATCTTCTCCATTGTGCTCAATAACTACTCTTACTCTTGCAGTTTTTGCTCTTGTGTTATGATTTATAAGCTCAGATAATCTATCAACTCTTAATCTTTTAAGAGAAGTTGATCCAAAAACAAATAAAAGAGCATCAACTATGTTACTCTTACCAGAACCATTAGGCCCAACAACAACATGTAAACCCTTTGAGAATGGGATTTTAGCAAACTCAAATGACTTAAAGTTTTTAATTACAAGTTCTTTTATTTGCATGATAAATCAATAGTTTCTTATTTTACTTAAATTAGACTAATATAACTATAAAATAGTATACCAAAATATATTTAAATATGGTCTGTTAAAGAAAAAAAAGAAAAAAAGAGAAATTAGAAGATATTATTCTTCTTAATTTCTGTTTTACCATACATGTATGGAACTAAAACTTCTGGGATCTTAACTGTTCCTTCTTTTGTTTGATAGTTTTCGAGAATTGCAACAAGTGCTCTTGAGTTTGCAATTGCTGTATTGTTTAAAGTATGAACAAAGTATTTTTCTCCAGACTTGGTTTTAGCTTTAATATTTAGTCTTGTTGCTTGTGCTCCAGTTAGGTTTGAACAAGATCCAACCTCTATGAATTCTCCTTTTCTTGGAGACCATGCTTCAACATCTGCGGATCTAAACTTTAAATCACCAAGGTCACCAGTACATATTTCAAGAACTCTTGTTGGAAGACCAAGAGATTTAAAAATTTCAAATGAATTTTCTAAGATCTCATCATACATCTTTTCAGAGTCTTCTGGTTTACAAAGAACAACTTGTTCAACCTTATCAAATTGATGTAATCTAAAGAGCCCTCTTTCATCAAGCCCATGAGAACCTATCTCTTTTCTAAAGCAAGTTGAATAAGAATAGATCTTGATTGGTAACTTATCTTCATCAATCACTCTATCAACAAACATAGAGATAACTGGATGCTCACTTGTTGCAATCATGTAAAGATCTTCATCTTCAATCTTGTATATCATTTCTTTAAAGAAACTCATGTCAACTGCACCATCTGTTGCTCTTTTGTTTATCATTAATGGTGGAAGAACAAAAGTATATCCCTTCTTTGCTAAGAAATCTTGAGAATATCTCATGAGTGCATTACTTAATAGAGCTAAGTCTCCTTTAAGATAATAAAAACCTTTTCCAGAGTTATCTCTTGCTGCATCTAAATCTATTATGTTTAGTGATTCAGCAAGCTCACCATGACTCTTAAGTTGATAATCAAACTTAGGAATTTCTCCAACTCTTCTAATTTCAACATTCTCAGTTTGATCTTTACCTATTGGTGTCTTATCAGAGATTATGTTTGGAATTGTTTTTTGAATCTCAAGAACCTTTGCTCTTAATTCATTTTGTTCTTTATCAAGTACATCAATCTTTCCTGGGAGTTCTTTTGCTTCCTTTAAGATATCATCAATTCCTTCCTTCTTTGCTTTCTTAATTGATATTTCATCAGTAATTTTATTTCTTCTTTGTTTTAAGGTATTAACTTTCTGAATGTTTTCTCTTAATCTTTCATCAAGCAAAAGAAGTTCATCAATGGAAGAAGACTTATGTTCCTGGAATTTTTTCTTTAAGTTTTCTTTCACAAGTTCTACGTTTTCTCTAATGTATTTTATATCTAACATAAGTACTTCCTCCTTTTTTAGTTATAGTCTTTTAGTTAGTTATTATTGCAACTTTATTGCAATAAATATAATTGAGACAAAGAGTATATAAATAATATAGAAAAAGAGAAAAAATAAGAAAAAGAAAGGTGTTAGAAGTTAGTGCTTATGATCGCATTCTTCATCTTCACAATCGCAAGAATCATCATCCTTACAATCATCACATTCCTTATCTCCACATGAGCATCCTTGATGTGTGTGACCTTGGGATTTATAAACTTCTTCAAGTTGCTTTTGCATTGCAATCATTTCTTCTTCCATAACCTTAACTTCAGCTTCATCAAGAACCTTAACAAGCTTTACTTTAAAGTTTAGATTCTTTCCAGCCATTGGATGATTTAAGATAACTGATACCTTATCATCTTCCATCTTTATAACCTCAATAACCATTGGGCCCATATTTGTCATCATGTTAAGTTCTTTTCCCTCTTCAAGAACAGAAAGATCTTGGAAAGCTGTTTTTGGAAGTTGCATAACTTCTTTACTCTTGTCTCCATATCCATCCTTTGGTTCAATCTTAACATCCTTTTCTTCACCTGGGTTCATTCCAATAACTGCTTTTTCAAAACCAGGAATTACCATTCCTCCACCAATTAAGAATTTTAATGGTTCTCTACCTTCAGATTTATCAAAAACTACACCATCATCAAATGTTCCTGTGTATTCAATCATTACCCAATCATTTTCTTTAACACTCATAAATAATTTCTCCTAAAAAATAGTAATTCGATATATATTTATGAATAAAAAGTATTATAATGGTTTTGGGCTGGAAGTGTCCAACAAATATAACATAAATTAGTTTGCGATTATAAAACCACAGTTTAAAACAGGAACCACATATGTTATGTATATGGACGAAGAAGTAATTATAGAAAAATTAATAACTGCAAAAGCAGAACCAAAAAAAATCATAATTAAAAAAGTTCCAAATAAAAATAAAGATATATACTCTAAATATTTAAATAGTGGACTTTGTGAAAATGGATTGTGTGAAATAGATAATAAAGAAACAGCAATAGTTCTATTACATGGATATGGACAAACCTCAAAAATACATATGCCATATATTGAAAAACTTAAAGAACTTGGAGATGTATTTGCTCCAACACTTACTGGGCATTTTGAATCAGAAGTAGTTGATATTAAAAGTTATAAGGAACTAATTACTCCAAACCTAAAGCTTTTAACATTACTTAAAAAACATTACAAAAGAATTATTCTTATTGGATATTCTCTTGGAGGAATAGTTTCAATTAAACTTGCAAGTAGAATAAAACCAGATAAATTAATACTTATATCAACTCCAATAAAGTATGATTTTCAGGCATTTAAAAGAAGTGCACAATACCTTCTTGAAAAATATAAGGAAGTTAAAAACACAAAAGAATCTCTTGGACTAAAAACATATCTTGAAATGTACAGAATTGCATCCCATGCTAAAAGAAGACTAAAATTTATTGATTGCGATGTTCTTTGTATACATGGTGAAAACGATGAATTAAATCCAATTGAACAATCACGTTATATTTTAGATAAAATCAGTTCACAAAATAGAGAATTTTATATTGCAAAAGGGGTTGATCATTTCACTCTTGAGCATCACGAAATAATTCTTCCAAAGATACTTGAATATATTACTAGAAAATAAATATGATCCATATACAATTTAATTAAATCACATTTATTTCGAGAAAGGGGAAAAAGTGTCCAATAAATATAACAAATTATTTTATTCTTGTTAGCCTATAGTTCCAATGTAAATAATTTAATAACACACTTTTTTCTACACGTTTAATCTCCAGCTTAAATTTCATTCCATACTTTGTTTCTGCTAACTTAAAATAATTATTGAGAATTGCTAAATATTGCTTATATTCCTTGTGCCTTTCAGGGTGTAATATATCTGATCCAAAATTACGTTGATTATCAAAATATAGTGGGACTGCAACAGTAATATCCGCTATTCCTCCTTTTTTAAGTAACAAAGCAGATTTAAACAATGCAGATTGGTTAAAAAAAGTATGCTTGCCAATACTGTCTATTGCGCTTACATAATCATATTTCTTAATTAATTTTGGATTATTAAATTCTTCAAAATATGTTTCTTTTTCATTTTTATAAGAATAATCTTTACGAATATACTTCCTTGCATTCTCTGAAAGAGTAGATTTGATTAAATTAATCACATCTATGTTTGCATTATATTTATTTAATCCAACATCTTTTAAAAAGTTATTATATGATTCTTTGTCTATACTTTGATAAGTGCCTTTTGCAAATTTAAAAATAGCAGGATTATTTTCAATACAATTAATTATTTGTTTATTCTTTATTGTTCCTTCTCTATATCTCATCAATAATCTATGAATCAAAAAAAAATTAGAAATATTATATATTGGTTCTAAATTATCTCCTTTACCAGGTCCTAAAATCATTATATTTGGCTTTTTATGAGCGGAGAATAAATCAATAAATCTATCATATATACAATCATCCAAATGTGTATATAATGCACGATCTATAACTCCATTATGCATCCAGTTTTCTTTAACAATTTTTCCCATCTTATCCTTAACAACATATTCTTCTGGTATTGCTTTTCGTTTTAAGAAACCTATAGTTGGTTTTTTTTCTCCAAATTTATTTTCAAAATAAGATCCTTTTCTCGGCATATAAATATCTTAGAATGTACTATTTTAAAAACATATTTGTTAAATAATATGTATATTATGCAAGAAGAAACAATTAACAATGATATTTATTCTAAATATCTAAATACAGAATTGTGTGAAAAAGGTTTATGTGAAATTCACAAAAAAGAAACAGCAATAATCCTCTTTCATGGATATGCACAAACATCAAAAATATACAAACCATATATTGAAGCATTAAAAGAATATGGAGATGTATTTGCTCCAACACTTACAGGACACTATGAATCGAGAATAGTTGATATCAAAAACTATAAAGATTTAATTCACACAAATCTAAAAATATATAAGCTTCTAAAAGAACAATATAAAAAAGTAATAATTGTAGGATATTCTCTTGGTGGAATAGTTTCAATTAATCTTGCAAGTAGAATAAAACCAGATAAACTTATACTTATATCCACTCCGATTAATTATGATTATGAAGCATTTAAGATAAGTGTATTATCTCTTATTAGTGAGTTTAGAAGAATTAAAAAAAATAAACAAGAATTTAAACTAAGCACATATGTAGAAATATTCAAACTTGCATCTCTTGCAAGAAAGCAATTAAAAAAGATTGATTGTGATACTTTGCTAATTCATGGAGAAAAAGATGATTTAGATCCAATTGAACAATCATATTATATTTTAAGTAATATAAATTCTCAAAGTAGAGAATTTTATATGATTAAGAATGTAGACCATTATGTTCTTGAACATTTTGATCTTGTTCTTCCAAAGATAATTGAATATATAACTAGAAAATAAATTAACTTATTATTTAACTTCTTTTTTAAGATATAATCTATCATGATTATTTTTATCTTTCCCAGAACCAACTAACTCATAATTATTTTTAATAAGATTATTATAACTATAAATATTTTTTGGATGAACTGATGATACTCCCCACTTAAACTTAATCTTCTTCAAATATTTTTCTCTTAACTTAAATAAATAACTTTGAATCCCGTGCCCTCTAAACTCTGATATGACTCCAGCACCCGCAAGTTCTGCAATTTTGGTTTTATCAACCTTATTAATTTTACAATTATCTAACCAATAAGATATATTCTTGTTGTTTGGAATATACACTAAAGAATAAGCTATTGGTTTTTCTTTATAATAAACCATATAAACTACAGATTTACCTTCAATATCTTTCTTTAAAAGTTTATAATTATAATGTGAAGAAAATTCTTTTTCTATTCCTTTAAGATTGTCTATAATTATACTATAAAAATCTTTAAAGAAAGGTATATCTATTACATCTAACTTATATATTTTAAATATTTTATTCTTTAATCTAACTTTAGTTATATATTTCATAAACTCTTCGCAAGTATTGAGAATAAATAATTATTTAAACCTTACACTCTTCTTATATCTATACTTACATTAAAGGAGAAGATGATTATTTATGGTGCATGAAGAACTTATTAAAACTTTAAACTCACATCAAGCAGCTTATGTTAATTTTAATATCCCAGATACTAAGAATGGAGAATACATGCTTTGTGTTTTTCATCTTCTTCCTGGAGGAAACTTAAATATTCTTCAAGCAGCTTGTGAAATTTCTGCTGAATCATCAACAGGAACAAACTTTTCAGTTCAAACAGAAACTCCTTTCTCAAGAGAAATGAATGCTTTAGTTTACAAGCTTGATCTTGAAAATAATCTAGTTTGGATTGCATACCCTTGGAGATTATTTGATAGAAGAGGAAATATTCAAAATATTTTGACTTATGTAGTTGGTAACGTTCTTGGAATGAAAGAAGTTAATGCTCTTAAATTAATTGATATGTGGTTTCCACCATCAATGCTAGAACAGTTTGATGGACCAAGCTATACTCTTGATGATATGAGAAAATATTTAGATGTTTATGATAGACCAATTCTTGGAACTATAGTTAAACCAAAAATGGGTTTAACTTCTGCTGAATATGCAGAGGTATGCTATGATTTCTGGGTTGGTGGAGGGGATTTTGTTAAGAATGATGAACCACAAGCTGATCAAGACTTTTGTCCATATGATAAGATGGTTAAAAATGTTAAGGAAGCTATGGATAAAGCTGTTAAGGAAACAGGAAAAAAAAAGGTTCATTCATTTAATGTTTCTGCATCTGATTTTGATACAATGATTAAAAGATGTGAAATGATTAGAGAAGCAGGATTTGAAAAAGGTTCTTATGCATTCTTAATTGATGGAATTACTGCTGGATGGATGGCTCTTCAAACTTTAAGAAGAAGATATCCTGATACATTTATACACTTTCATAGAGCAGCACATGGTGCATTTACAAGACCTGAAAATCCATTTGGTTTTTCTGTACTTGTTTTATCTAAGTTTGCAAGACTTGCAGGAGCAAGTGGAATACACACTGGAACTGCTGGTGTTGGAAAGATGGCTGGTACTCCTGAAGAAGATATAACTGCTGCAGAAGGTATTTTAGAACTAACTGCTAAAGGACATTTCTTTACTCAAAGCTGGGCTGAAGTTCCAGAAAATGATGAAGACGTGTTAAGACTCGTTGAAGAAGATCATGCACATCATGTTATCTTACAAGATGATAGTTGGAGAGGAATTAAAAAATGTGCTCCAATCATATCTGGTGGACTTAATCCAACTCTTCTAAAACCATTTATTGATGTTATGAATGGAGTTGATTTCATAACAACTATGGGTGCTGGGTGTCATGCACATCCGAAAGGAACAAGAGCAGGAGCAAAAGCATTAGTTCAAGCATGTGAGGCATACCAAAAAGGAATAGACATACACGAATATGCAAAAACACATATAGAGCTAGCCCAAGCAATAGAGTTCTTTGAAAAGAAGAAGACTCCAGACGTTAAGATTGCAGAAAGAACGGAGAAGAATTAATTTCTTCTTTTTCCTTTTCTTTTTAGTATTTTATCTATTTTTTTATCTTCAATAATTAAAATATAAATTATCATTTCTTGAACAAGACCAATAAACATAATTAATAAAACAAATGGAGAACTATAATCACCTACAATAATACATGCAACAATACCAAATAAGAAGAAAGGTAATCTAAATAACCAAATTTCAGCTAATTCTTTTAAATTTAATTTATTTCCTTCACGTATCTTATGTTTAAGATACAATGTTATTGAAGAAATAATAAAGATTAGATAAATAATCACTAGTGTTAGATATGGATTCATATTTTTAATTATTGAAATCATGGATAATCCAAAATAAATAACTCCTATTAACATATAAACAGGAATCCCAAGAATAACTGAGTAGATTGGCTTTTTTTCATAAAAATAAATAAACAAGAAAGAAACTAATAACCATCCAATGAAATTAAATGGGTTTATGTTTGCATAAAGTATATTTGAAAATGTGTTCCATTTCCACAACCCAAGAGCAACAGATGATGCTTCAAAAACTAAATCCACAGAAATTACTGATAATGCGCAAATGAATGCTTTAGTTAGTCTGTGATTAGTTATCTTTGAAACTAATGTATATGATGTTACAATTATAATGCTCCAAGAAAGAATAATAAACAAAGGAACATTAAATATTGAAAAAGAAAAATTAAAATTATATGTATACCCGTTGGATAGAACACCAAGCAATTCAAAAATTGCAGAAAATATTAATGAATAAATAAGCATTTTTCTTTTAGTTTTAAAAAATATATAAAACAAAGCAAATAATATTATTATTGCAATTTCAATTAAAGTAAAGATCATATAAATAAACGAGTGAATAAATATTTAAAGGATAGGGTTTTAAGAAAAAAGAACCTAAATTATCTAGATTTAATTATAAATTAT
>Ga0247842_10006192_pt1 | contig 13641 bp, 16 predicted proteins | sample LaCruzMarch2015__3_FD_192411 | JGI IMG/M metagenome (GOLD analysis project Ga0247842, IMG submission 192411) | Freshwater microbial communities from meromictic Lake La Cruz, Castile-La Mancha, Spain - LaCruzMarch2015_19m | ecosystem: Environmental > Aquatic > Freshwater > Lake | place: Spain...
TTTTACTGTTTCACAATCCTGCGGCTTTGCCAATTCGAGAGTTCTATCATAGACTTTTGAACTTTCATACCCTTCACATCCCCCCAGTGCCATTCCGGCTGCCAGGATTGCTGCGAGTGTCATTTTGTTTTTCATTTTGATTCCTCCACCTTTCCATAAAACTTTGCAGTTTCATAGGAAAGATCTTTAAGACTATTGAATGCCCTGGTTGCCGATTTTCTCATTCCATCGGACATTACTCTGGGCCTGGTTAATTCTCTCTCAATCCTGTCTTCATACCCCTTGGCCACAAAGACTTGACGATAGATTGGTCCTCCGTCTCCATTTGCCAGGATAACATCTACCTTGCTGTCCCCATCCATATCCCTAAGTCTTACATTACCATAGGTGGTAATCTCGACTTTGATGCTGTCTTCCTTGTAGATCTGCTCCTTGGTGATTTTGTGTTCATTGCATCCTCCCAGCGCCATTCCGGCTGCCAGGATTGCTGCAAGTGTCATTTTGTTTTTCATTTTGTTTTTCTCCTTCAATTACATTGGGGGCGTTCTGCTGACTTTCTTTTCATTCCAGCAAAAGTCTCCATTTCTATATTTGAGCGTGATTGTCGTGCTATTCCAGTCATCCCAGGTGCATTTTACTCTTTCTATCAATAATCTGTCTGAGTCATAGGTGTGAACTTCTCTTGCCACAGGATAATATCCAGTATGTTGGATCTCCCAGCCATGGGAAATATCTGGAGTAGTTTTGTATCTATACGCTACTCTTTCTCTGACAAGATTTCCATCCTTGGTGAACAGATACTCTTTAAGAGTGTCCGAGCTGTATGCTGGCTTGTCTCTGTCTTTATTATTTTCAGCAATCTTTGCCTTTTCCTCTGACAGCATTCTTCCGCTGAATTCAAGGATGCTCTGCGCAATCCTTTCTGTCAGGCTTTTCTTTTGGTTTTCCATTTTGTTTTTTCCTGAGATCCTGTGAATCTCTTGATATACTACTATCACTAAAACCTATAAAACTATTTGGCTTAAAATTTTGACAAAGGGAGAAAAATATAAAAAGGCCTGGGGGCTCATGAGTGCATGAAATTGAATAAAATTGACAGGCAACTTTTGTATCATCTTAGCAGCGACGCCAGTCTGAGTCTGACTCACCTGGCCAAGCTCATGAAAACCAGCAAGCAGGCTATCTCATACAATCTGAACAAGCTGGTGGAGGAGGGAGTGATAAAGATGTTCTACGCAGTCATAGACCATTCCAGGCTGGGATCAATGGGTTTCAGAATAATGATAAGACTCAGCCAATCCTCTCCTAAAAAACAGAAGGCCCTGACGGAATTCCTCGTCAGGCACAGGAATGTGAGGAGGATCCTTTCGGTTGATGATTTCTATGATATGATTGTAGAAGTCGTCCAGGAGGATCCAAACAACCTCTATGACCTGCTCATTGCCATAGATGAGAAATATGGAAAATTCGTCTCAGAGATAGATGTTGAATTAGTTAGGAGCAGAGACATGCTTCCTTTCAGGATGTTCTCCGAAAATCCCGGAAAGCATGAGGGATTGAAGATATACTACAAAAAGCATGACAAGGTCTATGTTCTTGATAGAATTGACAAGGCATTGTTGAAGGAATTGGAGGGCAATTGCAGGTTGGACTATGTCAAGATGGCCGATGAGCTGAAAGTCAATCCAAAGACATTGATTTACAGGAGAAAGAGGCTGGAAGAGGAAAAGATAATCGCAGGATATGGAATAGTCGTTAGATGGAACCGCTTGAATAAAGTGAGATACCGAATTTTGATCGAACCTCTTGTCTACAACAGGAAGAAGTTCACTGAGATGAAGGATTTCATAAGAGCAGACCGGAATGTCATAGGCATGAAGCAAGTCATAAGCAAATATATGGTGGAGTTCGACATTGTTGCAAATTCATACAATGAGGTAATCATTTTCCTTGACAGTCTGAAGGAGAGATACTCTGACTTGATCAAAAATTATGACATTGTCCACATAAGGGACATAATAAGAAAAGAAGTCATAAGCGGATACAAAGAGAAGGAAAAATAAACTTCTTTTAACCTTTCTTTTTAGGAAAAAGAAACCTTAACGAAAGAAAAACTATTTTAGAAAAAGAACTGTTATTCTTTATTAAAAAGCTATTTAATTTTCTTGATTAAACTTCTTTATTGAAAAGAAGTTTAGCAGCAGTATAGGACTATTTTCTTTCCGGGCTCGGTTTTTCCAAAGGGATTTCCGAACTGCCTTATGTTTTCAATCATGGCCTTGTTTGGAGCCATTTCTATTCCCTGCTCAACCATCTTGGCCCTGAAATCTCTTATCCTTTCAACTGTATCTATATCTTTCAATATGCATGTTTCTTCACATGCTTTGCAGAGGGTGCATAGGTAAAAGTATTTTGACGGGAATTCTTTCTTGAGCATTGTTGCCTTTCCCCTTGGTGAAACGGCTTCGTCAAAGAAGAATTTGTAGGTTGGGCAGGAGAATTTGCATATTCCGCAGAGGGTGCACTTTGCCTTTTCGCTACTTTTAAGATTCGCGCTTTCTTCTACGATTGATTCATGTTTTTCTTCGATTGTTTCTTCTGCCATGCTTAGATCACCTTCCCTCGATTCATTACATTCTGAGGATCATAATATGCCTTCAATTCTTTTATTCTTGTGGTTATTCCAAGCGGAGCATATTTCTTCTTCAAAAGACCGACGCCGTGTTCTCCGGCAAGATGCCCATTCAATTCTCCCACGGCGTTGTTCATTCTTTCAATGTCCTCCTCTCTTCTGAAATGGGGATGGATTATTCCGTAGCCGATGTGGCCGTAGGCCGGAACATTCTGCTTGTTTATCCAGTCGAGGAATCTTTCAACACCCTCTTCGAAATAGGGGTCTTCGATCTTTGTGAATCCTGCGTTGAATATCACCGAGTAAAGATTTTCCCTCATCTTCCAAACCCTGGAGGCTTCCTCACTGTCAAGCTTTCCACTATCATTTGAATATTTCACAAGAAGATGCTCCTTGTTTGCCATGCCAACCATCCTTGAAGCAATTGGATTGATGTATTCCAGGGCAGTTACTGCGCTGTCCTCTTTCAGCTCATTTAGTTTTGAGGTCATTGCCTTGAGATCATCAAACTCAAAAAGGTCGGAAGAGAAATTTTCTGAAATATCGGACAGTCTAAGTTTTGCTTCCACTATGAATCCTGCTGTTCCTTCGCTTCCTGCAAATTTCTTCGCCTCATTGCCTTCGAATGTGAAAAGCTTTCCTGTTCCATCCATGAAGGTTATCTCTGAAACCCATTCGTCAACCTTTCCGAATCTCTTTGAAAGAAGTCCGGCAGCATTTGTCGCAATCATTCCGCCGATTGTGCATCCGGCATGGCTTCCGGGCTTTATTGGGAATTCGAGATTATATTTTGCAAGTGCGCCATTGAGATTGTCAAGATAGACTCCTGCTTCGACATTGACTGCCTTTTCTCCGATGACCAGTTTCTTTATCTTATTGAGCCGGGACATGTCAACAACAATGGATTTTTGCGGAACGCATCCTCCGACAAGGGATGTTCCTCCGCCCCTTGGAACCAGAGAAACTTTTTCTCTGCTTGCGAATCTTATCAGCTTTTGAAGTTGCTCAAGGCTCTCTGGCCAGGCAACTGCAAGAAGTTCTCCCTGGATGCAGCTTGAATCTGTGGAGTAGACAACCTTTTCTGCAGCACTCTCGCTGCATGGACAAACCTGTTTGAGCGATTCCATGTTAATTTTCATTTTCTATCCTATGATTGCGTCTTTGATCAGTTCGCTGATTTCCTTTACTTCAACATCCTTTGGAGCATTCTCCTTGAGATGGAAGTAGCATAGAGCGCATGATGTTGTTACAACCTTTGTTTTCAAACCGGTGAATTTGTCCTTTGCAATTTTGTTTGCTATTTCTGGGAAGTTGGCCTTCATTCCTCCCCCTGCTCCGCAGCAGACAGCCTTCTCTCTGCATTTTTCAAATTCTTCAAGCCCATAGCCGGCTGCGATTATGACTTTTCTTGGATCATCGTACACTCCCAGATGTCTTCCGAGATGGCAGGGATCATGGTAGGTTACCTTTGTGGCGTTTCCTTTTTTGAATAGGTCATTTATCTTTTCTAATTTCTTTCCGAGCAGTTGGGTCATATGGACTACCTCTATTCCCTCATCCTCAAGCTTGTAATCTTGGATGAACATCCTTGCGCATCCAGGGCAGGGAGTGATTATTCTTGAAACCCCGTATCTGTCCAGAAGTTCAACATTCTTCTTTCTCAGATTTTCAAAGTCTTCCTTGTATCCTGCTGCAAGAACAGGAGAACCGCAGCATACGAATTCATCTATGGATATGAAATCAACCTTTAATTTCTTGAGAATCTGCTTGTAATTTTCATCCAGCTCGGGAGCGGCATGCTTGATTACGCAGCCGGGATAGTACAGAGTGTTTCTTGAAAGAACCTTTCTCATAACTTTTCTAAGTGTTGCCATGTTTTGCCTATCAATCTCTTATCAAAAATCATTATTTAAAGTTTGTTTATCCCTGGGGAACAATCACAAAATCATCAAAACAATTCCTATGGCCAAAAGAACTATGCCCATTATGGCTCTACTTTTTCTTTTATGTTTTTCAAGCCAGCTCTGGAGAGTTTCTGCCTCAAAACCAAAGATGAATAATAATGTTATAATTATCAATGGGAGTACAAAGATTAAATTATAAAATGCAAGATACCATATTGCTGTTGTTCTAGTGACAGTATCATTAAGGAGTTTGAGTATTGCAAGATACATTCCTCCAGTGCATGGCAGTTCTACTGCTGCTACAATTATTCCTAAAATTACTGCTGCAGGGATGCTTGCCTTGTAGGTCCATCTTTCTATCAAAGGTTTTGCAGCAGTTGGAATGGCAAGTGTTCCATCCGGCTTGTTTTGGACAGCATCTTTAAGATTAATTAATCCGAGAATTATGATTCCTGCTCCGAAAATATAATTTACCCATACGAGGAACGTTAATTTAGAAAGAATCTCCAATATCCCAAGTCCTGCAAGGAAGTAAGTGATGTAGATTGTTAGAATGTAAAGCATTGCAATCTTCAGAGTCCTTTTCTTATTTTTTCCGGAAGAAAGCATGAGAAATCCAACCATGAATATCAATACCCCTATTGCACAAGGATTAATCATATCTGCAGCTGCGGCTAGAATTATAAGTGGGAGAGTAATTATCTGCTGAGTATTCTTATCATTTGATGTGGAGTTATTGTTCCCATGACAAATATCTTCTGAAATGCATCCCGTTTTATTTTCAGATAAAAGTTTTTGAACTGATGAATCAAGTTTATTTTTTATATCATCAGTTCCCATGAGGAAATCATCTTTTGTTATAATCAGAGGAATTCCTCTTTTTTCCATTGGAAGATTTTGTACTGAACAAACATTACTATAGGTGTCAAAATTCTCCGGCTTTGTAACATCAAGTCTATGGAGTACGACTGTTTCGTTGTTCTTTTGTTCGAAATCATTCATAAAATCTTTTATGGATTGGCAGGCATGGCAGGTTGGAGAATAGAAATAATATACGCAGACTTTTCCAGCACACTCTTCTGTGCAAGTAGCATTGGAGCTTGTATCATTGAGCTGGGCAGATGCCAGCGGAAGGAGCATTGCTAAAAGGATGAATGTTAAGAGCAGTTTACCCCAATTCTTCATATTATTAGTACTAAAAATCATTTTATAAACATTTGTTGGAAACTGGTTTCACATATTCTTTTAAACTCCCATTTACCCCTTTTCGCATGAAGAAGATAGACCTTCTAACGGATCTTTCTCTGGGAATACTGTCTGAGGCAATAATCTCTTTTTACAATGTAATGTTCGAAGACACGGAGAGACTGTATGATTATCATAACCGAGGATTTGTTCTCCTTCCAAAACATCAAAGCAATTTGGACATATTGCTTGAAGGGATTCTTTTGAAGAAATCAATAAACAGGCAAGGACACTATATCATGAAGGACAGCCTTCCTTCAATATTGGAATATGTGGGGGGAGTGCCCATAACCAGGGCGAGGGAGATCAAGAAACTTCCAAAAGAAATGAGGCTTGAAAAGGTGGCAGAGGCTAGGCAAAAAAGGGAAGAGGTATACGGGGAGCTGGCCAATCTTTTGAAACTCAATGAAATTGTTGTTGTGCATGTTGAGGGAAAGAGACACTATCAAAAAAAGACCAAAATAAACAGGGGAAATGTTCAAAGTCTGATGGACATGCAGAAAAAAGTAGGAGAGCAGATCACTTTCTTCCCACTTGATATTAAATATCAAGACATAGACAAATTCAGGTCAAATATTCTTTTGAAGGTTGGAGAGCCAATCAAAGTTTCGGATGATGGGCTTGAAGATTTGACAAATCACCTGGCAAAGAATATAGAATTACTTGAGGCCTAGATTTAAATAATTCTTAATCGTTATTCATTAAAAGATGGAAGATTATCAATTCTGGAAAAGCTGGAAAAGAATAACTCTTAGAGAAAAAGCAGCCATAAATTCAGTAGGCATAGCCAAGAAATTAATCTTTAAGGAAATTCCAAAGAGTAAAATCATCGCAATTTATGTTAAGGGAAGTTTGGCTAGAAGAGAGTTAACAAAAACTAGCGATGTCGATTTTGTGGTAATTCTTAAGGATGAGAAGTTTTTAGCAAAACTTCTTTCTTTAGCTAAAAAATATGATGCCTATAGACCAATCATCTCTGTGGGTGGGTGTTCCATTCAAGAGCTTGAAAGTGGTAAGAGCTCAAGGTTAAGGGGAGAAGGGCATATGAATCCAGCAAGGGTTGTTAGTCAGCTAGGTTATTTCAAAATAATTTATGGTAAAAAACTTGACACTAACAAGCTTTCTCATGTGAATGATAAAACTTTATTGAAACATCTGGTTGGGGCTTTTGATAAGATGTTTCTTCCAGCCTATGAACAAAAAAAGATGGGTTTTTCAGAGATAATTAAATGCGTTTTTTGGCTTGTTGAGGGGGAGGAGAAAGTCAGAGGACATAATCCCCCAATTAGTTGGAAGAAACTTGAAAAATCGATTAAAGATAAGAATCACATTATCCATGAAACACTAAAATATCGAAACAAAAAAACAAAAGATTTATTTTTAAGAAAAAGATATATCAACAAACTTAAAAATTATCTTGGCAGGCTAAGATTATTGGTAAAATAATTTATTTCAGGCCTAATTCGACAATGGCTTCTATGTGCGGAGTTTGGGGGAAAAGATCGAAGAGGGCAATGGACTTTATTTTATAGCTGGATTTGAATTTGTCAAGCTCTGCCGAAAGCTGTTGGGGATTGCAGGAAACATAGACTATTGATTTTGGTTTTATTGTAAGAAGATATTGGACGGTTTTGTGGTGCATCCCGGATCTTGGAGGATCGGTCAGAACATAGAGGTCTTTGTTTTTAGCCCAGTAATCAAGTTCTAGCTTTTTGAGAGAGGTTGCATCCTGGCAGATTGCCTTGACATTCTGGATATTGTTTGATTTGATGTTCATCTCTGCTTTCTCTGTGCTCTTTTTGTAGGATTCTATTGTCAGGACTTCTGAGAACATAGGAGAATTGATTATTCCAAAGGTTCCAACTCCTCCATAGAGATCAACAAGAAGGCTTTTTTCCTTTTGAAGATTGTATGACTCAAACAATCCCTTGACATATTGGAGCATTTTTTGTGCCATTACAGAATTGTTTTGAAAGAATCCCTGAATATCATAGTGGAACTCATAGCCGCAGAACTTTTCTTTCAGGAAGTCATTTCCCTTTATGACTGCGTATTCTTCGGAGATGCTGTTGTCCGTGTTTTTTGGAACATAGGCGAAAACAACGTTGTTTGCGGAGCATTTGTTTGCAAATTCCTTGAGAAGTTCAATTGTGGCATTGTCCACATTGTCCGAGTTTAGTACAAAGGAGATGGATGAGTCTTCGGAAAAATCGGGAGTTCTTATGACTGCATATCTCAGAGTTCCTGAATGCTTGAAAATGTCAAACACTTTAAGCTTGTCTTTGTTCTGGGCGAAGAATGCTCTAGTTTCTTTTAGAAGGAGATTTAGTTTCTCGTTTGATATTGGGCAGTTTTCTATATCAACCACTTTTTTCCAATCTCCTTTCTGCCTGAAGCCAAGGCCGTTTTGATGAACGATGAAGTCCATTCTGTTTCTGTAGCCATAGGAATTATCGGAAAAAACTTTTATTTCAGGATTTTCCACTTCTATTTTTGACTTTTTTATCAAGCCTTCAACAAACTGCTTTTTGTTTTCAAGCTGGGCCCGATAGGGAATGTGCTGGGCAGAGCATCCGCCACAGCTTCCAAATGCAGGGCATCTTGAGGTTAAATCCATAATTTTTGGGAGAGAATAAGGTTTAAAAGTTCTAGCTAATATACTATTTTGTAAAAAAGATGGCGAATATCAACTGGACACCAATCATTGTTACTGTGATAATAGTATTGGCTCTCGGAGGGATTGCAGGATTCTACTTCACAAATCAGAACAGCATGGGAAGAACGGTCAGTGCAACGGGAACTGCCCAGATGTCGGTAATGCCAGACAAGGCAATAGTCTATCTTCTCATTGAAACCAGAAATGTTTCTGCAGATGACGCAAAGAACATGAATGCCGAGATTAGTGCAAAGGTCCTTGCCGCCTTAGATAAGATAGGGATAGCAAAGAGTGATATTGAAACTCAGAATTATGCAATCAATCCCGAATATGACTGGAGTTCCGGAACCCAGAAGCTCATAGGATATGTTGCCTCAAATAACATAAAGGTATCTTCAAGTGATTTCAACAATGTTGGAAAAATAGTTGACGCTTCCGTTAATGCAGGAGCATTAATCAGCTACATCAATTTTGATTTATCTGTTGCAAAACAGAATGAATACAAGAAAGTCGTTCTTGCAAACGCTTCAAATGATGCCAAGGCCAAGGCCGAGGCAATAGCAGCAGGACTTGGGGCAAAGATAGGTTCTCTGGTTTCGGTTTCTTCCTCGGACTACAATTATTATCCTTATCCGCTTTACAGATCAGACATGGCTTCAGGAACTTCGGTCAAGGAAGCAACAACAAGCATTTCTCCTCAGAAGCTGGATGTTACTGGAACTGTGACTGTAAGTTATTCTATCAAGTAATTATTTGACGGAGAATTTTAAATTCTAATTTCTTCAACAGATTCTCGGGATGGAACTTCAACTTCGATTTCTTTTGTGTCTTTCTTTGATCTGTTCCAGAATATGACTTTGGTTTTCTTTCCTTCCGTTCTTCCATGGAAGGCCGTCAGCTCCGCTGCCTTTTTTACATCTTTCTCATCCCTGAACAGCGTTATTGGTCCGAGAACATCTTTGCATTCCATTTTGATCCATGTTTTTCCAACCTTTTCCAATTTATCATTCTCCTCTTTGTTTCTTCCCACAATTATCTGGCCATGGGCTCTGAAGTGCCTTCCGGTTTTAATAAGATCGAGTGAAATGTCATCGGTTTCATTGTGTTTGAATAGGTCGAGAAGTTTCTTTTCTATTTCAGTTTCACATAGCAGGCATCCTCCGCCCGGGGTGGGATAGGAAAGATTCCATTTTGCAGCCAATTCCATTTGCCTGTTTCTTGTCCTTCCCTTTATGTCCAGGAGTTTGTTTCTGTCAACAAGGCCTTTTTTCTCAGCCTCTGTCTCCCCCAGACACTTTGCTGAAAGCGGCCTGAGAAGTTTCCCCTTCAATCCAGATTCTTCTTCAACAATTTTAAGCGATTCAAGATTTTGGCTCATGGGTCTTTCATTAAGAACCTCTCCCGTTGCGATGAAGTCTGCTTTCAGTTTTTTCATCATGCCCTTTGCCTTTCGGAGCATGAAAGCATGGCAGTCAATGCATGGATTTATTGCAGAACCATGGCCATGCTTTGGATTCTTCACCATTGCGATATAATCTTTCTTCAGTTTCACAACTTTCAATTCTATTCCTAGCTGTTCTGCCGCCGTTCTGGCTTTGTCTGCCTTGAAGAATGGAGATTCGAATGATATTCCGACCACTTCTATGCCCTGCTCCTGGAGTGCTCTTACAGCCAATATGCTGTCGAGGCCTCCGGAAAGGAGAACAATGGCGCGGGTTTTTGCTTTCATATTCAGACTTGCCTATTAACGTTTAAATAGACTAGCTTTCTTATGGATAAAGAGAGGTGATAAATGGTATTCTTCCATAAAAATGAATTGAAGTTTCTTTGGCCTTTTTACTTAGAAGCATTTCTTGGAACTATTCTGTTTATCCAGATCCCCTTTGCTGTGCTCTATTTCAGTTCAATAGGATTCTCGGCAGCCCAGGTGGGATTGCTCATGGCTATTGTGCCCCTCGCGGCATTTATCTCTGAAATTCCAACTGGAGCTATTGCTGATTTGTATGGCCGAAAATTCTCGGTGATACTGGGGTGGCTTTTGGAAGGGACATTTATGTTACTTTTTTTCTTTACTAGAGATTATTATCATTTGATCATTATTTCTGCACTTATTGGAATTTCTACAACTTTGATGAGTGGAAGTTACGAGGCATGGGTTGTTGACCTTCTGAAGGCAAAAAAACATAAAAACCTAATAAAAAATTATTTTTCTAAAAAACCTTCTTGCTATAATCTCGCCTTTGTTTTTTCTGGAATTTTTGGAGCATGGGTAGTTGGAAAATTTGGGCTTGCAATGATCTGGCCTTTATCTGCGGCATCGGCATTTGTTACTGCGAGCATACTATTGTTCGGTGAAGAGATTTACAAAACACAAAAGGCACATATCAAAAAATCTTTTATTAATCTTTGGAATCAGGCGAAGGAGACAGTCTCCCATGGCTATGGACATCATGTTCTCTATTATTTGATGATTATCTCTTTTGGCATGAGCCTTGGTTTCGCTTTTCAGAACTTTATAACACTCACTCCAATTTTAACAGATCTTGGATTCACATCCAATGGATTCGGATATCTTTGGTCTGCAATGGCGGTTGTGGGGATATTTGCTCCATTGGTTTCCCATTGGTCTGGAAAAAATAATGAGAAAAACGCACTGATAATAATTTATTCATTAATCGCACTATATACCGTTATCATGCAATTTGCATGGAGTCTAACCTTTGTTCTAATTTTAATTATTGTTAGCTCGTTTATTTGGGACACTAATTATCCATTTATTAGTACATACTTCCACCGATTTATTCCAACAAAAATGAGAGCAACCATGGGGTCAATAAGAGGTATGATGATCTCGCTGGGGGGAATAGTCGGACTTCCTCTCGCAGGATTGCTCGTTGACTTGATTGGTCCGAGATATACTCTCCTAGTTTCTGGGTTATTCATGCTGGTCTCAGCGGCCATGTTCTTCTTAATAAAAGAAAAATAAATTTTAAATCTAACATTTAAATATCCTGCCTAGCTAATTTCATTAATGGAGGTTTAAAATGAAAGTTAACGAAGGAACTACCGATAGAATCATAAGGGTGATACTTGCCCTTGTCTTTGCCTATCTTGGATATGCCTACAGTGCCTGGTGGTATGTTTTATCTGCAATCATGATAATCACAGCCGCTACTGGATTCTGTGGACTATACAAACTTCTTGGAATAAATACGGCCAAGAAGTAATCTTATTTTTAATTGTTCTTTTTCTTTTTTATTTTTCTGTTGTCACTTATTGATGCTCAAAGGAGAAATATTTATATATCCTTCATGAGGGCTAAACTAATGGCTCCAATAGAACATCACATAGAACAGCTTTTTGAAAAAGTCACCCACCAGGTTCTGGGTCCGAACAGAAAAGTCGTTGGGAATTACAAAGTGCTCTATGTGCCACACTGCGAAGGGGCAAGGGAGATAAAAAAGGGGGAAAAATACCCTTTCTTCGTCAATTTTAATTTTTGGGAGGACGGGAACATCTCAACCAACGAAACGGCAGTGGTTTACGAAGACAGGGTTGTGGGATTTTACAACCGGGAAATTGACAAGGGCCATATCCAGAGCAAATATGAGGCAGAGCACATATTTTTTAGAAAATTGCATCGCCAGCCAAATCTTCTGTCTCTTCTTTCAAATCCCGAGCTTCCGGATTATATCAAAAATGAGATAAAGTCAGCATTTTGCGTAAATGACCATCAGAAAGCGTTTGCGGTAAAGTGATCTGCCCCATTTGATCTTCATTCTGATCTGGCATTCGCAAGCTCGTTGTCAAAATCATTTTATTTTCATTCTGATTTGACAAGTCGCTATGCTCTCCGCCAGATACAAAATCATTACTTAATCTTCATACGTATCTGGCAGGCCTTGCAGACATCCTGCCTTGATGGCTCTCCGCATTCTTTGCAATATTTCAAACCATTCTTGGCAACTACTGCTCTGAGTTCGGGAAGAATCTTTGTGAATGACTTCACAATGTTCAGTTTAAGATCAGGATTTTTCTTTTCAATCTCATCCAGATGATTTCTCACTTCGTGCCGGTAGGCTCCAATGACGCAGGGGCATCTTTGATAGAGAACCGGGAATTTCATGGCCTTGGAATATTCCCTAACGTCATTTTCCTTGCAGTAATAGAGAGGCTTTATTCTTGTTACAAACATTTTATCCTGGAACATACCTACCTGGGGTCCGGAGTTTATTCCGAGCATCATGTTTCCCTTGAATAGGTTCATGAGGGCGGTCTGGGCCTCATCGTCCAGATTGTGACCGGTGGCAAGCTTTTGTGCTCCGAGGAATCGGGCTTTCTTGTTTATGAGCCATCTTCGGAGTATTCCGCAGATTGTGCACTGCTTGTAGTTTGTTTCCGATCCTACAACCTGTTTAATGTAGCAGATAGTATTTCCCAGTTCGGTCTTTATGGAGAATATGTGGAGAGGGATTTTGTTTATCTCGCACATCTTTTTCACATTGTCCATGTTGTCATCGGACCATTTTCCCATGTGGAGATTCACATGGAGAGCCTCAACATTGTATCCGAATTTCTTGAGAAGATAGGCCACGGTTGTTGAATCCTTTCCTCCGGACATGGCAACAATGACTTTCTCATTATTTTTTATGAGACTGTTCTCTTTTATGGTTTTGAGAACGTTGGATTCAAACTTTTTGATGTTCATAGAATCATATTGTCTTGCAGGTTTTAGAACCTTGCTCTTTTAGATAAAGAAGTGGGGCATCCCAGTCATCGCCTCTTGGGAGTTTGTAGTTTGGAGCATTTTTAATATACTCTTTTATCCCATACTTTCCATCCAGTCCGTCAACTGTGTACATCCTATTGAAGAACTTGTAGCTTTTTGCGATCAGTTTCTCTTCGGATGAAAAATACTTGTTTGGCCTGATGAAAATTCCCTTTTGAGCATTTATTCGTGCATCCTCGATGAAACTCCTTCCAAAATCGGAGAGGCTGCACAGCTTTGGAAATATTTCAAGTGAAAAATATTCTGCAAGGCCTTCCTGAAGAGCATGGGGAACAAATACTTTTCCGTTTAATGTATTGATCGTGATCTGGGCGATGGTTTTTATCAAACCGTCATTGTCAAGATCATAGCCTGCCTGGGTGTGCAGGCCCGCATAGAATTTAGGATTTATTGCTTCTATGGCTCTGTGGCCAAG
>Ga0247842_10006199_pt1 | contig 13631 bp, 9 predicted proteins | sample LaCruzMarch2015__3_FD_192411 | JGI IMG/M metagenome (GOLD analysis project Ga0247842, IMG submission 192411) | Freshwater microbial communities from meromictic Lake La Cruz, Castile-La Mancha, Spain - LaCruzMarch2015_19m | ecosystem: Environmental > Aquatic > Freshwater > Lake | place: Spain...
CAACGGGAGAAAAAGGTCGATCAGCTGATCAGGGCCGGTAGGGAGTTGAACGATCAGGGAGCGCCCTGCAATCTGGTGATCATCGGGGAGGAGATCGAAGAGACCGGCATCCGGTCGCTCGTTTCAAACTGTTCGCTCGATGACCGGGTATGGTTCGTGGGTCCGTTGTTCGACGAAGCGCGCCTGGGCGAATTTATTTATCATGCCGATGTATGCGTATCGCCCGGCAACGTAGGACTTACAGCCATTCATTGCCTCACTTACGGCGCCCCGGTGATCACCCACGACCACTTCGCGCGCCAGGGTCCCGAATTCGAAGCCATCACCCCGGGTGTTACCGGCGATTTCTTCGCCGAAAACTCAGTCGGTGACCTCTGCGTGAAAATCAAACCCTGGCTCTCGCTGCCCCCCATACAACGCGCCTCGACCCGCCAGGCATGTTACGCGACGATTGCGGGAAAATACAATCCCCGGTACCAGGTCGCAGTCCTCAAAACATTATTAGCAAGTGTATAGAACAATTTACACATATGCGTATATCTGTAAAATAAATTTTACACTATGTTAAAGCAGGCACTAATTGATACGATACTGCAAGCATTGGATCACAAGAATGCGATGGAACATGTTGTTTATCCCTGGTTTTTTTAACAAAAGCTGATGCCGAAAGTTGCTTTGGTTCGGTGGTACATTTTGTTAATTTTTTCAATTTATGGATTATGTATTTCTGGTAAAATGCAAAATTTGTGGTGGTATATTTCTGCAAAATCGTCATCTTTGCTGTAAATATCCAAAATCAGAAGGATGAAAAGTAACAGTCGCGGGAATTATTATTCCGGTTACGCATACCGCGGCCAATGGCGTGCCGTTGGGTGCAGAAGAAAATGCGAAGTTTCGCAAATATCTTTTTATGGATACAGGATTATTGCAGCGGTTGCTGAACCTCGAAATGGACAATGTCCTTCTCTCTACGGATATTAATTTAGTGAATAAAGGAACATTGGCCGAAGTTTTTGCGGGGTTGGAGCTAATAAAATATGGAAGTTGTTACGAGCGGCCATATTGAAATTTATCCTTTGTATGCAGTCGACCACATGTCAATGCCTGACAAATCTGAAATCTGAAATCTGAAATCCGAAATCTGAAATTTGAAATCTGAAATCTGAACCCAAAAACCTTGAACCCCGTTTACATCCTTCTTTTGTGGGCTTATTTGTTGTTGCCGGTCTATATGCCCGACTTTGGCGCCGTGAACTCCAACGGCCCGAAATTCCTGGCCATGGCGATCCTCAACCTGGTTTCGCTGGTTGTGTTTTTATCAGACCGTGAATTCAGGCAGGATGCGGGGCTGAAATCAGGGTTTTTCAGGAACAGCATGGGCATCGTGTATGGCTTGTTCATGCTGATCTCCCTGCTGTCGTTCAGCCAGGCCCTGAACATGACGGCGGCGGTGATGAATTTCAGCAAACTCTTTACCGTGTTTTCGGCGAGCTATATGCTTTTTGTCATATTGAAGCGCCATCGCGGCTATTTTCGGCACATTGCCATCGCACTGGCTTTCATGTTGCTCATCGACAGTGTGACGGTGTATTACGAAATTGTAAAATATATTGCAGGCAATGTCGTATCCATTTTCGAGATACAATCGGTATATTCCAATAAAAACGTATTTGCGGCAGCCATCTTTGTAAAGGTGGCTGCTTCGGCCTGGCTCATGTTCTTCGGCAGCGGATGGCAGAAAAAACTGGGTTACATCACCGTATTCAGCGCTGCCCTGGCCATTTTCTTTGTAAGCGCCCGGGCATTTTACCTGGGCCTGGTGTTGCTGTCGGCAGCCCTTGCCTTATATGCAGTCCTGCGGTTTATCAGGATAAAAGACAAGACCCCGCTGATCCATGCCATGCATTTCGCCGGATTGCTGGTCCTGGCCCTGGTGGTCTATTCCTTGACGCAGCGGTACCTGTTCCCGAAAGACAAAGACACGATTGCCTATAATAAGGATGTTGTAACGAGGGTGACGGAAATTACGCATGAAATCGCCCCGCCCCCCAGTTCGGAACCCGCTACGCCGGGATACATCAGGCTTTCGTCGTGGAGCAGGTCGGCCCGGCTGCTGCGAGAACATCCCTGGCTTGGAACCGGAACCGGGAACTGGAAGATCGAAGTGCTGAAATACGAAAACCCGGGCAAGGCCGATTATAATTATCTCTCACGGAATCACAACGATTTCATGGAAATTGGCGCTGAAACCGGGCTGATCGGCGGCCTGGCCTACCTGGTGCTGGTATTCCTTGCCCCCTTTGGCTTCCTGAGGGCATCATGGAGGGCCACAACGGGCGACGAAAAACTGAAATACCTGTTCCTGCCTGCCATGGGAATGCTGGCATTCAGCGTGGATGCATTTTTTAACTTTCCGGCCGACCGGCCCGAGATCCAGGTGCTTTTTGCGGTTTATGCGGCTTCAGCGGCAGCTTATTGGATTACCGGCGGTCATTCTAAGTCAGATGGTTTGCATAACTCATCTGCAAGATACCCGGTTACCGACGGTCATACCAAGTCAGATGGTTTGCATAACTCATCTGCAAGATACCCGGTTACCGACGGTCATACCAAGTCAGATGGTTTGCATAACTCATCTGCAGGTTACCCGGTTACTTTCGGTCAAACCAAGGCTGATCCTGCGCAGATTTCAGCATCAATTCCCAGGATCCAGAGAATCTTTTTCAACAAAATAACCGCTGCATTCATGATATTACTTTTGTTCATCTCGGCCTATGTTCTGTTTCAGAATGTGAAATCACTTCGTTTTCAGCGCTATGTGCAGGCCGATGATGCCGGGAACAGGCTTACCCATGCGGCTTCATTCATTGCCTCCGGCTTCCCGTCGATTCCCAATGTGACCGATCGCGACGAGCCCGTTGCAACCATCAAGGCCCGCTACCTCATTCATGAAAACCGCTGCCGCGAAGCAATCACTCTGCTGCTGGCCGATCATTCCAGTCCTTACGACAGCCGCCGCGAGTTCTGCCTCGCACGGGCCTATGAAAAAATAGGCAGTCCCGACAGCGCCGCGGTATGGCTGGAGAGGGCGTATAAGTTGAAGCCATTGTTAAAAAGTGTGACAAGTGACAAGTGACAAATGACAAGTGACTCAAAAGAAAAGCGTGACCAATTGTGCTGTATTTGAGAAATAAAATTTTCAAAATGCATTGCATGTTGAAAGTATATTAAACAAAATGTATATAGTTGAAATCTGAAACTTGAAACGATATCTCATAAGGTTCTTACGTGCTGTTAAGTTGGTTTTCGGCCTGTACAATAAGGTTGAATTCAACGATCTGACCAGGACTCAGCCGGTTAGCCGGCTATTTGGAATGGAACGGGGGATGCCGGTGGACCGGTATTACATTGAAAAGTTTTTAGCGGCAAACAGCCATGATATCAGGGGCTGCATATTGGAAATAGCTGAAGATACCTATGCGCGAAAGTTTGCAGATTTAATAAGCAGAGAGACCACGGTTTTTGAGACCCTGCATGTGGATGGATCCGGCAAGCCATCGACCATCACGGGCGACCTGGCAAAGCCCGACTCCCTGCCCGGGAACCGCTACGACTGCTTTATCTGCACCCAGACCTATAATTTTATTTATGATGTAAAGCAGGCCATTGCGGGTACGCACCGGTTGCTGAAAGACCACGGGATTGTGCTGGCCACCGTTGCCGCGATATCGCAGGTTTCGAGGTACGACATGGACCGCTGGGGCGATTACTGGCGGTTTACCGATCAATCGGCGTTGAAATTATTTGAGGATGTTTTTGGTGAAGGCCATGTTGAGGTTGTGACCTTCGGGAATGTGCTGGCAGCAACGGCCCTGTTGCAGGGGCTGGCAGTTGAGGATTTGCCCGATCGGAAACTGCTTGACGAGAATGATCCGGATTACCAGGTTATTATCGGAATTATCGCACGGAAATAATCTGAAATCTGAAATCTGAAACAACAAATCTGAAATCTGAAATCTGAGTCCACTCCGAAAAGTCAGATCAATTGGATCCTGAGCGGAGTCGAAGGATGCAAACACCTGATAATAAGGACACTTCGACTTCGCTCAGTGTCCGGTTTTCCGTTAAATTGCCTTTTCGGAGTAGACTCAAATCTGAAATTTGAAACAACAAATCTGAAATCTGAAATCTGAAATTTTATCTTGTGAGACAAACCCTTAGGAAACTTTATCTCGATCTTTTCGGAACCTTCGCCAAACCGGCGATAGGGGTTCATATCATGAACGGACACTATCTTTCTCCGGGCAAAGGAGAGGCCTCCGTGTTCAGGGAACAGCTGAATGCTTTGCGTGAGGGGTGCACCCTGGTCCGGATCGAAGATGCGGTATCGATGATTGTGAACCACACAAAGGTCAGCGACCCGTTGGTGGCATTTACCTTCGATGATGGTTTTGAAGAGCAGGCAACTTCCATCGCCCCGGTGCTGGAGGAATACGGCATCAATGCCGCCTTTTTCATCAATCCCGGCTTCACCGGCGGAGATGTGGCGTATCGCGAAAATTTTCTTGAACACAGGGTGATGACGCCCCGTAAAGCCCCCATGACCTGGGATCAGATCAGGGCGCTCTATCAAAAAGGACACATCATCGGTTCGCATGGGCAGGATCACCTGCCGTTGAACACGGATGACCGGGATCTCATCCTGCATGAACTCCTTGCGGGCAGGCAGGCGATCGAACATCACACCGGCGCTCCGTGCGAATATTATGCCTACACCTATGGCGGAATGGCCGATTTAAGTTCAACAGCCCTGAGCATGGCACAGCAACACTACCAATACATATTCAGCCAGTCCGATCACCGGCACTACTTCTCCTTCAACGGCGCCGTGATCAACCGCAGGCATTTCGAACCCTTCTGGCCGGTGCAGCACGTCCGGTACTTTTTGAGCACAAAAAAAAGCTGAAATTTAAGCGTCAAAGATCGTTTGTCATCATTTGTCACTCGTCACTTGTCACTCGTCACTTGTCATTCGTCACTCGTAAATCGCCAAATGTCCCCCAACCTCCTCCTCTACGGTTCCCTCCCCCCTCCCTTCACCGGGCAGTCGGCCATGTTTGTGCCAGTTGTTGGGCTCTTCCCGAAAGGGGAGATCCTGCTGGTCAATATCACCCGTTTCAATTCCACCCTTGGAAACACAGTTTACACAATGCTGGCCACCTGTTGGTTTTTCCTGGTTTACCGGTTCAAAACCGTTTATTTCACCCCTTCGCGCAGCATGACAGGTTTTGTAAAGGACATCCCGCTGTTGTTGTTGGGCCGGTGGTGCAACAAACGGATGATCGCCCACCTGCATGGCGCCAATTTCAGGTCTTTTTATGAGAACAGCGGCATGCTGAAGCCGTTTATCAGGTATGGTTACCAGCACGTTGATACAGGCATCGTTTTGCTGGAGGGGATGCGGAATGAGTTTGGTCATTTTCCAAACATTCGTGTTAAGGTGGTTCCTAATTGCTATGATCAGCGCTTTGATATTCCGGGCACTTCGGCTCCGCTCAGTGTCCGGACAGATGGCCAGCCGGACACCGTTCAGCCGGACACTTCGGCTCCGCTCAGTGTCCGGACAATTGCCCAAAAGGATAAGCGCCCCTGCCAGGTTCTGTATCTGTCGGCCTTGATGCACAGCAAAGGGATCCTAGAGTTTTTGGATGCCGCGGCCATTGTGCTCGGGAAGCAGGGAAACACCTCCTTCGTCATTGCCGGCGCTTTGTGGGCTGATGGTTCGATGGGATTAATGGAGATCACCGCCCGGTTTCAAACCCGGCTGAAGGTTTTGCAGGAACAGTTCCCGGGTCGCATCGGATACCGGGGCCTGTTGAAAGGGGCTGACAAGATCACCCTGCTCACTGAGTCATCCATCTTTGTGTTCCCAAGCTGGCACCCCTCCGAAGCGTTGCCTGTTTCGATCCTCGAGGCCATGCGCACCGGCAATGCCATCATCGCCACCCGTCACAATTTTCTGCCTCTCCTTGTCAGGCCCGAAAACGGATTGCTTGTTGAACCCCGATCCGGCCAGGCCATTGCCGACGCCATCCTGGCACTTTTGAGTAACAAGGAAAGGTTGAGGGAGATCCAGGAATTCAACATCATTCATGCTGTTGAAAATTACAGCATCGAAAAATACCGGAAGAACATGCGGGAGATCATTAAACCATTTTAATTATGTTTAAAAAAAAAGGGTGTCAGTATACAAAATTACTTACGATGCCATAGTCGTAATTTAAATACATTAATTAACTTTGCCAGCTTTAAGTGCCAAAAGTGTGATAAAAATCACGTTATCGGCACTTAAAGCGTGATAAAATGGAAATTAAAAGAGATGTTTTTCAGGAATTAATCACCTGGAAGGAAAGACCGAACCGGAAACCTTTGATTTTGCAAGGAGCCCGGCAACTAGGTAAAACCTGGCTTTTAAAGCACTTTGGCAAGCATCATTTCGATAATGTAGCCTATTTTAATTTTGATCAGCAAACTGAACTCAGGCAGTTTTTTTCAACGACCAAAGACCCGCACCGGATTCTTCAAAACCTGTCGCTGGTATTGGGGAAACCAATATTGCCGCAAAGCACACTGGTAATTTTTGATGAAATCCAGGAGTGCAACGAGGCGCTGAATGCTTTGAAATATTTCAATGAGGAGGCGTCTGAATATACAATAGCATGTGCGGGTTCATTGCTTGGGGTCGCTTTGAGCCGTGGCTCATCTTTCCCGGTGGGGAAAGTGGACTTTGTGCAGGTTCACCCTGTCACATTCGAAGAATTCGTAGCAACTGCCGATGACGGACTCTCCTCCTATTTGGAGACCCTTGAGAAGTTTGAGGCTATCCCGGAAATATTTTTCAATCAACTGAAAGAAAAATTGAAGATGTATTTCATTTCAGGCGGGATACCGGAGGCGATCGTGGCGCTGCTTGAAAACCGCGATGTGGGACTTACACAAAACGTGCTTCAGAATATCCTCAATGGGTATACCCTCGATTTCTCTAAACATGTTGAAAACAGGGATGTTTCAAAAATACATTACATATGGTCGTCGATCCCTTCACAATTATCGCGGGAAAATAAAAAATTTCTATACCAGTCGGTGAAGCCAGGTGCAAGGGCCAGAGAATATGAGGATGCATTGCAATGGCTTATCCGGGCAGGACTGGTATATCGTGTGAATTGTTCTTCAAAACCGGCGCTGCCACTTTCGGCTTATGACGATCTGTCGGCATTTAAAATATTTTTGTTCGATGTTGGTCTGTTAAGGAGGTTGTCGCGACTCGATCCTGTTGCCATTTCAGAAGGTGACCGTTTGCTGACTGAATTCAAAGGGGCTCTGACAGAGAATTTCATCCTTCAAAGCCTTGTTCAGCAATTTGAAGGCCTTCCAAGGTATTGGAAATCTGAGAACAAAGCTGAGGTCGATTTTTTGATCCAATATGGGAATTTGATCATTCCGGCTGAAGTCAGATCAGATGAGAATATTAAAAGCAAAAGTCTTTCACTTTATCGTAAAACCTATAATCCAACGATTAGCATCCGATACTCCATGCGTAACCTTAAATTTGATGACGGTCTCTTAAATATCCCATTATTCATGGTCGATAAAACAAAAACACTCCTTGACAAAAACCTTTAAACCATTACTTGTTTTTAAATCGTAAATCGTAATTCCCCTCATCCACTATCTTGAAAATAAGCATCATCACCGTTGTACTTAACCAAGCCATCTCCATCCGCGCCACGATCGAGTCGGTGCTGAACCAGACATGGCACGATGTGGAGTATATCATCATCGATGGCGGCTCTGTCGATGGAACCCTTGAGATCGTTAAAAGCTATGGCGACCGTATCAGGGTCTTTCTCACCGAACCCGACCATGGACCCTACGACGCCATGAACAAGGGGATCCGGCTTGCCACCGGCGATGTGGTAGGCATGCTGAATGCCGACGACGTGTATACCAGCCACCGCACGCTCGAAAGGGTGGCTGCGGCCTTTCAGAACCGTGATACCGGCACCCTGTTCGCCGACATCCACTTCGTAAAACCTCCGGAATGGGACAGTACCGTGCGATATATTTCGGGGAGATACTTCAGTCCATGGCAGCTCCGTTTCGGATTCATGCCGCCCCATCCCACTTTTTTCGTAAAGCGTGCGCTGTTTGGCCAATATGGCTGTTATAAGACAGATTACAGGATCGCGGCCGATTATGAGCTCATCATCCGCTTTCTGCACACCCACAAGGTTTCCTATCAATACCTGCCAGTGGATATGGTGAGGATGCGCACAGGGGGCCGGAGCACCAAATCGATACACAGCACCTACATCCTGAATCGTGAAATCGTAAGGGCCTGCCGCGAAAACGGGATCCATACCAACATGCCGCTCCTTTTCATGAAGTATTTCATCAAAATATTTCAGTATGTGCGTCTTTTTCCAAGAAATTCAAAGGCATGATCTGTTGCTGCAGATGAATCCCGGATATTGCATAAGCAGCCTTGGGCGGGGCCGTGTATGAATCAATCCTGGAAGAAGGGAAATTTTTCTGGCCCCGGACGCAGCTGCGGTGCAATATCCGGGATTCATCTAACCAAAGTTGTAAAATTATTGTACAATTTTATCTTCGTACTACAAAACCGCAACGCTTGAAAATTCTGATCACAGGACATACAGGATATATTGGCCGGTCGCTCACAACCTATCTCACCGGTATTTGTGGTCATACAGTTATCGGGGTGAGTCGAAAAGGGCCTTCAACACCAAATCAGGTCGTCGAATCAATTATCCGGGAATCACGAAAACCGGCTGTTGATTCTGTGACCCCTGATGATGTGAAGCCGGCTGTTGATTCTATGACCCTTCATGATGGGAAACCGGCATTTGATTCTTTGGCCCTGGATGGCGTGAATCCGGCTGTACCATCCATAACCTGGGATGAACTCGAATCAACCAGGGATATTGATTGTATCATACACCTGGCGGGAATGGCCAAAGAGGAGCACAGCAGGAGCCATGAACAGGATTATTTCAGGGTCAATACAGAATTAACCAGGGAGATCTACGACTTTTTTCTGCGTTCCGCTGCACACAGCTTTATCTATTTCAGTTCGATCAAGGCTGCTGCTGAGGTGAGTGACATACCACTTACGGAGGAGGAGAACCCTCATCCTGTAAGTGAATACGGAAGATCAAAGCAACAGGCTGAGGCATACATCCTTTCACATATGCCCGGCGACCAACGGCGGAAGGAAGATCCCAACCTCTCGAAATTACCCGGTAATCAGCGGCATATTTACATACTTCGCCCCTGCATGATCCATGGTCCCGGCCGTCATGGAAACCTCAAAGCGCTGTTCAACTATATCCGAAAGGGCTTTCCCTGGCCATTCTTCAACCTCGATAATCACCGTTCATATCTATCGATGGAAAATCTTAATTACATTATCGGCGAATTCCTTAACCCAAAACCAGACATCCCGTCACTTCATCATGTTTTTCCGTCACACTGTCACGAGAATTCGTCACTTGTCACTTGTCACTTGTCACTTGTCACTTGTCATTCGTCACTTGTCACTTGTCATTCGTCACTTGTCACTTGTCATTCGTCACTTATCACTCCTCCCTCAGGCATCTACCACCTGTGCGACGATGACCCCCTCTCTTCCACCCGGATTATTGCGATGATGGGTGAGGTGCTGGGGAGGAAACCAGCCGCACTGCGGCTGCCTGCATGGCTCATTCATTTTGCCGCGATAACGGGCACAACGCTTCATTTGCCGTTCAACCGGATGACTGTCAAAAAGATGACCGGGAATCTCATCGTTTCCAACAGCAGGATCAAAAATGCATTAAACATTTCAGCATTGCCGGTAACGGCTGAACAGGGCATGTATAAAACCCTGGAAAGTTTTAAAGATGAATCTACCTGAAATACTGCAACCTGCAACCTTATCCTGTGAGACAAACCCTTCGTAAACTGTACCTCGATATCCGGGATTCCATTCACTATTAAAAGCATTATTGTACAATCGGGAATTGAATTCCAAAACAGAGACACTTGAACATTCTGACCACTGGACATACAGGATACATCGGACAGGCGCTCACCTCATATCCTGGCGCCCTGAATGACTTTACCCTGTTGGGTGCAAGTCGAAATAGACCGTCATCATCTGATCCGGCCATTGAATCATGCACCTGTTACTGCGGAGGAGGGAATGAGAGTGACGCTGAAAAATTTACAGAACATAAAGTGGGATAAATGAAAATCTCACGGAAAGTTATTTGCAAAACCGGGCAACTTTTTCGTCAGCTTCCCTGATCCCCAGGGTGGCGGCTTTCATCCAGTCCAAGCAGGCTTTGTCGCGGGCGCCCATCACCTCGTGGCAGTTGCCACGGTTCATAAATGCCATGGCATGTTTCGGATTTTTCCCGATGGCCCGGGTGTAATCGGCAATGGCTCCCGGGTAGTCCTGGAGCTGGTAGCGCGCATTTCCCCGGTTATAATAAAGGGAGGCAAGCTGCGGGTAAAACTCATTGGCCATATTATAGTCGGCGATGGCCCCGATGTAATCACGCATCTCATATTTTGCATTTCCCCTGAAGAAGTAAGCAGCGCCTGATATGGGGTTGATCTGAATGGCTTTGTTGAATTCTTCCAGTGCCCCCGGGTAATCTTTGGCGTCGGCTTTGTCGTTGCCCCGGTTGTAATGGGCTATGGCATCCCAGGGATTGCCAAATCCGGTGGCCAGTGAGGGGTTGATCCCGGTTGCTTTGTCATTGTCGCTCATCGCCCCCGGGTAATCATTGGCCTTATATCTTGCAATTCCCCGGTTATAGTAAGCATAGGCGTACTCCGGGTTGATTGCGATCACCGCGCTGAAGTCGGCAATGGCGCCGGGGTAGTCGCTCAGTTCAAACTTTGCGATGCCCCGCTGGTAAAATGCGCCGGCATTCTGCTTATTGTTCTGGATGTCCTGCGTACATGCTGCGATAGCACGCTCAAAGTCGCCGGGACCAAACCTCACAATACCCATGGGGGCAGTTATTTTCGGGGACTGGCTATGGCCTGAGGCTGCAATCAGCAGGATTATGAAATATAATATAACCTTTTTAGTCATAACTGGTTTCGAAATATTTATACTTTCATTGCCGGGTTTGTACTTAAACGCAAATGCATAAACTTATTAATCTGGTTTATTGCAGCAAATATACAATACTTTCCGTAATGTTATGTTACAGGCATAACATTTTTGCGCTACCGCAATTTCACACCTTCGCTGGTTAAAACCCGACAACGGTATGTACACCAATATGCATAGCGCACCTGCGGTGTGCCAAACTCGGGGTGGGGGTATACGGGCTTCGGGGATTTGGCTCCTGCGGAGAAGTGTTTTATCGAAAGATTTACTTTGTGACTCCCATGTAAAATTATCAACAGGTTACGCTATTGTTCAGTTGATAATTAATGTAATTATTCCTGAATTGATAAATCAATTGTCATAACTTTGCAAACCTGAACCCTGAACCTTGATTAAACATTTTTTTCTCCGGCACTCCGACATGATTCTCTCCCGCTGGATCGTGGTGTTTATTGACCTCATGCTGATTGCCATTGCCATGATCATTGCCAACCTGCTGCGGTTCGACTTCGTGTTGTCGGAGCTTTCCGTTTATCATATCAGGTTGCAGGTCATCGCGGTTGTTCTGACAGGCTTTTTTTCGATAATCATTACCGGTTCTCATAAGGGACTCATCCGTCATACCGGCCAAAACGATACAATCAAGATTGTGAAGGCAGTCACCCTGACTATTATTTTGCTGGCAATAGTCAATTATGTTCTTTATTTGCTTGAAAGAAGAGATCACTCCGTAATAGTTACAGGTGTGAAATACTATATGCTGATTCCAAATACGGCATTGCTTATTTTTTACCCGATTGCTCTGTTTATACTGTTGTTTTTCAGGATGTCGATCAAACTGGCCTATTACGGCATCACTGCGCAAAACAAGGTTGAAAAGATCAATGTGATCATCTATGGTGCCGGCAAGGAGGGAATCAGCGTGATGCACACCCTGAGCGATGCCCAGTCATCCCCCTTCAGGGTAGTAGGGTTTATGGACGACATGACCGGAAAGATCGGAAAGTCGGTGCTTGGGGTTGAAATATATGATCCGGGCGCGGTGACCAATGAATTTCTGGTCAGGAAGAAAGTGAAGGATATCATTCTGGCAATGCCCTATATTGCCGAAGAACAGAAAACAAAGATCTACAACCGGCTGCTTGGCCTCGATGTAACCATAAAAAGCGTGCCACCGGTGGAGGCCTGGATAAACGGGGAGCTGAACCTGAAACAGATTCAGAACCTTAACCTCGAGGATCTGCTTCAGCGCGAAGCCATCAGTCTCGATAACCCGGAAGTGCTGCGGGGTATCTTCGGTAAAACGGTGATCGTAACCGGGGCTGCAGGCAGCATTGGCCATGAATTGTCGCGGCAGCTGCTCTTTTACAACCCGCGCCGCATCGTATTGGTCGACCAGGCCGAATCGCCCCTGTTTGAACTGGAGCAGGATCTCATCAAGCAGGAACAGGAGCTTGAGGAGCGCAAATACGATGAAAGGGTGAACATGGAGTTTGTAATCGCTGATGTGAGCAACGAGACCTGCATCAGGGCGCTCATCAGCTCGGTGAAGCCCAACCTGATTTACCATGCCGCGGCCTACAAGCATGTACCGCTTATGGAAACCAATCCGCTTGAAGCGGTGCGGGTGAATGTATTCGGCACCTGCAACCTTGCCGAAGCTGCTTCGGAAGCCGGAACTGAAAAATTCATCATGATCTCCACCGATAAGGCGGTGAACCCCACCAATGTGATGGGAGCCACCAAGCGGCTGGCCGAGATCTATATCCAGAGCCTCAATTTCAAACCCGGCAACAAGACCGCTTTCATCACCACCCGCTTTGGCAATGTGCTGGGATCGAACGGTTCGGTGACCCGCACCTTTAAGAAACAGATCATGGCCGGGGGACCTGTTACGGTAACCCACCCTGAGATCACACGATATTTCATGACCATCCCCGAGGCATGCCAGCTTGTATTTGAAGCGGGCGCCATGGGCAAAGGCGGGGAGATTTTCATCTTCGATATGGGGAAACCTGTCAGGATTCTCGACATGGCCAAAAATATCATTCGCCTGAGCGGATATACCCCCGACCGCGAAATAAAGATCGTGTTCACCGGATTGCGCCCCGGAGAGAAACTCTACGAGGAATTGCTCAACGACAAGGAGCGTACCCTGCCAACCCACCACCCCAAGATTATGATCGCCAAAGTGCGCGATTACCCATTCGATGAGGTGTCAAACTTAATCGATGACATGGCAGAACCTTATCGCCAGGGCGACAACCGTGCCGTGGTGCGGCTTATGAAACAGATCATGCCTGAGTACCTCAGCAACAATTCGGTGTATCGCACGCTTGATTTTGATCTGCAACGGGAGAGGGGAGTGAGGAGGAAGGCGAAGTAGGAGGAGGGGACGGAAATACGTGACACGTGACACGTGACGGAAAAAAGTGACACGGGA
>Ga0247842_10006204_pt1 | contig 13624 bp, 14 predicted proteins | sample LaCruzMarch2015__3_FD_192411 | JGI IMG/M metagenome (GOLD analysis project Ga0247842, IMG submission 192411) | Freshwater microbial communities from meromictic Lake La Cruz, Castile-La Mancha, Spain - LaCruzMarch2015_19m | ecosystem: Environmental > Aquatic > Freshwater > Lake | place: Spain...
AGAATTTCATCGACCGCACGTATTCGCTCTACCATGACCGGAAGCTCGCGGGCAGGCGAGGGATCGCCGTCGCGGTGCAGGCACAAAAGGGAGCCAACCGGACGATCCAGACGATCGAGGGTTTTTTAAGTTCACACGAGTTCTCGTCGCTCGGTTCGGTGAAAGGGACCGGGTATCATGAGGGAGATGTCCTCACCGACGCCGAGGCGATGAAGAAAGCAGAGAAGACGGGCGACAAGATCGTGCGCCTGCTGAACCCGCATCACGATTGATCCGTGCATATGCATATGCCGGATCAGTGAACCGTCCATTTTTCCATCAGGGCTTCGAGATCGGTACGTGTTCGGACCTGTTGGTTTCCCTCAGGGAAACGGCGCTCGTCACCACACGAGCCCGGTCCGGATCAGGTGTACTGGTAAGGATGGCTCCTTTCCCCATGCCATCCGTTTTTCAGCACCGTTCGTACAGCGTCGTCCGGCGCACGAGGGTCTTTCCGATATCCTCCACCACCCGCTGCATCTCTTTCGGGTCAAGGTAATCGGTATTTGTCGCGCCGGCACCTTTGGAGATGCTCTCCTCGAACATCGTGCCGCCGAGATCGTTCGCCCCGGCACACAACCCCAGCTGCGCCATCTTGATCCCTTCCTTCACCCATGACACCTGAATGTTTTTGAAGTTGTCAAGGTAGAGGCGCGCAACCGCGACCATGAGCAGATCTTCCCTGCCGGTCGCACCCGCCCGTGCCCTGCCCTGCTGGTAGATCGGCGTGTTCATGTGGATGAACGAGAGCGGGACAAACTCGGTGAACCCACGGGTCTCGTCCTGTATCGCACGGAGGATCGCGAGGTGCTCCACCCGGTCGCGGTCACTCTCGCAATGCCCGTACATGATCGTCGCGGTCGTCGGGATGCCCAGGCTGTGTGCCTCTTTTATGATCCGTACCCATTCCGCTGTAGGAATCTTCTGCGGACAGATCCGGTCCCGGACCGGATCCACAAGGATCTCCGCCGCCGTCCCGCACATCGACGCCAGCCCGGCATCTTTCATCATCCGGATCACCTCCTTTGTGGAGATGCCGCTCTTCTTTGCCGCGTAGGCAACTTCCATCGGGTTACTCGCATGGAGGTGGACGCCCGGCGCTGCTTCACCAATCCAGCGGTAGACATCGGTATACGACTGCGCGGTGAACGCCGGGTGCAACCCGCTCACCGTGCAGATCTCGGTCACGTGCCGGGAATGCGCGAGCGCGGCTTTCTTCTGGATTGCCTCCCGGTCATGATAATAGATACCATCGTCGCCCGGCTTCTTCGAAAAACCGCAGAACCCGCAGGCGTTCACGCAGAGGTTCGTCACGTTGATGTTCTGGTTTCGGACATACGTGACGGCATTCCCCACCGCCCGTTCACACATCTCGTCAGCAGCACTGGCAACTTCCCAGATGTCCCGGTTGTGTACCGCAAAGAGGATGAGCGCCTCCTCTCCGGTGAGCCGGGTACCGGCTTTGACATCAGATAACAGTCTCTTCAGGTTCGCGTCCATGGTTCTCCATCAATTGTCCTTACCGTGCTACTGTGTGTCACACTCCACGTTAAACTATCGCTTTCGCGTGGCGTATAGTTTCTTATTCCTTCGCGCCAACCTTCTGGTAAGGATGATCATGAAACAGATAAAAATCAGACTGTCCACAAAAGAGGCAGACGGGTTCGTGATCCCGCTTGGTCCTGCAAACCTTGTCGCGGTGATGACGGATTCAGGCATGGTCGGTTGTGGAGCCATCGATGTGGCGGCGCTCGATTCGTTCAGTTATCCCGCAGCAAAGGTACGTCCCGCCATCGGTCCCTCCATCCATGACACGGACGACATCCTGACCGGTATCGTCAAGGAAGCGAACCGGGCGGCGATGGGGCGCGGGATCAAAAACGGGATGACCGGCAGGCAGGCACTCGAGAGGTTGTGAACCGGTGCCTGCCGGTGCAAGGGCGGGGCAGGAACCGTACATTTTTGTCGTATGAATGATACCCCCAATCATCCTGACCGTCCGTTTTTCGGGATACTGCCACGATACCAGGGGGTATCTGTGACAGCCACGGGTCAGCCAACGCTCACTCCCCGAATACGGGGTCTGAACGGGATACAACTATCCGTAAATCTGTCCGGGCTCACCCTGCACCCGCAGCAGATCACCCCACCTCACGGCAGAACACGTTGCTGGCAGAGGGTCTGCGACAGATCGCACGTTCCCCCCTTAAACGCAAAAGCGATCTCCGCCCACGCCTTATCGATCAACTGGCGGTAATACACCCGGTCGAAGGAGCCCGCACACCATGCCGGTTCCACCTTGTACCGCTTCGCATCGGTCACCACATAACGGATCTTCATACCCGGCGCGACACCGGTCCCGCGCTCCCGGTATGCCTGCACCGCAGCGCCCTCAATGCAGCGGTGGGCGTACGTGAGCCGGCTGATCCGGCGGTTGATCGCCATCTCCTGCGGATCAGCGCGGGGCAACCCCTCGACCGCTGCCGTATAGATCCGTGTGACCTCCGCCTCGCAGTGCCGGAGTTCAACAACCGTCCCTGCCCCTGCCATGACCTCCAGCATCCTGCCCTGCATCACGCGGATATACGCCGGGGTGTCATGCCGCCGTGCGGCAATCCCCCGTATCTTCACACTCCCGTCCGCGAGCCTGCCGAAATACCGGTTGTAGGCACCGGTGCCGTCGTTTAACGGTTCGAACACGAGCCAGTCGAAGTGCTCAACTTCGAGGAGCAACCCGGTCTCACGCTCGACACGGGCTTTTAAGAGATCGACCCGTGACCCCAGCACCCAGAGACAGTCGACAATGCCATGCAGCACGGTGAAGTTCATCCCCTCGGCAATATCCTTTGTCTGGAGCAGGATCTCACGGGAACGCCCGGTGATGCCTTCATGCACCTCAATCCTCCCGAACTTTGCATTCTTGTAGCCGGTGTACCCGAAACAGGTCACAAGCATCCATTTCAGGATCGAATCGATGCCGATGAGCCGGGGATCGGTCTTCTTCAGCTGTTTCGTCCGGATACGCAGGTCGAGGAGGGGTGCGAGCACAGCGGGAAGAAACCCCGGTCGTTCCGGATGCCCGATGGTCTCCGGCGAAAGGTTCGCATGAACGATGATCGACGGGTACATGGAGGTGAAATCGATCTCGTCCACATTCTCGAATATCCCCGGTTCGGGCTGGAACATCATCCCGCCCCGATCCGCTGCCTGGAGCGTGCTGATGCGCCGGATGGTCTCGCCATCGCTCTTCCGGAACGGAACTGCGATGCCCTGTTTTAATGCCTCGTATACCTCGTAACTGCTGATGAGGGTGCCCGGCGTGAACCGGGCGGCGAGGTTCGGGGGGAGCCCGGACAACCGGGCTGCCATGAGGATCCCGGAGAGTCCGCCTTCCCTCCAGACAAACGACTGTTCGGTATCGATCAGGATCCGCCCGTCCGGGATGAGTGCTGCTTCCTTGTGCTCCATCCTGCCGTAACTCCAGTACGAGCGGGAGTCCATCGTCCGGTATTTTCCGTTCCGGGAGAAGGGCATAGCGAGGTGCAGGGATTGCGCGAGGGTCCGGAGTTTCGGCATCCAGGCATCCGCGTCCGGCATGAGAATGACATCCGGGTCGAGAGCGGATACGAGTAAAAAGAGGTCGGCAAGCACCGTCTCCGGCTGCCCGGTCAGGCGGTCTGTGCGCCCGTGGATCACGTCGATATCCGACATGACCGCCGGGAGTGCCGGGTTGCCGTGGATACGGATCTCGATGACGGTCAGGTCGTGCGGGAGATCCGGGGAGAACCGGGAGTCGGCAGTCTCCCCGCAGGGAACGAGGCGGTGCTCCGCCATGAACCGCTGGTCACGGCGCACGTCGACATTGAACAGTTGCACGCTGTACTGTGCCTGCTCTTCGATCGCTTCGGCGACATCCCTGCCGGCGCAGACCGAGTAGCCCGACAGGTTCCCGAAGATGGTGCGGATCGTGCATTCCCCGGCGCCGTACCGCTCAATAAGGGCATCGATCATCTCGTGGTGTGCGTGCGGGTCAGGGAAGTGGACAAAGAACGGCGGGTTGTACGGGTGATGGACTTTTGTGACCGTCCCGGCTTTTGTCCAGAGGTCGATGCCCCCGTCGCGGTACGCGGAGTCAAGGATCCACATCGTCCCTCTGGTCGGTTTCGAGTTTGTCCAGGCGCTTGAGGATCTCAACCTGAACGGAAAAGGTCGCTGCTTCGAGCGGGTCGTCGCAGGCGATGAATGCCTCGCTCGAATGTTTCCGTGCGAGTTCGACCAGTTCTTCGCCATAGGGCTGGTCCTCTTTTTTGAGTGCCCGTGCGGACCGCGTCCACCGGTCCGAAATGCTCTTTACTCCCTGCCGGATGCTTTCAAAGGTTCTGCCCATCAGGTCACCTCCAGGGTCTGCTGCCCGTTTTTAGGCAGACCGCCGGGTCTCTGCCGGTGAAGGCTCCTCACCGGTTCCCGCGACGATAGTTCCCCGGCGGAGGCGATCTCGATGACCCGGTCCGCCCGCTGCATCAGGATGGCAAAGCTCCGGTCGATTGCCGGGGCGTAGAGGATGACCAGCGATTCTCGTCCTGCATCCTTGAGCGCCCCGGCAACCGGCACGAGCATCTTCTCTGCTCCCTCGTAGAGGGTCGGGTCGTGCTCTACGAGGATGACCGTGTGCCCTGCCTCTTTCAACATCGCGAAGAGTTGGTGTGCCGTGAATGCCCGCTGGACATCAAAGTTCTTGGAGGTCCGGTGGATGCCTGACAGGATGCGGGAATAGTTCCCGCTGATGTAGAGGAACAGGAATCGCTGGAGCTCCGCGTTGCTGTTGATGGCTGAGACCATCACTCTCTCCGGTGCGATCACTGCGGTGTACGTGCCCGGGTAGAGGTTCATTCCCTTGCGAAGCTCGATCTGCATAGCACCGGAACCTTCTGGGGGGGATACTAAAAAAAGGGTAGGCAAGCGGGGGGTGAAAGTGACATTCCGGTTTTACACGTGAGAACCGGGTAGAAATCTGCAAAAAACTGAATCGAGCCCGTGTACGGATGGCGGGGGGTAGGGGGTGTGGATCTGGGGGTCAAAAAGGTGATACAAGGAGAGGGATGCTCTTTTCCGTCCGTCGCATCTGCGCGTAACTCCGTTGGCAGTGTCTCGAGTTTTTCTTTGACACTACTGGATGAGGATGACAGGATACTCGCGGTTCTATGAATTTTTGGGAGATACACATCTTTCGCATGCGCCGGGTTTGTACCGGCACGTCAAATAGACGACGGGTAGTGACCTCGAAAAGGCTACACCGTGTGGAGCGAATTGAGTAGGTCTCACGACCGGTCATCTCACCAAGGTTGAGGATCCCCCACGTCCCCACAGTTCCATGCACCACCCACCTCTCAAACATTCACCACCCACTCCCGATCACCGCCATACCCATCGTCACCACCGCCGGCGCATTCGTCGCCACCAGGTACCCCACGCACCCCAGAAGAGCACAGTCCTCAGGCAATGCGAACCCGATGATGTAGTAGTGATATTTCGACAAAAGAGCAGCAATACGTTCCGGTGACAACGGTTTCTCATCGTCGGGCAAACCTTCCATCTTCAGCGAAACTACAATCTGCTATGGATATCTCGTCTCCACGGGTCCCTGTGGCAAACCAGCCATGAACACTTTTACGTTTCGGAATACACTCACACACTTTCTCCGCCACTATACCATAATTCTGTTGGCTATACGATTTTGATCATTTACTGTTTCAATAGAAGCTGAATATAAAATAGAAGCGTGAGCCCACATTCTGACGATTTTAACAGATTCTCTCGAAGCCTCTGAATTATTTGAACAATCTCGTTTGTTTCCCCGAAGACGACAGTGTGGAACTACAGGACTCCATGATCTTTTTCTGTGCCAAGTCCCGCTGCTGTCGTGCTTCATGGTCATTCGGATTGAGTGCAATGACTTTGTCAAAGGCATGGATGGCTTCGAGATACTTCCCGAGACTCATGAGTGCAACTCCCTTGTTACACAATGCCTCTGCAAATTCAGGGTCGATGTCCGCTGCCTGTGCGAATGAGTTGCGAGCGTCCTGATATCTGCACATTTTGAAAAGGAGAATCCCTTTGTTATACCACGCATTCGCGTTATTGGCATCGGTTTTAATGTCCTTGTTCACGAGTTCGAGTGCCTTCTCGTATTCCCCAGACTCGGCGAGTTCGTGCGCTTTATCTGACAACCCCCGGACATTGTACATGGTACGGTAGTGTCGTGGTTGAAAATAATGAAGGTTGTGATGGGGGTGGGGGCGGGATGTTGGAGGGCGGAGTGAGTGGTGGCGGACGGGAAATGCTCTCTAATGTCTTCACGAAACATAGGGTGGGTCCCGGGTTATTGCGAGCTGCCCGCAGAAGCAAATCCAATGATTTAATGAACCCCGCAAGCAATAGAAAAACAGGTATGGGAATAAAAGCTGGGATAATTTCAAATCTCGCATTCATCGTCATTTATTCTCATATACATCCGAAAAAAATGGAGAGATTTTATCATGCCCACACAGCGCTATGATGTTCACACACCTCCTATTGAAAACATTTTCACATGGATAAATTCCGGAGAAATAGCGATCCCTGAGATCCAGCGACCCTTTGTATGGGACGCAACAAAAGTACGAAATTTTCTTGATTCCCTCTTTCATGGATTTCCTGTCGGGTATTTGATTGCATGGCACAATCCTGATGTGAAATTAAAAGATGGGACCTCTGCATCCGGAAAACGTATTCTTATTGATGGACAGCAGCGGGTTACTGCACTTATGGCAGCTCTCCTCGGTCGAGAAGTTGTGAACAAGAACTATCAGCAAGTGAGAATTCGTATTGCATTTCATCCCGGAAAAAAGGTATTTGAAGTATCCAATCCCGCAATTGAAAAAGATGTGTCCTGGATTCCTGATATTGCCGTAGTTTTCAATCCTAAAACCAGTATTATTGATTTGGTTAATGGGTATTGTGAACGAAATCCCGGCACAAACAAGGATGACATTCATCGCAGTATTGAACTCCTTCGTGGGATTACCAGCAATCAGATTGGTTTGATTGAACTTGCATCAAACCTTGATATCGAGACGGTCACTGAGATTTTTATCCGCGTGAATTCCGAGGGTGTTCAACTGAGTCAGGCAGATTTTGCGATGTCAAAAATTGCAGTCAACGAAACGTATGGGGGCAATTCTCTCCGCAAAGCAATTGATTACTTCTGCCACTTATCTGTTTCACCGGAGTTCATCAATATACTGAAAAACGATACGCAGTTTACCAAAACCGAATTTTTCCCTCTCATGACGTGGTTAAAAAATGAGAACGACAACTTGTACGATCCATCTTACACCGATATGCTCCGTGTTGCCTTTACATCGGAATTTAAACGCGGACGGTTAGAGGATCTTGTGGCTCTGCTGTCTGGACGAAATTTTGAAACCCGGCAATTCGAAGAGACAATTATTGAGGATTCATTTACTAGGCTCAAACAAGGCATCATCCGATTCATGAACGAGACGCATTTTAAGCGATTTGTTATGATTATCCGTTCAGCAGGGTTTATCGATGAATCGATGATTGGATCAAAGAATGCCTTAAATTTTGCATATATTCTCTACCTTGCACTCCGTGCCCAGAACGTTCCTGATGCGGAAATAGAACATTTAGTTCGTCGCTGGTTTGTTATGTCGATATTAACCTCGCGATATTCCGGGTCGCCGGAGTCCATAATCGATTATGATATCAAGCAAATCCACGAACAGGGTATTAATGTATACACCGATTCGATCATCAGGGGTTCATTATCCGATGCTTACTGGGATGTGGCACTTCCACAGGAGATGAATACATCCGTTGCATCGAGTCCATACTTCCGTCTCTACGAAGCAGCACAGATAAAAATGAATGATCGTGGATTTTTATCTCGCGACATCACGGTGAGGGAGCTGATTGAAGTAAAATCCGATGTGCATCACATCTTTCCCCGTGAGTATCTTAAATCGAGTGCTCTTCCACGAGGTCAATACAATCAGATTGCGAATTATGTAGTTGCACAGAGCGAGATCAATATTGCTATCGGTAAAAAGGACCCAAAGATATATTTCACCCAACTTTCCGAGCAGTGTAAAGGAGGTCCGAAACGGTACGGAAATATCACTGATGCAAAAGAACTCGAAGATAATTTCCGTATGAACTGTATTCCTTCCGGGATGGAGACGATGAGTATTGAAGATTATCCTGCTTTCCTAACTGAACGCCGGAGACTCATGGCACAGAAAATTAAAACATATTTCAAGAGTTTATAGAAAAATTGACTACAGAGATCAGCCGGATATCACAAAATCTATTCCAACATCTTTAACGGGATTGAACGCAACAATATTCTTTAATGACTGTCCCGGAAGTGATAAGAAAACTGATTGAGCAGTTTGATATTCTTCGCAATTCCTATATCACTTCCCGTGAGATCTACAACGAGACAAAACTACGGCAGGATTATCTCGATCATTTTTTTATTGCGCTGGGCTGGGATGTCTACAATAAGCAGGGGTGGTCTGAACAGGCAAGGGAAGTAAGTGTAGAACAGACCATCAAGATCTCCGGAACGACCGATTTTATCGATTACAGTTTCAAAATCGGGAGAGACCTGATATTTATTGCGGAGGCAAAAGCTCCGAAAGTCAGGATCAAGGATAATGCAAAAGCTGCCTACCAGGTGAGAAGATACGCTTGGAATGCCAAACTTGCGCTCTGCATCCTTACCAATTTTGACGAATTCGCAATCTACGATTGTACAAAAAAGCCATCCGCGTCTGATTCTGCCGGAATCGCCCGGATCGATTATTTTACCTTCAAGGAACTTCCCGTAAAATGGGATGAGATAGCAAAGACATTCTCAAAAGAAGCGGTCTTCAATGGTTCATTCGAAACATTTGCAAAAACGACGAAAGGGAAGAAGGGGACTGCCACCGTTGATGAGGCGTTCTTAAAAGAGATCGAGGATTGGAGAGAGTCTCTTGCAAAGAATATCTCGTTGCGGAACCGGGATCCTCCGCTGACTGTTGACGAGCTGAACTTTTCGGTCCAGGTGATTATCGACCGGATCATTTTTTTGCAGAACTGCGAGGATCGCGGTCTTGAACGGTATGGCACATTGCGGGAGATCCTGAATTCGGATACTACCTATGCGCAGTTATGTTCGCTGTTCAGAAAGGCGGATGCGAAATACAATTCAGGTCTGTTTTATTTCGAGAAAGAATTCGAACGGGAAGAACCGGACACAATCACACCCTCCTTGAAGATTGATGATAAAGTCTTAAAAGAGATTATTCGTGACCTGAGTGAGGGGGCGTATGAATTTTCTGTCATCCCCCCGGCAATTTTAGGGCAGGTCTACGAACAATTCCTCGGAAAAGTGATCCGGCTCACGGAGTCGCACCAGGCAAAAGTTGAGTATAAGCCCGAGGTCAAAAAGGCGGGCGGCGTCTTCTACACACCGGTTTATATCGTGGAATACATCGTCAAGCACACGGTGGGCGAACTCACAAAAGGCAAGACGCCCCGTGACGTTGCGAAACTTCGAATTCTTGATCCGGCGTGCGGCTCCGGTTCGTTTCTTATCGGGGCGTACCAGTTCCTGCTTGACTGGCATCTTGAATGGTATATCAGAAACCTTGCACCATTATTCAACCAGAATGTTGCGTTTACCGATCCAAAAGTTCAGGTCCTGTTACCCGAGCCTTTACCGAAGAAGAAGAAATTACTGAATATTGCCGAGCCTCCGATTTACCGGACGGGACACAGCGACGGGATTAAGTTATTGGACCGGACGCGTAGCGACTGGGAGCTCTCGACGTCCGAGAAAAAACGGATTCTGATCAACAACATTTTCGGCGTTGATATCGACCGGCAGGCTGTTGAGGTGACAAAACTTGCCCTGCTTCTCAAGGTTCTTGAAGGTGAGAAGGAAGAGAATCTCGATAAGCAACTCAGGATCAGCGAAGAACGGGCTCTGCCGAACCTGCATAACAACATCAAGTGCGGGAACTCACTCATCGGCTGGGACATTATGACCCCGGAGATGCCGGCGGAGGAAGTGAAGCGGATCAACCCGTTCGACTGGGACACGGAGTTCGCTGATATCGTGAAGGCGGGCGGGTTCGATGCAGTGATCGGGAATCCACCGTATATCCGTATCCAGACCATGAAGGAGTGGGCGCCGACAGAAGTAGAATTTTACAAGACAAAATTCATTTCTGCAAGTAAAGGCAACTATGACATCTACGTGGTTTTTGTCGAACAGGGGCTTTCACTGCTCAACAAGAACGGGTTGCTCGGGTACATTCTGCCGCATAAATTCTTCAACGCCCAATATGGAGAGGCATTACGTTCGGTAATTGCAAAAGGAAAAAATTTAAAGGAAATTGTGAATTTTAGCGACCAACAAGTCTTCAAAGATGCAACAACCTACACATGTTTGTTATTTTTAGCTAGAACGCCACGTCAACAATTTGAGTACCAAAAAGTAATTGAAATTGATTCATGGAAAAGTTCCATTCCGAAAGATAAGGCAATTATCGATTTAAGTGATTTGACAGAAAAAGAGTGGAATTTTGTTATTGACAATGGTTCAGAAATTTTTAAAAAAATTGGAAAGACTCTAACAACACTTGGTGATGTTTCACATATATTCGTTGGATTGCAAACGAGCGCTGACAAATTATTTGTCTTAGAAGAAATAGAGCCTCCATTAAATGGAATTGTAAAAGTTCGAAATTTTTTTGGAAATGAATTTGAAATTGAATCTGGAATTTTAAAACCATTTTTATACAAAATAACCATATCCTCTTATGCGCAGCCAATTTCAAATCATTGGTTAATTTTTCCATATACAATAGTCGATGGGAAAACCCCACTAGTTCCAGCAGAAAAAATTATATCAGATTACCCAAAAGCCTGGAACTATCTGATGGGGATTGAAAAACAATTATTACAACGGGAATCCGGAAAAGTTGAAAAAAACAATTGGTACGGTTATATCTACAAAAAAAATTTGTCCATATTTGAGGCTCCAAAATTGATTGTTCAGGTCATTTCACAAACTGGAAAATATGGTTTTGATTCTTCAAAGTTATATTTCACTGGTGGGGGGAATGGACCATATTATGGGATTAGGTGGAATGAGAATAATTCTCATTCACTCCATTACCTCCAAGGCTTACTCAATTCAGAATTACTTGATTTTTATCTTCACAAAATCAGTAGCCCATTCAGAGGAGGGTATTGGTCCTATGGCAAAAGATTCATCGAGCAACTCCCTATCCGCACCATCAATTTCACCGATCCATCAGACAAAGCCCGCCACGACCGCATGATTACGCTCGTGAGCTCGATGCTCGACCTCAATAAAAAATTGCAGGACGCCCGACTCGAACAGGAGAAGACGCAGTTGTCCCGGCAGATTGCGGCGACGGATGGGGCGATTGATACGCTGGTGTACGAGTTGTACGGGCTGACGGAGGAGGAGATTGCGATTGTGGAGGGAAGTGCGAAATGAACGATAAAAAATATCCGGTGTACCGGCACCTAACATTCCGTATCCATGCGTTACGGCAGATGTTCCAGCGGAGAATCTCGGATTCTGACATTCGTGAACTGCTCGGACTTGGCACAATTATCGAAGAATACCCTGATGACATACCTTATCCCAGTTGTCTTATTTCAGGAACGGTAAACGAGCGTCCACTTCACGTCGTCATGGCATACAATAATGTAGATCGTGAAGCTATTGTTATCACAGCATACGAACCAGACCCATATACATGGTCTGAAAATTATACTCGGAGAAGATCATGAAGTGCGTCATCTGTAAACACGGGAATACCAAAGAGGGCACGACAACCGTCACCTTTGATCGCAACGGAATGACCCTTGTCGTAAAAGATGTCCCTGCCCAAGTCTGCACAAACTGCGGCGAGGATTACGTGAACGAACATATCGCCCATGAAATTCTTACCATTGCAGAACGCATGGCGAAGAGCGGGGCACAGGTAGATGTACGAAGGTACGTTCCCGGTTCCGCTATGCCATGTTAACCAAACCTTCTTTTTTCCCGCAAGCATTATTCTCTCATCCATTCCAAACGATCAACTTCGCTGACCCAGCCGATATCACCCGCCACGACCGCATGGTAACACTGGTCACACAGATGCTCGATTTGAACAAACGGTTGCAGGACGCCAAACTGGAGCACGAGAAGACGCAGTTGTCCCGGCAGATTGCGGCAACGGATGGGGCGATTGATAAGTTGGTTTACGAGTTATACGGGTTGACGGAAGAGGAGATTAAGATCGTTGAGGGGGTCGGAAAATCATCAGGTTCCTCTGAGAGCTAACATGACGGATGACGATATAAAAACGGAAGATGACAACCAGCAAGCAACACAACAAGAAAATGATTCGATGGAGGTTATTGCAAATACCATGCTCGAAATAGCATGGAAAGATTTTGCCACTTCTGCTGATGATAAACGAGTCCTTGACACAAAGGCAAACATGATTCTTGTGGCAAGTGGTGTCCTGCTCGGGCTGATCATTAATGGGAATAAGATAATGGATACATCTTTCTCGCTTTTAGCGGGAGGACTTCTTATCGGATCGAGTATCTGTTGTATCCTTGCACTCGGGATTCGATCTTATAGTGCGTTGGGTACTATGAAAACGTGGAATGCCTTAAAATGTGAAAATCTTCTCTATAATCCCTTGAAAGCAAAACTGAATATCATGGCCACTCTTGATAAAGCGGTAGAAGACAATCGAACTCAGGCAAGAAATATAGTCACAATGATTCGTCCTGCGAATTATCTGTTCATTGCAGCGTTGATTATGATTTCTCTTGCCGTACTGCTTCACTATGCAGCTTCTTTGAGTTCATGTCCTGGTATTACCTAAAATAATTAAGGAGTTTCAGGTTTCTTTGATTTTTCAATTATTTCAATTGCTTTAGGCAAAACCTTAGGTTCAGGTCTACTCAACTCTTCCATTGTCACTTTTTGCATATGTGCAACCAGAGCAGAGGGCATGACCTTGGGCTCAGGTGGTGGTATTGGTTTTCTTTTTTCACTTTTTTCGGGCATAACTTTCCTCCTTAAAGATCCGGATACTCCCAACAATATATAATTTACTTCCTTGTGTTGTGAAAGTGTCAGTTTGAGCGGAAGGGATCTAACGGGTTCTGATAAATTGATGGGATTTTGGGGAGAAATTCAAGGAAAATTTGAATTTTTCACAACGTAATGATGTGCAGGAATTATCCCAAGTCCCGATAAGTTATCAGGATCCACTGTGCAAACGTTCGAGGCGAATGTTGCTGAATAAAATCGATACACCAGAACCCGGTACCCAATAGTTTAAGAGACTCCATTGTGAATTACGAAGTATCCACTCCATAAAGGGGAAACATTTATATCCGGAAACCGGAATATTATAAGATGTGTCCCTGCCCAAAAACGATGGAAATTTTTTAGCCTCAATAAATCGTGAAAACTTACACGAATTTATTA
>Ga0247842_10006207_pt1 | contig 13623 bp, 10 predicted proteins | sample LaCruzMarch2015__3_FD_192411 | JGI IMG/M metagenome (GOLD analysis project Ga0247842, IMG submission 192411) | Freshwater microbial communities from meromictic Lake La Cruz, Castile-La Mancha, Spain - LaCruzMarch2015_19m | ecosystem: Environmental > Aquatic > Freshwater > Lake | place: Spain...
GCCGTTACGGGCATCTTCCAGGGGTTTTGGATGAGGAGCCGGCTTGGATCCTGCGAAAATTGATTCCGCTCCTGTCTTCCAAAGTGATTATAGACGATTACGTGGTGGGCCGGATTCACGAATTGGCGCAACGCGGCCCGCTGGTCTATGCGATGAAATACCCCAGCATATTCGATCTCCACTTCCTCAGACTGCGTTTGGCCAAACTGGGCCTTCCTGTCCCTTCGTACGTGCTCGCGGCTTCTCCTTCCACGGGATGGTCCTTTTCCAAATGGATAAAGGTATGGCGGAACAGATTCAGCGGGCTGCTTCGGGACCGGCGCTGGCCTGAGGAGCCGGACGACGAAGTCCTGAAGGAGGTCTTCGATCACGGTGGGGCGGCAGCTTTCTTCTTGGTGGATGAAGAGACCTTCCGCGCCAGATACGTGCATCCGGAGAGAGATCCCGTCCGGGTCCTGCTGGATCTTCAGGGCCGCGTGTCCGGCGGAATAACGGTAGTTCCGCTGGTAATCCTGTACGACAGGACCCAGCGACGGACGATCCGTCCCTTTTGGGAAAGCTTTCTCGGGGACCCCGACCAGCCCGGATTGCTCAAAAGGTTGCTGATTGCGACCAGAAGATGGACCGTTCCCGAGTTGCTCGTCGGCGAGCCGGTTTATCTTGTGGGAGAATTCGAGGAGTTCGGGGCAAACACTACCTGGGACGAGCTGCCCTTTTCGGTGCGTCAAGAGTTGATCGACGCTGTCAACACCAGAATAAGAGTCAACAGAGGCCCCGAAAGAATGTCCCGCACCGAAATCAAGGAACGAGTGCTCCAGGACGCCAGAGTTCTTAAAGCAGTCAGTGACACAATGGTCAGAGAAAGCAGCACTGAAGAAAAAGTGCGCAAGAAGGCCGAGTCTTACGTAGATGAGATGGCCGGAGACCAACGAATACAGGTACACCATTTTGTCTTTTATATCGTCAAATGGCTTCTTTCAAAGATTTTCGAAGGTGTTGATCTGAGAGAGTCCGATTTTCAGACCTTAAAAAAGAAGAATGAACAGGGCTCTCTTATCTATGTATCGTGTCACAAGAGTCACCTCGATTATCTTTTGATCGGGTTCTTCTCTTTTGTGAATCAAATGGCTGTGCCATACATGGCCGCGGGCAAGAACCTCTCTTTCTGGCCGGTTGGGCCGATTCTGCGTTACAGCGGCGCGTTCTTCATCAGGCGTTCGTTCAAAGGACTGGGGCTCTACACGAAGCTCTACACGCAGGTCTTCGCGGCTTATCTCAAAGTCCTGGTGAGCGAAAAGATAAATATCAATTTCTATATCGAAGGCGGACGCAGCCGCACCGGCAAACTCTTGCCGCCCAGGACCGGTATGCTCGCGTTTCTCGTTCAGACTGTGGAAGAGGGCGCTGTTGCCGACTTGACCTTCGTCCCCACTTTCATAGGTTACGACCAGGTCCCCGAAGAAGGCTCTTATCTCACGGAACTTGCCGGCGCTGAAAAACAGCCGGAGACCGTCGGGTCTCTCGTCCGAGCCCGTGAAATCCTCAAAAAGAGTTTCGGCAAAGTCTACGTCCGTTTCCACGAGCCGGTGTCCTTCCGAGACTTCTGCAAACAGATGGGTGTGGATCTCCAAGAAGGAAAGCCTGTGCTCAAGGAGCACCGAAACCTGCTCAACAATTTCGCATATTACTTGATGACCGCTATAGTGCGTTCCGGGGTGGTCACAGGTACTGAGTTGGTGGCTGCCGGACTGATGTGCAGGCAAAGAAGCAGAGTGTCCGGCTCGGACCTGTTAGACGCCGTGTCCGTTTTGCTTCGGGCCTTGCGGGAGGAAGGAATCGAATGTACCGCAGGCCTGGAAAAGCCGGACACCTTGGTGGCGCCGACGCTTGGATTGTTCAGGGTCAGGGGCTTTGTGACCTTGGATGACAAAAGTGTCGCGGGCCCCGAGACAGTGTACTTAATCCACGAACAAAAACGGGCGAACCTCGATTTCTACAGGAATTCGCTGGTGAATTATCTCTGGGCGCCTTGCTTTGCCGCAATAGCGCTACTCAACGACGAGCTGAACGCGATGGAAATCACGCCTCGAATCCGTGAGGATTTCCAGTTTCTCAAGGAACTGTGCTCCAAAGAACTCATCACAGACCCCTTAACAAGTGACGACCGGCTTCTGGAACGAATCTGGGCCTTTTTCCGCAGCCAGGGATGGACCCCGACGGCCCGGGGGAGCGCAGCGGCAAACAGAGACGCTCTGGTATGCCTTAGAGGTCTGGTGGCCGACATGTTGGGAGTGTATCATCTTGTTTTGGAGGCATCAGAGGGTGTGGACGATGAGGGCGCCTCTCAGAAAGATTTCGCCCGGAGAATGACGGAAATCGGGCAGAAGCTTCCAAAAGAAGGCGAAGACCGGCCTTTGCCCATGTTGGCCTCTGTGACCGTGGCAAACGCGCTGAGCCGATTCGAGGAGATGGGCATATTCGAGTACAAACCTGGTCGTAAGGGCCTTTCCGCGGTTATCGACCCGCACAAGCGTAACAGCGTGAGAGACTTCCTTGCCCGGTCACTGGGCTGGGGACATTAGCGCCCCCGGTGGGACCTGCGCCACCGTTCCGCCTGGTTTGTGAAAACTTCCTCGCCGTGGCCCAGGACCCCGTATCCCCCGTAGATTTGGTGCCACTTATACGTTTCTTGCAGGGTCTTCTGAAAATTGTCCTCCTCGGATCCGGTGGGCCGCAGCCACCTGCGGATGCCGAAGCTTCTCTGGAAGAGGTCGCCGGTAGGAGATTCGTACCCGGAGGGCGCGATGAGAGGAAAATCAACCCCGTACGGGAGGATCTTGACACTGTCGGGAGCAAACGCTGACGCGGGGGAATAGGCTGCTGCAACGGACGCGCATATCATTGACAACAGGAGCAATCTTTTCATCGGTCTCTCCGAATGAGAACGTGAGATCCGGGCACAAGCTTAGATCACAGTTCAAAGATATCACATACAAGCTTGATTTGGCAAGGTAAATATGGGGTTATCAGCTCCGGGCCATTGAACGGTGGGCATTCGGCAGGCCCACGCGCTTTCTTCCCGTTCGGGCCGTATGATATTGACACCAGACCTCCATTGCGCTAGTCTTTACGGATAAGTCGGGGCGTAGCGCAGTCTGGTAGCGTACCTGAATGGGGTTCAGGTGGTCGCTGGTTCAAATCCAGTCGCCCCGACCAGAAAAACCACACAAAACCATTTAGTTGACAGCCGTTAGCCGACGGCTGTTTCCTTTTAGAACGACCATTGTACCCAGTTTGGACCTATCCCGGACACAAACCCGCTCTGCTGCCTGAATTAAGTTGATTAACTCGGGAGCGGAATAATGTGTCGTCACGCGTGATGATTTGTGCCCCAGCAAGTCTTGGCGATCTTCGAAGGAGACCCCCGCGGCACGCAACCGTCGGCCAAACGTGTGCTTGAGGTCGTGGACTCTCACTTGTGGAAGTCCTGCCCTGATTCTGGCTTTCTTCCATGCCGAATCGTTCATGCGCTTGATTGGCCTCCCTCGATAGGTAAACACGTAATCTGCGTGCCTTCCTCTCACTTCATCGACAACGGCCTTTGCAATGCCATTGAGCACTACAAGCCGATCCTCCCTATTCTTAACCCTGTGAGCCGGGATGATGAAGACCGAAGTATTCAACTGGGGGATCTGCTCTTCCCATTCCCAGCGCAGGTTGCATACTTCAGCCTCGCGGCACCCGGTGTTTGCCTTGAAGAGGGCCATACTTGCCAAGTGTTCAGGCAATTCACCGAAGAGCCTTTCCTGCTCTTCAAAGGACAACGGATAAGGCGCTCTTCGGTCAGTTTCCGGCAAGAATTTGAGCCGGGGAGCGTGGTCTAACCATGTCTTACCGGTCTCATCTAACCACTCGGAAGCAGCAAGGTTCAGGATGTGTCTCACAGTCTGAATCGCGTAGTTGACAGTGCGATTCTTTCTACCCTGAGCCTTCCTGTGGTGTATGAACGCCTGAAGAGTTCCCATGTGAATTTCATCCAAACTGAGATTCCCTATGAAAGGGTCCAGAACTGCCAAATGCATCGCATCATCCGAAACGGTTGCCTTGGTTGCCTCTTCAAGGTACTTTGTTGCGGCCGCCCGGAACGTCCTTTTTGGCCTGATACCGTAAATCTCCGCATTGCGGGCCTGCTCGATGCGGTGCGCTAGGAAGCGCTCGGCTTCCTTGAGATCGCACGTTCCAGTGCTTTCTTGAATCTTTCTTCCTGCAATCGCTTTTCTGATGTACCAGATTTCACCTCTTTTGATGAGCCCTGGTGGAACTTTCTGTCCCATGACGGCTTACCTCCTATCGCCTTCCCAGGACGCCCGTTGCGATCCTTATATTGATCGACCCACGCGTCCAGGTCAAGACGGTCAAATGCCACTCCCTGTTTGCCAATTGGAATCTCTACCAAATATGGCCGGACCTCAACATTGAAGCGATTGGGGTCCATACCGAGATATCGGGGCGCGTCGCGGAGTCTGATAAGTCTGGGCAATATGGTTTCATTCACGACCGCACCCCTCTGCAAGTCCCTTTTCATTACTGTCTTTCTTCTCGGTCGCTTCGGGACGGAATGATACGTCCAAGACTCTCTATTTGACGCGGTTGTCCCTGCGCCTGCTCGTGGGTGAACCGTCTCTCACGGGTGGTTATCTGCTCGCAAGGGAGCTTCTTTCCACGGACGAGCTTGTTGTAAACGGTCAAGCAAAAAGGGACCCACCTGGTTCAAAAAAAAAGATCATTGTTTCTTCTTTCTGGACATGCTCTGTTTAAACCGGTAGCTCTCCCCGTTCATGGTCAGGATATGAGCATGATGGGTCAGGCGATCCAGTAGGGCTCCCGTGAGTTGTTCACTGTGAAAGACCTGGGGCCACTTGGAGAAGTCCAGATTCGTGGTCATGATGATGGATTGCCGCTCATAGCTGTCGGTAACCACCTGGAAGAAAAGCTCGGCTCCCCTTTCCGAGAAGGGGACGTAGCCGATCTCATCTATGATCAGCAGGTCCAGTTTGGCCAGCACTCTTTGGACCTGGGATAATCGCAGCCCGGCCTGCGCTTCGGTCAGTTGATTGATGAGCCCCGCTGCGGTAAAGAACCGTACGTTTCTCCCCTGCTGACAGGCGGTGAGTCCCAAGGCCGTGGCAAGGTGGGTCTTACCGGTTCCGCTATTGCCCATGAGGAGCAGGTTTTCTCTCTTCCCGATGTACTCCCCCTGGGCCAGATGAAGTACCGCGGCCTTGTTCAAGGTCGGGATCGCTGAGAAGTCGAACCGGTCAAGAGTCTTCAGTAAAGGGAACCGGGCCTGGCTTACCCTTCGCTTGTAGGCATTCTCCTCTCGCTGATGAGTTTCGAGCTCGGAAAGGGCTAGAAGGTAGCCCTCAAAGGTCTGGTTGCCATGTTCCGCTTGTCTGGCCATCTCCTGGTAGTGGGTGAGCATGGCCGGGAGCTTCAGGCGCTTCAAATACGCCTCCAGGAGCATCTGGTGTTCCATCGGTGCCTCCTTATGCCCTGAGTAAGAGATCGAACTGGTCAACACTGTTGGGCAGAACTGGAGGTGAATTCACCCGCAAGGACAAAGGCTCGGTTGCCGGTTGATGGATCTGGTACAGAAGATTGATCACGCCCTCGTAGCTCAAGATGCCGTAAGATAGAGCCTTCTCTACGGCAGCGGTTACCTCGGTCAGAGGATGGTCCTTGAGAAGCATGAGAATACGGATGTATTCCTTGATGCCCCGGGAGCCCTCATGTCGCTCTTTCAGGCGGCGGCGGTACAGGTCGTAGGCTGGAGGGAGTGGCCATGTGAGGATCGGTGTGGCTCGCTCAAAGGCCCCTGGTTTTCGCAGGAGCACGGGTAGATAATGATGCGGGTCGAGCACTTCCTCGCCGCTGTCGTAACTGCGTTCATGGACTGCGATCACGGTTTCCCGCAGCGCGATGGTTACCTGGAACACGAACGCCTTGACGGTTACGGTTTTTCCCACGTAATGCGGCGGTACGGAATACCAGTTGTTTGAGAATCGTACCATCTGCCTCCGGTTGACCTTCGCGGTTACAGGGACACATGCCTCCGGCATCTTCTCCGGCAATGGACGGAGCCTCTCCTTTTCCTCAAACCAAAGATCATGAACCGTCTTCCCCCAACGTCTTCGCTCTCCGGCATCCCTCTCGCAACAACCCAACAGGTAGGCATTGAGGGCACGAAAGTCCTTCACCGTGGGCATAGGAACCAGAAAATTGCGTCGCACGTATCCGACCAGATTCTCTACCCCGCCTTTCTCTTGTCCTTTAGCCGGAGTACAGTAGTCCGCTTCAAACAGGAAATGAGACCTAAAGCCCACCCACAGAGACTGCTCCTGTCGATTCCTTCCCCTCAGGATCTTCTCTACTGCCTGTTTCATGTTATCGTAGCGTATCCGTGCAGGAATGCCCTCCAGATACTGAAATGCATCGATGTGGCTTTCAAAAAGTCCTTCTCTCCGCTCGGTGGGTAATGCGCACACAAAGAATTTGCTCGAATAGTCCAGCCTCATACATGCCAGATGTACTTCTCTCTCCTGGCCGTCCATCAATACCTGTGCTTCACCGAAATCGAAGGTGGCACCGTCAGCGGGCTGATAGGTTTGCGGAACATGACTGTCCGGGATCTTCTCTCGTAAAATACTCACCTCACGGCGTACCGTCCTTTCTGAACCAGAAAAACCGTATTCGTCCTTGAGGCGATCATAGATCCTCTTGGCTGTATGCCGTTGCTTCACGGGCCGCATCCGGTCCTCCTCCAGCCACTGCTTTATCAGCGCCACATACGGATCCATTACCGGCTTGGCCACAGGTTCCTTGCGAGTGTAGGCGGGAATCCCAGGATCTGCGATGGCCTTCCGAATCGTTTTGCGACTGTGATGCAGATCCCGAGCGATCTGCCGAATGGATTTGCCTTTGATGGCATGCTCCCGTCGAATAAGCTCTTTCTGTTCCACCGTAACCATCCTCTCCGCCCCTCGGATCAGCAGTGCCTACCGGCACTCCCTTTACCAAAAGGCTCGTTACGGTGGTCCCCTTTTACTTGGCCACTAAGACCCTAAGTGGTCCCTTTTTATTTTACCGAACACACTTGTGGACCGTTTTTGGAGAAAGGCCGAGGATAGAGGCCACTGTGCCCACATTCAGGAGGGGCGCAACCGAGCACGCGCCAAATTGTCTTGCATTCTGCTGCTCTGTCATTGTACTTACGTGCGATTAGACGCCGATCTTGCTCGCGGCCTCACGATCCCGTAGCCGTAATAAGTTTGATGTTGGCAACTGTTGGTGATCTGGTGGGGCAGAGGCTCCTTCTAATGTGGCCTCTGCCCGAATCACGGTGACAACTGATGCGAACGGATCAAAGACTACTCTTCGCTCTCGTCTTCGTCCTTATCCTCAACTCGTTCTTCGGCCGAGATATCTTCTTGGTCACAACTGTGCTCAAGAAGCCACTCTGCCAAGCAACCTGCCGTCCCCAAAGGGGTACCGTCTGCGTAACACAGGACGCGTCCGCAACCGGCGCAGCACCAACCTGGATCAGCGTACGGATCGTCGGTACGTTCGTAGACCGGCTCTGACTCTTCATCAATCTGTACGGTATCGGTGTCGTCTTTATCTTCGAGCCAGACTGATACTTCACAAGACCAGTAATACGGGTTGCTATCGTACTGCCGGAGGCTATGGCCCCCACAGTGAGGGCAGGTAAACTTCAGAAGGTTCCTGGCACTAGATTCGGAGCCACCCTCAGTGGCGGTGTCTTTGTCTTGGTAGGTCATGGGTTAACTCCCTTCACGGTTTTTTCAAACGTGTATCCGATGGTTTGGGGCCAGGGCTCCGCCGTCTTGAAACGAATCAGGCAGAGCTCCTGGCGACCATCTTTTATTCTTCGTCGCTTTCTGATTCCTCCATGTGGTCTCCGCCTTCATCGCTCGCGAAATTTTCTTTTAGCCACTCTTCTATGCTCTCTTCTCTTGCCTCAACATCCAAATCGAGATCAGGCTCATAAGCACAATCGGGGCATGACACGTAGAAGTTGCTTTCGTCCGTGTAGAACGCGGGGCGGTCAAGGACGAGTTTTCCCTCCTCGTCAATTCCTCGCACTCGCTGACATCCCAACACGTCGGCGGATTCCAGGTTGAGATCGTGCCCGCCGCATTTTGGGCAGGTGAACCGTACGGAAATCCTTGGTGGAAATTCATTCTTTTCCGGCATCCCTATGAACTTGGTATCCTCTCTCAGCATTAGTCTTTCTCCTTTTCCTCTACGGACAAGACCCTGAGTCCCTGCCCGCAATGTTGAACGATTCATTCGTTATTCGAAGCTTGGTGCGTTTTCAGCCATTCGACCAGTTCTTCGTCCGTCTCAACAGGCGTGCCGTCGTCCTTTACCAGTTCATGCCCTTTCAAGCATTCGTATCTGACCGGTCCAAAGGGGCATATGGTGACGTGAGGGCTGATAGCAACCACAGGTTCGCTCTCTTCGTCATCCTCTTCAGTGGTCGTGTAAACAGCTACCACGGAGTGAAAGATCCTTGCTCCTGCCGTAATTTGATTCAGGCTGCGGGATTTGCACGAGGGACAAATGAAACTCAGCGTTTCCAGTTTTTCGTTTCGGGACCGAGCCCCCTCCAGGAGTGGGCCCGTAAAATCAGACCAGCCACCCGACAGTGTGTGGCCGCAGTCCGCGCATTCGAGATGGTAGTCGAAGCAATTGCCATCTAGTTCAACCTCGTAACAACCGATGTCTTCCTCCTCGTCGATGCAGACAGGCCAGCTGCGGACGAAATCTCCGAAGCGGCACAGTTCCAGATCATGACCACCACATTTGGGACAGGTACACCGATAGAAAACGGCTAGTTCGGTTTCTTGCGGTGTTACGCCCGCATCGACCGAAAGACTTCCGGCCGTTTCGTTCAATTTATCTTCAAGCTTCTCTTTCGACATGTTTCGTCTCCTATTCCATTTCTGATCTGTTTCTTAAGATCAAAGGCACTGCAGGATCACCCACACGTCCGTGAAGTCCCCCTGACCAAGGTCTTCGTCCCGAATCCAGAAGTATAGCTGACCACGGTCACCCCACTCCATAGTCGAGTTTTCATCGGTGTCTAGCTGAAGAAGCAGTCTCCATTCGTCGGCCCCTGGTTCGAGTTCCTGTGCCCGCTTCTGGTCAAAGGCGGGGCCGCCTCCACCGCCACAAAAGAGGCCGTTGGAAACCCATTGACATTCCCGCTTCATTTCTTGGCCCGTGCTGTGAATTCCGTTCGTGCGACCAAGGATTTGATGTGAGCTGTCAGTGGGTAACGAGAGCAAGAAACTGAAATATTTGTTTATCTCCTGCTTCTCCGGGTTTAGCGTTTCGAAGGGGATGGTTACCCATCCAGCGCACAATGCCTCATGAAATTCCAAGGCGCAGGATCTGAAGGTCCAGATTGTGTCTCCCTCGGGCAGAGCAAATCTCTTCAGGCCGCGCTCGGGTTCCGGGATATAAAGGACCCTCCACTGACGGCGATCTCTCGGATCGAAACCCCACGGCTGATCGACGTAGTTATAGAAAACGGATAGAAGCCCGTTGTTCGGCAACTCTTTGCAGTGATGGAATCTAGAAATATCCTCAAGGCTTATCTGCAGGATGAAACCTAGCGGCTTTCCTCGATAACATGGCCAGCTACAGTTAGGGGGCAGATCTGGCGATCCACCCGCTTTGGAGCATCCCAGTGAAAGGTCACTCTCATCTGTAGGAATCATGTGAAAGCCGACGGACCGCTCCGCTTGCGCTTCTATGATATCGGCATAGGCTTCATAGCCGCCTTTTCGTAAATGCTCTGTGATGTCAGCTTGTTTCATTGTGGTCTCCATTAACTAATGAAAATCGTGACAGTTATTGAGGTGGTGTCTTGAGGCGAACCTCGAATCAAAAGGCATCGCCCCCAGACGAATCGAAAATAAATTGCAGGAATTCTCCCGGACGTCCGGAAAATTACACGAAAGCCCCTATCGTGCGACAATCTGGACTATTGCTCCTCCAGATCGGAAAGAATGCCCTCAAAGGTATCCATGAGGCTTTTCCACTCATCCAAGTGGGGCTTCCGCTCCTTGATCAACGCCCGTATCTTCTTGCGCTCAGCCTTGCTCAGTTCTTCGAGTACCCGGTCCTTATCGGTGCAGAGATTCATGAGGTCAGGGTCTTCCAGGATAGGAACGGGCTGATCCAGGGTTTTGATGATTTCCTTACCGGGATCGTGGTCATCTCTGTGCTCCCTGAGTTCCTCAACAGCCCGTTTGAGTTGACGAACGGTGTAGTTGTTGGTCATGGCCTCTTCGGCCAGCGTCAGGATTAGTTTCGGATCCTTGGCGTAGAAAAGCTCTATGCAATGGGAGACAGTGAGGTGCGAAACATCTTTACCTTCAGCTAGGCAGAGTCGCCTGACAGCACACCCCCCGGTCAACTCCGTCAAACGCTTTGGATCGATAACCCAATCCGGATGTTTCTTAAGCTTGCGCCAACGCTTGTTTTCCTGTGATCGCGGCTTCAATACAGCTATGTAGTTCCCTTTGAAGACCGTATCTATGACAAAGTCACCAACTTCAAAGCCAGCCTTGTCGAGAACCTTTATGACCTTCTCATTAATGCTTCGGACTTGTTTGTTGTCCAAAGCGTCGAATACGATTCTCTCCTCGTTTGCTGTGAGGATACTCTCCGAGGGAGCTGGCTTGCTTTCTGTCTTCAGTCCAAGGGCTATCTCATGTCCGTCTCGGATGGCTCCCCACGCTCTCTCTACCTGTTCACCCGCAGTGGGTGATTCCGCTTCCGGCCGAGCCTCATCGTCCTGCAACGGCGCAGAGGCCCACTTTTCCAAGTGCGGAGATTTTGCCATCTCGGGAATCGACTCTGCGTCCAACTCCTGGAGGTAATAGCTGGGCTCCGGCGCCGCCGCCATGGCAGCCCCAACAGAAGCCGCAGCTCCCGGTCCGGCTGGGCCGGGCGTAGTCGGCCAGTCGTTATCCGAGTTCTCTATAATATCGGCGTTCGTGGGAACTGAAGAGCCGGTATGGTCTGCCGCTCGGAACTCCTTGACGGCATTACCTCCTGTGGCATTTGCGATGTCCCACGTCGTCAAACCATCTTTGTTCCTAATGTTCCAATCGGCTCCCCTTGAGTGGAAAACCCTCAGCACATCAATGTGATCGCCGTACGCTGCTTTGTGGGAAGCCGTCTCGCCATCATCGTCCACTGCATTCACATCCGCTCCATGGTCCAGGAGTCTTTGGCTCGCGTCTGCGTGACCATTTTCACCAGCGAACATCAGGGCGATCCTTCCATGAGAGTCTCGGGCATCTACCGGGACGCCTTCGGAGCGCAACTGTTCGATGCTCTCGACGTCATCGCTGGCGGCTGCATTGTGTAGCTGTTGGATCTGTTGTTGAGTTTCATCTTGTGTTCCGCTATCGTCTTTTTTTGCCATACCTTCACCTCAGTAGGTACGATCCGGTCCGGTGTGGGCGCACCAATCCTATTCGGGCCAGTTGCCACGTTCAGGACGTAGGATCACGATGTATGGATGAGGGGAGTCGGAGGCTCAGCGAGGGAAGTCACATGGCGTGCAAGGTTGTACAAGCATCTTGACAATTCCTCTCCGCCGTAAGACCATGTAACCGAAGCTCGGCCTGAGCGTCGATGACCTCATCGTTGTTGACGTTCGTCCACTTCCGGAGAAGCCTGCCCTGAGTCGCTGCGAACGGTTAGGGGCGGGCTTTCTTACTTGTGGGCCTTTACATCTGGTTGCATGCTATCACCTCCTTGGTTTCACCATCTCCGGGACCTTACCCAGCCCGATTCCCAACAAAGCTGAGTATCGAAGCATTAGTTATGCTTTTTTCGTGGTCTTCCCGGTTTCCTCTTGGGCTTCAAAACCTTGTCGCGTTCTCCCTGCGTCAGGGGGGCATCTTCGTCAAGAATCTCAAAAGATAATTTCGGCTTTCCGTACTGTTGCCAGATGAGGATGTCCAGCATTCGAGATACCGTTACACCCCGTCTCTCGCGGTCCTGAGAAAAGAGCTTGAACAGGACGGGATCCACAGTCCCTGTTACTCGTTCCCGTTCAACCGTGTAACCTTTCCTGCCGGGTTGTGTTTCGTAGACTTTGGGCAGAGGTGGGGCTTCCCCATAATCCTTAAGACCCTCGTGTGACTGAATGAGGTCGGCAGCGTAATCCGCAATTGGTTCCAGTCTTTCTTGGGAGGCAGCCATCCGCCCCATGTCGCGTTGCATTTGGTCGAGTTTGGTGTGCACACCCTGCAAAATGGATGTGATGCTACCCTTCAAGAAATCGCTGAAGGCTGTGTCCGTCGCAGCTTTTAACGCAGCACCAAACGCCGCACTATCGTCCTCGAATGTTCCTTTTTTGAGTGACTCTTCCACATTAAAGATCTCGACAATGGCTGCACGCTCGGCGTCTCCCCGATTCAAGCCTTCCTCTAATAGCTTTCCAAGATTGTCGAAAGTGGTTTCGATTACAGCCCAATTCTCGGGGGCATCTAATGAATCCCCCAGCGCCCCAACCACGTCCCACTCCGCGTAAACTTTCGGGTTTTTTTGCATCACCTCCGTCATATACCGAGCGCCCGTCCTCGAAAAAAGGATTACAAACTCACGGAGTTCCTCAAGGCTATCCACCGCCCCGAAACGTGATGCCACCCTTGAGAAGAGCCTGATCAACATATCCACTTGACCTTCATCGCATGGACCAGGTGGGATGATGGACTCCATTGCCTTGTTCCACGCGTCCCAGAAATTCCTTTTTGCCCGAGTAGAAGACTTTGTGAGGTCAGGGATCTCGGCCGACTTTCTCTCTTCTTTCCTTCTCTTCAACAGCTTGATGAAATCTTCACCGCGTTTTTGCTCTCGGAGCTGATCGGCCAGTTCGGCCAAACTCCTTGGCGCGCCAACCCCGATCGACGCCATAACTCCCGGAAAAGATCGGATAACAAGGTCCGCTAAATGTTCTTGATAAGGGGGGAGGCCACCACAATCAGCGAAATACTCTAGGGCAAGGAAGTCCCAGAACGCCTTCTTCTCTTCGGTAGAGGCACGAGTCAAATCATCGGCGGGGGTCATTCCCTTTTCTTTCTTTTCCTTCCGGGGATGCCGAGCCATTTTGGTAGTTCCTTTTTAGAATTTAGTATTACAGAGCTGTAATATCGCGTGACCATCTCGGTTGTCAAGCAATAAATTACCGTGCTGTGATAAATATTAATTACTGTGTTTTTTGGAATTAATATCATGATAATATCATATTAATTATAATCAATTAATTGTAACAAGTCATATTTACACTATAATATGCTTATAATTCCTAGATATGGGGTCGGCTTCGTTGGTCGCTGAATCAGGCTTGGTCCGACTGGCGGTCTCCCATCAGACAGGGGACGAAATCTCCCGCCGTTGTAAGCATGGAAACGTCCGGTCGAACGGACTCGGAGACCTTACGGCCTGCGCGCACTTTAATGGATCGTCGCTGGCACCCTATGCTCGGTGTGCTCCATCACTCGCTGTACCTTTGCA
>Ga0247842_10006210_pt1 | contig 13617 bp, 13 predicted proteins | sample LaCruzMarch2015__3_FD_192411 | JGI IMG/M metagenome (GOLD analysis project Ga0247842, IMG submission 192411) | Freshwater microbial communities from meromictic Lake La Cruz, Castile-La Mancha, Spain - LaCruzMarch2015_19m | ecosystem: Environmental > Aquatic > Freshwater > Lake | place: Spain...
TTTCATCGTAAAAATTCTGTTCGTCTTCATAGAATTTGTCGGTGGTGTCGATGGTGTTTCGGACATAGCACAGCGAATTCATCGTTTGAAAAGACAGGCGCACTTTGTTGATCGCATCGATCGCTTTAGTCTGCTCTTCGGCCGAGACGGCTTTTTTCAAAGCTTCCAGAGTCTCTTGATACGCAGCTTTTACCTGCTCCAAATTTGGTCTGACATAGGGATAATCTTTAAATACCATAAGAATGTTTCCTTTCGTTTTCTTATTTTTATTATAACACATTTCCCCTTGATTGGCAATTTGAACGGCTTGAAAAATGTGACAATTTTGGATTATTGTAATCATATCACAAACCGTCCAAAATTGCCACAATCTTGAATGATGAAATCCTTTTTTCAAAAATAAAGGCGTTTCCCAACCAGGTTTTTGGTTAAAAATGGGCCGGTTTATGTTATAATAAGTTCGAGGTACATTATGAACTTTTCGGATTTAACCATTAAAAGAGAAAGCTGCCGGCGTTATTCTTCTCAACCGGTGGAAAAAGAAAAACTCGAGGCCATGGTTGAAGCGGCCCGGTTGGCCCCTTCCGCCGTCAACAGCCAGCCGTGGTTCGTCCATGTGGTGACCGATCCCGTCTTGCTTCCCAAAGTCATCGCCGCCACCCAAACCGGGGGCGCCAATCTTTTCGCGAGCCAAGCGAAAGCCATGCTGATCATTTCCGAAGAAGGCGAGACGCTGCTTTCCAAAGCCATCAGCCGACACAAAGAGCGCGATTTTTCCAGTGTTGACATCGGGATTTTCGCCGCTCACTTGGTCCTGTCCGCGGCTTCGATGGGTCTTGGCACTTGCATCCTCGGATGGTTCAGCCAAAAAAAGATCCAAACCGCTCTTGGTTTGGATGATTCAGCCAAAGTTCGGCTGGCCATCGCGGTGGGTTACCCAAGGTCGGAAGAACCCCGTCGCAAGGTTAGAAAACCTACCGAAAAAATGAGCCGTTTTTATTAGAACAAAAAAGAAAGCTGTGCCATGATGAATATCGAAAAAAAGCGGCGGATAATCCGTTCGCTCATTACTTTTGGCGTTTTGCTCTTGCTGATCGGAGGATTGCTCGGGCTTTATTACGGACTCGGGTTCAATGAACTCATTGAAGATCCGGAGGATTTAAGAGCCGAGATCGATTCTTACGGGAACAACTCCCGCTTGATCTACATTCTGATCCAACTCATTCAGACTACCATCCTGCCGATCTCCAATGTGGCCACCATCATCGTCGGACGGGTCCTGTACGGTAAATTCCAGGCCGCCCTTCTGACCAGCATCGGCGTTTTGATCGGATCGGTCATTTCCTTTGGGATTGCCAAGTTTTTCGGAAAGAAAGCCATTTACTGGATCGTGGGTAAAGAACAGACGGACAAGTATTTAAACCTGTTAAAAGGAAAAGCCAATCTCGTCATCTTTGTGATGCTGCTGCTTCCGTTCTTCCCCGATGACATCATTTGCTTTGTAGCGGGGCTGACCCCGATGTCCTGGCTCTTTTTCCTGTTCACGATCCTAATGACCAGGCCGCTTCCCATTTTCCTCACCAGTTTCTTCATTGATACGCAGTTCATTCCGTTTTCGGGGTGGGGACTGGCGATCTGGGGAGGAATTTTATTAATATTCGCCGTCTCGGCGTTCATCATCAAAAAACGCTGGGCTTACGTGAATTCCTTTTTGGATCGAATGAATGATTTTTTTGAAAGATCAAAAAACCCAAAACCTCCCAAAGCTTGAACTGATGTCATATCAGTTTGCTTTAAGGAGGCTTTTTTATGCTTATGAAATTTTTTCGATTCCGCTCGTGATCATGATCTCGCACGGAGCAATGACCGACCTTAGCGGGACTTTACAGCCTTCATTGAACCATTCCTGAAAGACTCCGGCTCCCCCCGAAACAATGAACACGGTCAGAAAGCGAACGAAGGTCTCATCATATTTCTTTTGAAAACTAGGAAAACTGCTGCGGGCTTGCTTCATCATCGGCGTCTTCAGTTTGGAAAGAAAATTGCTGTCGCCGTTTTTTCCGAGCAAGGCTTTACAAAATCGCATGTCCTTATACAAGTATTCTACAACTTGAAGCAGCACCGGAAGAATGTAGTAATCAGCGGAAATGGGGCTGTTCTTTTCGATGATCGAAAGCAGACTGGAAATGATCTCATCTTCAAATTGGTCGATCATGTCATAGATGTCCTGATAATGCAAATAGAAGGTTCCCCGGTTGATGTTGGCGCGTTCGGTCAGTTCCCGAACGCTGATGTTGCGCAGCTCTTTCTCCTCCATCAGTTCGGTCAAGGTCTCTTTCAACAGATCCTTGGTCTTTTTTATTCTTCGGTCCATGTGCCCTCCTCGACGGTGTTTTCCCTTTTGTTTATTTATCAACATTATGAATCATATTGATTATTGTATTTCCCCGTCGCTCCCATTATAATCAAAAACAGAGCAATAGTCAACACCGTGTCTATCATCACCAAAGAAGAAAACATCGGTGTCAATAAAGGAGGCTTGATTATGAACTGGATTGTCAGATTTCGATATGTCATTCTCGGAATCTTCGTTTTGTTATTCATTGTAGCCATTATTTTGTTTTCCCAAGTCACCATCAATTATGATAACACCAAATATCTACCGGAAGACCGACCGACCAAACAGGCGCTGGTGGTTTTGGATGAAGAATTCGGAATCAACGGTTACGCGGAAGTCATGGTAACCAATGTCACGGTAGCCGAAGCCCTCAGTTTGGCTTCCGAACTGGCCCAGATCCCGGAGATTCAAAGATTGGATTTTAACCCGGCCAGCCCGGATTACTACCAAGCTGAATCGGCTCTTTTCCAAATCACCTTCATAAAAGACAATTATGATGAATCCACGAAAGCCGGGATCGAGAAAATCCAAGTCCTTTTGGATTCGGAAGATTATTACTTAGGCGGAGAGAGCGTGCAATCGATCCGTTATAGCGAAGTCATTCAAGAAGAAATCTTAAAGATCATCGCCATTTTGCTTCCGATCATCATCTTCATTCTTTTCCTGACCACTTCCTCGTGGATCGATCCGCTTTTGTTTTTGATCGTGGTGGCCATTTCCGTCATCATCAACATGGGGAGCAACGTCTTCTTCCCAAGCATTTCGTACATGACCCATGCCACCTGCGGCATCTTGCAGCTGGCGCTTTGCATGGACTATTCGGTCATGATCCTGCACAGCTTTCGAAAGAACCTTAACGGATCAAACGATCCCAAAACTGCGGTCGTCAAAGCCGTCAAAGAAAGCTTCGTTCCGATCATGGGCAGCGCTCTTACCACTGTGGTTGGTTTTGTAGCCCTGATGTTCATGCGTTATCAAATCGGTTTTGACATTGGCGTCGTCTTGGTTAAAGGAACTTTGATCAGTTTGGCGGTCTCTTTGCTTTTGATGCCGGGCCTGATCATCATGTTCGCCCCGCTGATCAAGAAGACCGAACACCGCAGTCTGATCAAGCCGCGCCACCGGATTGTGAAATTCCTTTTCAAAACCAAGTTTGTTCTGCCAATCATCGCTTTGGCCGCCATTTCCGGAGCCATTTACTTGCAAGGCCAAAACACTTACGCCTATGGCGAGATGGCCATTGCTTCCGAAAGCGGAACCGTGGCGGAAAGCCAAAATCAAATCAACGCCGTTTTTGGAAATCGCAATAACTTTGTCATCCTGGTCCCCAAAGACGAGATCGCCAAAGAACTCCAGCTGATCCAAACCATTGGGGCTTATACAACCTCGGAAGGCATTACGTCCAAACAAATGGTTTCGGTGACGATGTTTTATGTGCCGTTTGGAGAAACCGAGTTTCAGTCCTTTCTTTCTTCCTATGGTCTGGAAGAAGGCATGGTTTCCCAAATGATGGGAATTTTCGGTTTAATGGAAATGCAAACTGGCGGAACTTCCTTTTCGATCATGGAAATGGGGGCTTTCATTCAAACGACCGAACTTCTAACCAATGAGCAAAAAGCCGCTTTGGCTCCGTTTCTTTCCCAAATCAGCCAAACCGTGGCACTGCTTGTCTCTGATAACTTCCACCGCCTGACCCTGACTGTGGATCTGGCCACCGAAAGCGAAGCCACCTTTGAATTCGTGGCCGCTTTAAGAGCCATGACCAACGAGGTCTTCCCCGATCAATATTATCTGGTTGGCGAAAGCGCCGCCATTTATGACATGAAAGAGGTCGTTGAAGACGACTACTTGAAATCCACGCTGATCACCATCATTTTGGTGTTTCTCATCATCATGATCTCATTTCGGTCCTTTTCGGTTCCGATCATTTTGGTTTTATTGATCCAAGGAGCCATATGGATCAACATGGCCATTCCGGCACTGACCGGACGCAGCATTCTTTACATCGGATACATCATTGTCAGTTGCATTCAGCTCGGTTCCACCATTGATTATGGAATCCTTTATGCCAACCGCTATCTTGACCACCGAAAGACCAAGCCGGTTCAGGAGTCCGTTTTCCTGGCTTATGAAGAAACCAAAACCACCGTCCTTACTTCCGGGTTGATCTTGATCGGTGCCGGATACGTGCTCGGATGGTCCTCAAGCATCCCATCGATCGCCGTCTTTGGCACGCTAATCGGCCGGGGAGCGGTCATCTCCACCATTTTGGTGCTTTTCATTCTCCCTCAGGTCATGATGATCTTCGATAAGTTCATTCAGAAAACGACCATAAAAAAAGCTTCCAAAGCTTGATTCGGTCTTTGGAAGCCAAGTCCCCTTTGGGGACTTTTTTTGTTAATCGTTTAAATAAGGTTCCGCCGTGGCGCTTTTTTCGGTAAAGTAATCCTCAATGTCCCGGTTGAAATTATCATTTAGACTGAAACCCGCCGTTGCCCAAGCAATGCTTTCCACGCTTGGGACCAGTTCGGTTTCGTAATTGGCTTTAACCACTTCGTAAACCGCGGAAAACTCCGCCATTTGGAAATACTTTTCCCCAATCATTTCCGCCAGCGCGTCAGTATAAATCTTTTGGTATCCCGCGTCCCCGCCCGAGGCGACGGTCCGCAGGATCAGCGGATTGACCTGATCATTGGTTCCGCCCATGGTCGTCATCTTGGTAAACGGATCGTATGAGGTCATTCCGTCTCCGCTCGGATCCCAATCTTTGGTGATCCCGAAAACCCGGTCGAAATCATAGGGGATGAAGATGGCTTTCCCGGTATCCTTCAAGAAATACAAGTAATAATTATTGTAATGATTGCGCATGTCATCGGGATTTCCGATGAGATAACAAGCCGCTTCGTAAAAGAGGAAATAGTCCATGTTGATGACGGTGTTCAAATCCGACCTGCCATCGTTAACCGCTTCAAGCATGGCGATCAACTGAGCGTTTTGGCTGGTCTTCTTGTTGGTTTTAAGATCATAGGTGAAAAACTCCGGAACATCTTCGTCTTCGATCCCGATCCCATCCAAGGTTCTGGTCGTCATTTCCCCGCCATAGCCGTTTCCCCAGCTGACTTTGTACAGATCTCCCCCAAGATGTTTAGCCGCGAGCCTTTTCTCCAAGAAGTAATCGTCAACGTTTTCGATGACGGTGTAAACTCCCATACTCTCCATGGTCCCTAGGTTGTTCATCAAAACCTGGGCCAAGTTCAGTTTCGGAGCGAGCAATCCATAATTACTGATCATTTCATAAGCCCAATATTCGCGGATGTGGCTTTGATCAAAGTTCTTGTTCCACTTCAGATCCAGTTTGGCCATTCCCGCGAAAGTCCGGTCCTTCCGTTCATCCCGAAGATCGTCATTTGTCCAAACCTTGGGGGTCTCGTAATAATCTTCATCATCAAAGGTTTCCTGAAAAGACAGTTTGTAATGGATGATGTCATACATTCCTGTTACGGAAGAATAAAAGGCGGTCCGGGAAGTGTTTCCTTTCATGCGAATCCCGACTTCCTCGATTTCGTAAACTTGATCCTCGATGGAAACTACTAGATCGCATTTACGGTAGATCGGCGACTTGCTGTCCATTGAGGAATACTTCTCGTAATCGCTTTGGATCAGCGCCAGTTCGGAATCCGGGATGTTGATCTCAAAGGTCAAATGATTGTCAAGATCAAAAAAGTCCAAATATTGGGCTTCGTCATAACTGACATATTCCAGTTCAAAATCCACGACCCCGTCATCGGGATTGTTTTCCTTGGTGCGGCATCCGGTCAAAAAGATCAGGATCGCCAAACTTACCAGTAATATTTTTTTCATATGCTCTTCCCTCTTCTTAATTCTCTTTTCATTATATCACATTCCCATTTATTGAAAAAGCAAAAAAAATCAGGCGCATGCGCCTGAAAAAAGTTTAAATGGCGTCCTGGAAGGGAGTCGAACCCTCGACCTATTGCTTAGGAGGCAATCGCTCTATCCATCTGAGCTACCGGGACAAAATCTATGTTCATTATACTCCGAATGGGCCAATAATTCCATAGATAATCCAAATTAGCCATGAAAAATGACATCCGAAGAATTTCCGGATGTCATTATTAAATTTGTTTCTAACTGGGGTTTTAATCGCTGATCCACTCTTTATACAACGGTGTGACCCGAATGATCTTTCCATCCACGATCTCCAGTTCCACGACGCCGATGGCACCCGTATCTTTGTGAACGGCGGTGATCCCGACGATCCCGTCTCCATAAATCAAAACCGAGGAATAGGTGTTGACCCGGACGATGGATTCATCGCTGCTGAACCAATCATATTTTAGGCGGGATATGTCAAAACCGGGAGTTTCGATGTAACACTGTTGGATCCCCTGATCATTGACATGACTGGTCAGGATGAAATCCGAAACGATCCGTTTATATTCTTCCAAAATGGTCATGGAATAATAATAAGTGTAACCGTTGATCTCGACGGACATCGTCGTTTTTCCGACTTTGGCCGCATACATGATGCCGTCCAAACCCGAGAAATACGTTCGATCATAACTGACCGTGACCGGGACGATCTCCCCGGTAACCAAATTCTCCATGGTTTCGGGAATGACAATGACATCATTTAAGTAATGGACCGAACTGACGGCTTCTTTGTAAAAAGGAAGATAGTGGCCATTTACGAAGATGTCTTCAATCTTTGAGGATATTTCGGGGCTGTACCAGGTCAAATCGACCCGGTTCAGAATTCCAAACGAAAACTCTTTATATTCGCTGGTCTTGCTGGTTTCCCAGACGAAGCACTTGATTCCGTAACTGTAAGCGCAGCTGACATAAAACTCCAACCACTTGGCCCGTTCGGGATCATTGTATTTGTTTCTGGATCCGAACTCGGTCATCAAAACCGGAACGCCCTTGGCCAGATAGTGATCATGAATGGTTTTCATGGTCCCAAGCAGTTCCTTCTGGTATTCTTCTTCATTGGCGGTCCAGCTAACTTCGTCATAAGTCGAATCGTGAACCAACCCGAACGGCCGGTAAGAATGCAAACTGAGGATCACCCGTTCATCATCCGGAAACTTGATGTATCGGTAATTGTCTTCAGCGGAACTTCCCCAGATGGTGGTAATGAGCAGATGTCGGTAAGCATTGTTGTATCCCTGGCTTCGAATCAAATTGACGAATGCTTCATTGGCATCGTTTAGGATATGCGCGGATTCTCGGGAAACAGAAGAATTGTTGCTGTAATCCCGCGGTTCATTCAAAAACGAAAACAACAGATGTTCATCACAATCGATGAAATACTGGCCGACTTGCGTCCACTGGACCTGAATGATCTTCATTAGTTCATCATAGTTGTTATAGTTCAAAGTTGACCACATGTCCGTGTAATTGTCGTATGTGGACAAAATGACATACATGCCGCGATCAATGGCCAGATCGGCTTTGCTTTTCACTTGCGCCAAATATTCCTCGTCAATGTGATAGTTTTCATCGCAATGTTGAAACCAGTTTAGAGTCAGACAAATGGCATTGATTCCTTTGGTAATGAGCAGGTCATAAATGGCCCCGTCATCGTTTTCCTCGTTTACCCCGTTAACATAGTTATACCCAAAATTGATCTGTTCGATCAATTCCATGGAAGTAATGTCACTGATGGTAAGTTGATAATACGCCGCCGTGTAAGTGATGTTCGCTTCCACCGGAGAGATTTCTTGATCAAAGCCGGTGAAATAAAACCCGGCCTTTTCATATACCGGCGGGATCGGGGTTCCCAAATATTCCAGATACTGGGTTTCCGTTCCGGAGACTAGTTCTCCTCCGTTGCCGTCAAAAGTAACTTGATACACCCGGGGAGAAATGTTATAAGTCGCTTCGTAGATGAGATCCCGGGGATTGCTTGAAGTGAGCTCCCAACCTTTAAAATCGTAATCGAGAGAATCATCCTGCCGGTCCATATCCATATTGGGAAAACCGATTTCGGAATCCAAAGGGATGTCCGCTTCGGATATCACCGTTCCCAAATCATTCCGGAAGGTAACATGCTTGAGCTCTTCTACTTCCTCACACCCCGCCAAAAGCAGAGGCAAAAATAATAACGAAAAAATTAAAATTTTTTTCATATAAAATTCCTTTCCCCTATTTTACTTTTTTTGAGCGGTTTTTGAAAGCAAAAAGGGGAAGAAATATTAAATATTTTGTATTTTTGGGATCCCAACCCGTTTATTCCAATAAAAAACCGCATTCCGGGTGGGAATGCGGTAAGTTCATCAAATGGCGCCCTGGAAGGGACTCGAACCCTTGACCTATTACTTCGGAGGCAATCACTCTATCCATCTGAGCTATCAGGGCAAAACATATTTATATTATACTCCGAATTGTTGAAAATTTCCACAAGTTTCATCATAAATTAAAGAACAAAAGCACCCGGATTCAGCATCTGGGTGCCATCTTAAATTAAATGAGTGCAAAAGCGAACTTCTGATCATAGCCCGTTTTTCCTCTTTCAAAAAAAGACTATTATTTTCTTAAGATCTTTTCAAGCGGTCGTCCCTTGGCCAGTTCATCGATCAACTTGTCTAAATAACGGATCTTCTTCATTAACGGATCTTCGACCTCTTCCACTCTGATGCCACAAACCACTCCGGTTATTAAGCTTGCATTTTGGTTGAAATGGGGAGCTTGCGCAAAAAAGGCCCGAATATCAACTTTATCGCTAATTTGCTTTTGCATTAAATCCTTGGAATACCCGGTAAGCCACCCAATGATTTCATCAACTTCGGCTTGGCTGCGGTTTTTCCTGACCGCTTTCGCCACATACATCGGATACAAATCCGAAAAAGGCATTTTATATAATTTTTCTTTGTCCATTTGAGTTCTCCTTAGCGATGCTGATCAACCAGAATCGGGTTGCCGTCCGGATCTTCGAATTGCAAATATCCCGGTCCTTTTTCCCGATCAAAGGTAGCTACAACCGGAATTCCCGTCTGCTTCAGTTCTTGGTTAATGTCCCTAACATCCAAAAACGGGTCGGTTTCATGCCCCTCTTGGTCCCATCCCGGATTAAAGGTCAACGTGTTCTTTTCGATCATGTTTTGGAATAAGCCGATGACCGCTTCCCCATTTTTCAAGATTAACCATAGTTGGTCAATGTTTCCTCCGATTTTCTGAAAACCCAGTTTCGCATAAAACGCATACGATTTCTTAATGTCTTTCACATTAAGACTGATTGAAAAAGCTCCTAGTTGCATCTTTCCTCCTAATAAAGTATCAATTAATTATCCGAAGTTTGTTTAAATCAAAAACCGAAAGCATTCAGATTTAAACATAACTAAAAAAGTTAAAATGGATTTTATGTTTCTCACAAAACACCCTAAACTTCTTGCATCCGTCTTCGCCGCGAAATTCTTCAAGCAATCCCTTGGTTACTTCACCATATTTGGAAGAAAGAATGTGAAAAATCAATTCGGTATTGGTGAAATCTAATTTGAAGAAATATTCATCCTTGGAATCATCCCACGCATCATCAATGACTGGTTTCAAATCTTGGCCCGAAATCAACAAACATCCGTCATGAATCTCGGCCCAAACTTTTTTCTTTGTGTCGCCAATCCCAATGTCGCATAATAGCAGAAACTTTGACTTAAGAAAATCGGTGTTTTCAACGGGTTCTTCTTCACTCAAACCTTTTTCGTAATCCTCATCATAGTTAATGATCATATCTCGATATAAAATCAAATCAGGATAATCGTTGATGTCTTCTTTTCTGATGACGGTTTTGGTTTTCGGTAATGGGTATGGAACCTCATGGAAAGCAAACGCCTCGACTTTTCTCACAATCCCCATTTGTTCTTGGTCATAGTCTCCGACGGGAACAACCACTAAATCACCAACCCCAATATCTTCATCGAATGATCGATAGTAATAACTTTTTGTATAAGGTGAAAAACAAACACTGAAATAAAAGATTTTATTTTTCATACTTTCCTTTTCTTGTTAAATATATCTATTATAACGATACTGATTCCTTGTTCTGGTTCATTTTGATTGGGACGTAAAGCCACTTCCAAACATAAATATCAAAAATACTTCTCTTGGATAAGAATGTCTAACACGCGAGCTTCCCGTTCAATCATTGTTTGGTCTTTTGGACCATGGTGGTGGTTTCGATTAACCATGATGGCTGGCTTGGGGTCAACAAATTCCAAAGTAAACCGTTCTTCTTTTTCATAGCCATCCAAGAATTGGGGCCCGATTACTTCTTCAGCATTGCACAAATAGTAATAATTGTCCTGAATAAAAACATCTTCTTCGTATCCTTTTTGAATTCGATGGACCATGCCATACTCTTTTATGGAATTAGGAATAACGCTCATCCCCGATTCTTCCTTAACTTCGCGAAGGAGGGCATCAATTTTGTTTTCATTGGGTTCAATTCCCCCTCCCGGGAATTTATAGTAATCATATTTTAGGCTATGGACCATTCCAACTTTTTTATCACGAATAATGATTCCCCGAACCGAAGGCCTTTCAAAAGTTTTCCCATTAATATCGTAATCTTTAGTATCCAATGTAAACAAAACACGCATATGGATTCCTTTATTATTGCCTTAAAGGCAATATGCACTAATTATTATACCAAAGTTTTTTTGAATTTATAACATTTTTCGGATAAACAAAAGGATAATTATGAAAATGATGCGAAAAAAATCGGTTTGAAAAACCGACTTTTTATATAAAACGCAGAAAAGCTCATTTGTTCTTTTTACTTTGAAAATGCTTCGTTAACAGATTTATAGAAATTGCTTTTTACTTATTTCAATGAGCATCCTTTCAAAGACTTCATACTAACGAAAGGTTTTACAAGGCGTAAAGAATCAAATGAATTGATGCTTTTCGAAAGAAATATTTTTTCAATACTTTCTAATGTCAATTTTTGCTTGACTTTTTCAATGAACATTACTGTTTTTTCAAAAGAAGCCCCATTTTTTTCTTCGGGTGCTGTTAATTTTTCCATAATTAATTCATTTACACATTCGGGTTTTGCTCTGGAATCGTACAAACAGGTTAAGTAAAAAGTATCTTGCGAATCAAATCTTCTTTCATTTCTTAAATCCATTTTTCATCAAGAGTTGAAGAATTGATTGTCTTGATAAAAAAGAAAGTAATCAACAGCAATACAAAAAACATCTAACCAAACAATATATAGATGACTTTTTAAATTGCTGGAAAATTAAAATAAGTCGGGAAAATCCCGACTTATTTGTTTATTCTTCAATAATCGCTTTGTTTATAGCTTGTTCGAATACCAACCTAAATCCTTCGATTGCCATCGTTACTCCGGCAACCACCTCAATTGTGTAAGGATCAGCAAAATTAAAATATTCATGACTTCCAGATACCACTAAAGACCACTTTGGATCCCAAGTTTGATGTTCGATGATTGCCTCTTTCATCATCTCAGCTTCCACATACCATGGAGTGCCGCTAACCAGCACTAAATGGTCTTCCAACGCCATCTTGGTCGTCATCGAAATAATTTCCACTTCCGGAAAATCATCGCTTGTGTCACCCGGTGTTCCATTGTCGTTCCAGATTATCCGCGTATTGACAGCGGTAATTGCGTCGAATACCACATCAACGATATAGCCATTCTCAATCACCACTCGGACAATATATCCATGTGCTTCATCAGAACCATAATAGATTCCATCCATGTATTCATAAGGAGGTTTGTTTGCTTCAAGCCACTCTTCAGAAGTCGGAACTCCTTCAACCACACCGATATTTGAATTTGAAGCCTCTTGGATAGCCAGATTCCAAGCCAGTACAAACCCATCAATCGGTATGGTTATATATTCTAGTGCTTCAGGAGAATTGTTATAATCAATCTCAATAAAATAATCAGGAACTGTCAAGGCATCCAATCCCGAAATATCAACAACATCGAGTTCTATATCTTCCCAACCTTGATTCATAGTCAAATATGAACCAAGAAAGTTAGCTTCGTTACGCCATGAATGACCGCTTTCGAGCAAGTATTCGTTATTCAAGGTGTAAAGAGTCGTATCATTGTATTGTTGATCGAAAAACACGTTTTCGATAAGTCCAGAATCGTTGATTACGATATGGACAGAAATCTTGGATTGCGGATCAAACGCATAGTAGACCCCTTCTTTGTAAAGACCTACTTCGCCGTTGTCCACACACCCTCCAAGAAAGAGCACGCCAAATAAAAATAATAGAATAAATAAAAATTTTTTCATAATAAATTCCTCCAATTATGAGAATGTTGCGACAACATCCACTAGAATTGCTGTGGCCTGGTCAACTTGTACAAAGAATGTAAAAACATATGTACTTCCACTTCTGGTTCCGTTTGTGATAAGTATTCTTGCAGTTGGATACATCGCCGTGATATTGGCAATGGCCATTGAAATCGCCGCTTCCATCGTAGAAGTCTTTAAATTGTTCACCGGCAGGTTTTGGAACACACCTCTATTAATAAGCGCTTGAATTTCATCGATAATCGTTTGACTTGTTTGTTCTGCTGTTAGCCACTTTGCATATAGCGTTAAGTTTGCTGGCGGCATCGTCGTGAACACGAATTTATTTTGGAATGTGTTATTGTCGGTGTACCAGCCGCCGAAATAGAATCCAGTTTTCGTCGGATTGGTCGGAGCAGTGATAAGTGTTCCTTCCTGAGCTGTGATTGGCGCAATAGCAGTTCCGCCGTTACTGTCGAAGGTAATTGTGTATTTGACAACCAACCACGCTGCATATAACGTGATGTCTTGTGTCGGAATCGTAGTGAATACGTAGCGTGTATTAAGTGTTACATCGCTGTACCAACCATCAAAGGCATATCCTACCCTTGTCGGCGGGGTAGGAGCCGTAACTTCCGTTCCATAATTCTGTATAATCGGCGTTACTGCAGTTCCGCCATTGCTGATAAATGCAATCGTATATTTGTTGATTGCATATTGAGCGGTGATCGTCACATCGTTCGCTGGCATCGTTGCTGGGATTGATTGACTCCAGCCCGTGAAACTGTATCCCGTTCTGCTCGGATTGCTCGGTGCCGTGATCGCACTGAGATTGGCTCCGTAATTGTATTCTGCAGTCTGAAGAACACTTCCGTCCCAATCCCTGAACTCCAAGGTATAGGCATTAACGGTCCACTTTGCATA
>Ga0247842_10006212_pt1 | contig 13615 bp, 16 predicted proteins | sample LaCruzMarch2015__3_FD_192411 | JGI IMG/M metagenome (GOLD analysis project Ga0247842, IMG submission 192411) | Freshwater microbial communities from meromictic Lake La Cruz, Castile-La Mancha, Spain - LaCruzMarch2015_19m | ecosystem: Environmental > Aquatic > Freshwater > Lake | place: Spain...
GCTATGGCCGGTTTTTTTCCAAGCATAGGAAAAAGGACGGCGATATTATAGATATCGAAGCCAGTTCTAACTATGCCAATTATTTGGGCGGATTTATATTTATTTTTATCCGAGATATCAGCGAACTCAGAAGGGGTGAAAATGAATTAGCGGTAAACCGAGCCAAATCAAAAAATATAATCGAGAAGCAGCTGGCGGAATCGTATAAGCATCTAGGGCTTATTAACAGGAAAATTACGCTTCTTTTGGAATTGGGAGAGTATCCAAAATCAAAAAAACACAGACAACAAATCATTGACCATATTTTGAATTTAGCGATGAGCATTTCAAATGCTCCCACGGGCTATCTTTATGGTTCAAAGGAAAAAGGTAAGTTTGATCTGTTGTCTTACAGGGGGATAAAAAAAGAGCAGAAAGAAAAAATTAAGGTAATTACGGCTCATGCAGTTGGTCTTCTGAAGCACTTGATAAAAGAGAGGGGAATCACCAGGGGAGACATAAAACAATACGAAGCAGATCTCTTGGTGCTTGATAATAAGCTGGAGTATTTTGTTACCCTTCCTCTTTCAAAAGGATCAGATCTGGGAGGCTTTATTTTCCTCGGTTTTGATAAAAAGAAAAGCCTGGCGACGCAGGATCTTGAATTCCTTGATGTTTTCGCAATGCACGCTTCAAACGCCTTGGCTAGGGCAGGAGTTTTGAAATAATTCACAGCTTTCCTAGGAAAAAAATAAGCAATCGGCTACGTATTTTTTTGTGTTGATTTAGTGGCCTGAATAAGCTTAGCACTTCGGATTGAGTATAAAAAATAGGGCTTTGAATAAGCCCTTGAGTACTTTGTTAAGAGACATTATGGTATGCAATCTTCAATTCCACTGCTGCCTTCGCAATTACCTTGATAAAGCGTTGCCCTGTTTGCTTCCAAAGAAGATCGTTTCGTACTTGTTGATGAACCAGTATTGGCAGACTCTGTTTTATAAGTGTTAGAACTAGATGTTGAACTTTGAGCCGCATCATTTTTATTAATGATCTCCTTTGAATTATTAACAACTGTAACCTGATGTGTCCCGCTTTCAGCTTGATAGGCAAATTGTTCACTATTGTCGCTAAATTGAAAGCTACTTATGTCGGTGTAAATTTTTCCTGCTTGCTGATTGACAACGATAAATGCACCATTTTCTGTGATTACTTTATATGCAATTTTTTGGCTATTTGGACTAAATATGATGGAAGCTTCACCATTTTCTGTTCCTAGCGTTCCAATTTCCTGATATTCTTTACTTTCTTTATTATCCAAAACTATTACAAACTTTTCTTCTTTTTTTGCGACATAGGCTATTTTATTTCCATCCGGACTAAAAACAATGCTTACTACTTCTTTATAAGGGATAGCCTCGGGAACATTATTAACAACTAAATAAGTTTGATTATCGAGGCTGGCGCTATAAGCGATATTTGTTCCATCCAAGCTGGAGGCTAAATTTGCTACTTGATCATATGCCGTACTTTCCTGGCCATCAATTACATAAACCCATTTATCATCTTTTTTTATTTTATAAATGTTTTTCCTGGAACCCAAATTAAAGGATGATTTATTTTCTTTTTCTTTATCATTATTATTGTTATCTGTTAGCAGTTGGCTTATTTCATTATTTGAATTTTGAACGTTATTTATCAGAACTAATGGCTTATTATTTTTAAAAATCAAAAAAAAGACCATGAACATAGTTGTGATAATTAGCACGGACACAATGCCTGCGATTACTTTATTTTTTGTTTTTAAAATCATAGATGTCTTTTTTTTATTATACCATAAATCCCAGAGTCCTACTCGGTTACAAAGCATCTTTTAAATTTTCGAACAACCATTTCAAATCTTTATTCTTTCAATCAGGTCGCGGATTGGCTTTATTGAAACTTCCGTGCCATTTTCTCCGTGTTCGGAATAGTCAAATGGGTTGTCCAAATCCTTAATCAAGAAAATCATATACACCATCAAAAATGAAACCAGCAGAGTAAAAAACAATGCTTCATAAAAAGGCTCCACCTTCAAAATCAAAAGGCCGAAAATCACAAAAAAAGCTAGCGCTTCCACGATAGCGTAGGCTGATTGTACAAAAGAAACATCTCGTATATTGTCCACCCTGATGACCATTTTTCGGATGTTTCCCTGTTCATTTTTCATTCTAGTCAGAAAGTTCGGCTGAATCATGCTTTCCAGTCCGGCAAAATAGTCGTCCATCTTATGCATTTTTGCTAAGATGCTTTTGGTTTTTTCCTTGCGATAAAACCAGTCAACAATTGATTTCAAAAAATCCCCATAGAAAGCCAGAAATTCTATGGTTAGTTGATTGGATTTATTTTTGTCTAGAATATAAATCTCATCATAAAGTGATTCCAGTCCTGCTACCATATCCCCTGGAATTTTTTCACTTTCTTTGTAATCCGATATCACTCCAGTAATCAAAAATCCAATCAAAAAAGTGGTGGCAGCAATGAGGCTCGTGAATAAGGCATTGAGGGAAATATATTCGAGGCCGAACTTATGAAAAGCTAGCTTTAAAATAAATATTGCGATTAGAATAGGAATAATTTTTATTGCTACATTCCACTTTTTCAGTTTTGGAAAAAGTTTTTTGATCGTCATAGTTTTAAATTTATAAATTTTATCAATTTAAAAAATTAGGAGCTCCGCAATCTTCCAAATCAGCAAGTGTTAGAGATTGGTTTGCCGTTGCTCGTTCGCTCATTATATTCACAAGGAAGCGAGAGTGGTGATGGTCTTTCGCCAGCCTCAAATTGATCTGTTGAAAGGCGGCCCCTATTTTTAATAATCATAGGAAAAAAAGAAAATATACTCTTTGAAACATTGTAAGGACACAGCTTAGTAACAGTGCTTATCGTTTTTTATTGCACCTCATATTAATAATACGAATTTAATGCGTTTTTGGACACGTTTATCGGAAAGAGGGAAGGAGAGGGAGTCGGACACCTTTTTCTTGAAATAAAAAACCACACTTTTTGATTGTGTGATTTTTTGCTCCCCCTGATGGATATGTTCAGAACTTTGAATAGTCTCAAGATTATGCAAGAATTAGAATTATGCAGTTTCGCAGTATAATACGCAAAAACTTTATAAAATAAGAAATTAGTGTATACTAGGATTAATAAATCATAAATAATCAAATATGCCCCAAAAAAAAGTAACTATTTGCGCAAGTATGGCCTTTTGGGACGATATAATCGCCTGGAAGGAAAAACTAGAAAAGGATGATTATGAGGTTATTCAATATCCCAAACAGTTCACGGGAGAATTTTTGCCTAACTATAAAATAGAGTTCACCGAGCACTACAAAAAAATGGCGCAGTCTGATATCGTGCTTATTCTAAATATGAAAAAAAATGGTGTTGACGGCTATATTGGCGCCGCAGTGTTTGCGGAAATTGCTTTTGCAATCGGTCTCAATAGAACGTCGCATTCCAACAAGGAAATAGCCATTTATTGCCTCAATCCATTTCCTGCTTCTTTGCCTTATGCAGAAGAACTACAACACTGGGTGGATTTGGGATGGTTGAAATTTTGGAAATAATATGCTTACCACTAGTTATAAAAAATTTAAGACCGTTCAGTTGAACGGTCTTTTTTTGAATTGTTTATCCAAAACTCGATTTATCCCCATTTTTCGAAGATAAATTTGTCCAATTGCCGGTAAGATTTTTCCACAACTGCGAAATCCTCCTCGCTTCCCCACCAATGATTTGGATTATGGTGAATATGGCAATTGTTCCAATCATTTTCTGCGATAATCAAGCGATTTTCTTTTGCTTGACCATAAACACGACTTCCTGGAAGAGGCACGAAGCGAAATAGCGATACTCGCTCTATCATATCAGATAGATTATCCAGCATAGAGATTGTTTCTTGCGTTGTTTCCATATTCTCGCCTGGATATCCGTGTATGATGAAAGCTTTTACTTTGATGCCGACGGAATGCGTCATTTTGATTGTGTTGTAAATTTGATTCGCGGATATTCCTTTACCCATAGCTTTCAAAATTAATTCACTTCCCGACTCGACGCCAAATTTAATTTCAATACAACCGGCGTCATGCATAACCTCGAGAGAGTCATAATCCACAGTGTCCACTCGCGATAGAGTTGACCACTTAAGACCAAGACTGCTAATTGATTCGCATATCTTGCGCACCCTTCTTTTATTGACAAGAAAGTTGTCGCCAACAACGGCAAACCCCTCTATTCCGTGGTTATCTTTTAGATACTGCAGCTCTTGGCGAATGTGCCATTCTGAACGATACTGCAGCTGCTTTTGTTGTGATGCGCAAAAATTACACGAAAATGGGCAACCCTGACAAATCATGACGTGAGTCATTTTAAGCTTCGTATTGGAAAGTCTGTTTGTCATTATAAAATCAGGATCTGGCAATAGATGCCTTGCTGGAATAGTGGGCAAATGATCTAGATTTTTCTTCAAGGGTCGCTTTTCTGTGAAGACAACATTGTCATCGACTACATAACAAATACCCTTAACATGAGAAAATTGTCGTGTTTCTTTCTCGCACAATAACTCAAGTATGGCCTCCTCTCCATTGCCGATACATACAGCATGCATCTTTAAGTCACGCAATGTTTGTTCGGGGAAAATAGTCGCATGTACACCACCGGCTATTATGAAAGTATCATTTGCGTATGCACTATTAAAACGCACGTGCTTGATAATATCATAAGTAATCGAAGATGGTATGCTAAATGCTACAACATCAAACTTTGAGAAATCTAAAACTTCTTGATTGGATTCCACGCTAAAAAACTCTACTTCCATTTCATTTTGAGCACTCACAATTGTCGCCAGATATAGCACGCCAAACGGAGGAAACTCTTTTCTCTTTTTTCCAAACCGCGCAATATCATACACTTCCGGATATACAATTGCTATTTTCATTTTGACACCTCCAAATTTTTAAGTTACAGGAAATAATATCAGCTTTTACTGACATTATAGCCTATAAGAGAAAGGATAATATGTCAACAACAACCAACCAAAAAAGGCTTAAATAAGCCTTAAAATATACCTGGCTCCGCGGGTAGGACTCGAACCTACAACCAATTGATTAACAGTCAACTGCTCTACCATTGAGCTACCGCGGAATATTTATTATATTTTTAATATATTCTTTTCCAATTCCACTTTTTAGATATTTTTCACGCATTCTTGCTTGTTCTCGAGTGCTGATATTTTCACTGTAAACCAATCTCCATGGGCGATATCCTTTTGTTGAAAAAGTCTCGCCGTTGTTATGACTTTTTAAACGCTTTTTTATGTCACCACTTAATCCTACATACAATCGTTTATCAACTTCGCTCTGGATAACATATACAAAATATTTGGTATCCATAGGGAAATTAGTAACAGTCAACTGCTCCCTGCCTGCCGGCAGGCAGGTACCATTGAGCTACCGCGGAATAATTGATTTTTAATGTCCAGCCAAGAATACTGATTCTTAGCTTGATTATAACAACCATTGTCCGTTCAAGGCGGATCAGCCTAGGGCTGAAAAATAGCTCCTTGCGGAACTACTACTCTGAAAACAAAGTTATTATAACAACTATTTCAGATAAATCAAGGGAAAAGAGAAAAGGCAGTCGTTGGCTGCCCTTTTGAATGTTACCATCGAAGAAAGCAAAGACTTTTTTTACCGTCAGGCGCTAAGTATTCTCCTTTGCAAACTCCTTTGTCGATTTTTTCCCGGCCGCTTCCGCAGCGGGGACAGCGATCCGTTTCATCTCCTGCTTTTTTTATCGCAATGGGTTTATCAGGGAACTTGCTAAAAATTTCTTTTCCTTCTGTAAAAAGCATTTTAATCCTCCTTGTGTTTTGCGTTGAAAACAAAAACAGCCACCCCGTGGTGGTTGTTTGCTAATGAACTTTTTGACTATTTTACGCTGACTTAAAAACAACCACCGGGTGTTGGATAGGCAACAAGAGCAATAGGTTGTTTTGAAAATTTTTCATATTCTGATTATATATAATTTTAAAAAAAAGTCAAAAAAATGGGCAGACGCGTTGGTCTACCCGAAGGGATGGTGCTAACCGGTTTCTTCTAGATCCTGTTCTGGGATTCCGTAAAGAGGTTGGCATTTTTTACACAAATTAGATTTGCCTGTGACTTTTTTCCCACGGCAACAGCTACAAAATTTGTCTCTTTTAGAAGCTAAAATTAATCCATCTTTCCTTTTGGGATAGAAGTTTCCGATAAAAGGAAACGGATCGGTGGCGACAGTCAAGCCCCCTGTGTCATTTTTTCTGACGTAAACTGCTTCGCCTGGTCTTAGCCATTTTTTAAGGTGGAGTAAGTTTGCAAACCAGCTTCCGATTACCGGCGTTTTAACCAGCTGTCGGCAGAAATAATCTGATCTGCATTCCTCGGTTTCGTAGAATAAGCAGTTTTTATGGGGACTGGTTTTTCTGTCGACTGCCTTTTTAAGAAAACTTAGCGGTTGTTTGCAGCATCTTTCATAAAGAACTTCTAGCTGGATATTCATCTTATCCTCCTTATAGCTTAAAAATTAATTTGGAAAATAAAAAAACCGGTCTTTGCCGGGTTGATTTCACTTTATATTTAGAAAAATAAAATCAACTCGACACCGGTCGGGAAATAATGCTTATAATAATTATATTTTTTGAAGCTATGGTTTTTATCATTTAAATAATATCTTGAAATTTTTAATGTGGTAAAGGTTGGGTAGGGAAGGACGAATGATATCGTCCTTCCCGACGGTTTGGCGTGGCTTCCATGTTAGGTTGCCGTTTTCAATCCAGAATTAGACCGGGGTAGTGGCCTCGACTGCCGGCTCATCAGATGAGATTAGGCAGTCTTTCTGGATCTAGCCAAAGGCATTACCTTGTGGCCGGATGCGTCGTGGCCATCTAAAATTTCCTGGTCGAATACTGATTTCAAGATTCTTGTGCTTCGACGATCCTCTTTTGTAAGAGGATCTCTTTTTTCAGATCCGCATGCCATGGCCATTTCTGCATTAGATTCTTGATAGCCAGACATAAGTCCAAACCATTCTTTGTCGCTTTCCTGATCAACAGTCATGCTACCCCCATAATTCAGTTGAATGGTTATGATTATTATGTATTTATCTTTGGCATCTTTGGATTTCCTTGATCACTCTTCGTCTCTTTTGGAGACTTTGCTAACTTTGAGCTCGCTTTTGGCTTTGCTCTAAGCTTTGAAGCGCAAGCAATTCAAGGAAATCCGCGTGCCGGGAAAATTACAATATTTTTGCAATCTTTCCGGCACGCAGAGCACCAAGTTTTAAAAGAGCTAATTTTTCAATAAAAAATCCCCGCTTTTCGCCGGGATGCTTTTCTTATTTTTTGTATTCTGATCCCAGCGAAAAATTTATCGTCCAATGACGATAATAAAAGACAAGGTAAATATGTTGCGTGTCTTTTTTGCTGAGGTTTTCATAACATAGAGAGGATAGCAAAATATGGAAAATCTGTCAATAGCCTGCCCTGTGGAATAAATCGCTGAGGCGATTTGCGCCAAAGGCGCATTCCACAGGGTGAATTTGACTTTTGCCAGAATAAGTGTATAATAGGCCTATTGTAAGTTTTCTCAGTAAGTTTGGCCTTATAACGAAAGTGTAAGGGTAGTCTGAAGCATGCCTTCAGAAGATAGGACAAAATGAGAAGGTCACCTTGCAATAGTAATTAGTTATAAGGCAAACAAATGGCACAAAAGTTATATGTAGGAGGACTTTCCTACTCAACTTCTGAAGATTCTTTGCGAGAACACTTTTCCCAAGCGGGAACAGTTCAGTCAGCTACCATTATCACCGACAAAATGTCAGGCCGATCAAAAGGCTTTGGATTTGTCGAAATGGGATCTGAAGACGAAGCTCAAAAGGCTATCGAAATGTTCAACGGCAAGGATTTTGAAGGAAGAAATCTGACTGTCAATGAAGCTCGTCCAATGGAAGACCGACCAAAAAGAACTGGCGGATTCGGCGGACCGAGAGGCGGAGACAGAGGCGGATTTGGAAGACGAGATCGATTCTAATTCTTTTTAGATAGATTTTTATTCAAAAGCAGTCCTGATTAGTCAGGGCTGCTTTTTTGGGTTGATTAAATGGAGATTTTCCTGTAGAATTTATTTGTTATTAATTAGCAAAAAATCGTCCCATGAAGAAATATTTATTGCTGGCAGTTGTTATTATACTCGGTTTGTTTTTTTTGGTGTATCTGAAAAATTCCCAAACTGCCGATATAACCGGAAAGGAAGGCATAATATTATTTTATGGAAAAGAATGCCCGCATTGCCAGATAGTGGAAGAATATCTTGCCAAGAATAATATATCCAAAAAGGTTAAATTTACCCAAGCGGAAATTTTTCATAATTCCAACAATCAGAAAATATTTGTGGAAAAAAACAAGGTTTGCGGAGTGACCAATGAAAAAGAAATGGGTGTGCCGATGCTCTGGGCTTACGGGAAATGTTTTTCGGGTCAAGATCAAGTCATTGAATTTTTCAAAAGCAAGGCAGAATAATTAGTAATTCCAGAAATTGTGAAAAAACCATTTATTTTAATATCTTCAACGGCTATTCTTTTTTTTGCTCTGCCAGCCAGCGCTGTTTGTCCGATTTGTACGATTGCAGTGGGAGCCGGCGTTGGAATAGCGGAAGAATTTGGGATTGATGATGTAGTAATCGGTCTTTGGATCGGGGGACTTACTATATCTTTAATATTTTGGACTTTGGATTGGCTGAAAAAAAAGAAAATTATCTCCGTTTGGGCTGGACCGCTGACAATATTCTTTTATTTTGTAGCTGTTATTGTTCCTTTGTTTTTCATGAAGTCCAATGGTTATCCGATAATCGGCAAGGAGCTGAACAAATTCTGGGGAATTGATAAGATTCTTCTGGGGATTTTAATCGGAAGCATATTATTTTTTTCGGGAGCAAGACTGTATGAATATTTGAAAAAAAGAAACAATGGACGAGCCTATTTTCCTTTTCAAAAAGTAGCTATGCCCATTGTTCCGCTTATCATAGCCAGTATCATTTTTTATTACTTAACTAAATAATTATATGGAAACGAACGAAAATATCATCAAAAACGTCAATGATCTCATTGAAAAAGTGGACCACATGAAGAAGCAGGATAAGATGGATCTTTCATCTGATCAGGATCTTTCTATCGCTATTATGAATCTCGTCAGCATCGAAGAACATTTCTTTTTTACGGGAGCCAAACTTGGAAAACCAGAATATTATGATTTGCTCCAGGAAGTGAGAAAAATGCGGGGAGATCTTTTGCGGTTGATCGTAAAAGAACCAGAGGGAGAGCAGTGGTGTATTTCCAAGCACTTGTTGGCGGCCTCCATGAGGCTCATGGAAGTAGGAACAAAACAGCAGGGAATGGGGCGGAAAATTGAAGCACAAGAACTTTTTCAAAAAGCCTACGATCTTTACTCTCTTTTCTGGGCGGTCAACATGAAGATAATTAAAACCGATGATATTAAGAAAATCGGCGAAGATGCTCTCAATAAGCATGATAAGGAGAATACGATTGCCAAAATTACGGAAAAAAAAGAGGAAAACAGCAATGAATCATCTGGAGGATTTATGGGGAAAATGAGGCTTTTGGTCAAAAAGGCGATTGATTGCTGCATCGAATAAATGAAAGATATTTTAGTTGCCGGTGTATAATTACTGAATATGGCGGATATTAATACCAATTAGATTATTTCATAGGGGGAAGGGTCGAGCCCCTTTTTGTTTTTTTATAACCAATAATTAAACTAAACCAGATGTCTATAAAAAAGACAGGGACATTGGCTGGAATAGCTTTGGCGGTTGCGTTTTTGTCAGGGTGCGAACAGAATAAAACTCCAATAAGCCCGGCTCAAAATAATCCAGCCGCAAGCCAAGAATCCAGCCAGAATAGCAAGGAGTTAGGTTCGGAGGTCACTTCGAAAAGTCTTCCGGCGCCGACCGGGAAAGTGGATGATACTGTCAATGCAATCATCGATGGAGCTAATAAGGAAAGCACCCAAGTAACAAGCGATGATAATGATGCCAAATCGGCTACTGCCAGCGATAGCGAAGCAGTAGACGAAACAGGCGCAGGATTATGAAAATAAATTTTGTTAGAAAAAGATATGGCCTGTTACTTTTAGTCATAGCGAGTCTTTTTGTTTCTGTTCCAGCTTTAGCTCAAGGCTTAGGCAATAGCAATGGAAACGGAGGAAACGACAATTCTCCCGGGGGAAGAGGTTTTGAAAACAGAGGGAATCGCGAAGGGCAAAATGGACCCGGCGCTAATGGACAAGGTTCTGGGCAAAACTTCTGCCAGAAAATTTCCGACATGGCCAGCCAGGAAGAAAAAAGGCTTCTAGAAAGAAAAAATCCTCCTAAAGATCGTTTTGCCAATTGGCAGGAAAAAATCGGCCAGCGGGATGCTGACTTGGCTGGGCTACGTTCCAAATGGGATGAAAATCGTGCTGCCCAGTTTGCCAAGCTGGAAGAAAAAGCTACAACTGATGTTCAAAAGCAGGCGGTGGCTGAATTTGAAACTGCAGTTAAAGCGGCCATTTCTGCCAGGCGTACAGCGGTGGATGCGGCAATTGCCACATTCAGAGAAGGGGTAAAAAATTTAATCAGCCAAAAATCAGAAGACGTTGGCACCGGATTTACCGCTTTTTCTGATGCTGTGAAAGCGGCTTATGACAAAGCCATATCGGATTGCAAAGGCACCAGCCCAGACGCAGCTTCTATTCGGACAACCTTAAAATCAAGCATCCAGGCGGCTAGGACAAAATTTCAATCAGATAGACAAAATGCTCCTAAGGTAGGAAGTGGCATCCAAAACTTGATTGATGCCAGACGCGCATCAGTTCAAAAAGCTATGGATAATTTCAAGGCTTCGATGGAAACTGCCCGAACTAATCTCAAAAAGGCTTTTCCAGAGGGTTAATTTTGATTGAGAGGTAAAAACAAAATCCAGCTGGTTGCTGGATTTTGTTTTGGTTAAGTTGTATCATGAATGTGATAATTATTAACAAAAAATTATGAAAAATAAACTTAATCTTGCCGTTATTTTCGGCGGACAATCTGGGGAGCATGAGATATCATTGAAGTCATCAAGTCAGGTGATAAATGCGCTTAACAAAGAAAAATATAATATTATTCCGATTGCAATCACCAAAGGTGGAAACTGGCTTATCGGCGAAAAAGGAAAACAGTATATGGAAGAAAATTTACCGCTAGCACAACAGGAAGGCGGAGTAACTCTCGAACAATCACAGAGACTTGTCGGTAAAACCGAAAAAAGTTTAACTAATTTTGTTGAAGGTGATTTGGGTGAATATAAAATTGATCTGGTTTTGCCAATTGTACATGGGCCTTATGTTGAAGACGGAAAATTGCAGGGAATGCTGGATATGCTCGGGCTTCCATATGTATTTTCAGGAACTCTAGCCAGCGCGCTCGCGATGAATAAATATAAAACTAAGCTGATTGCCAAAAAAGCAGGACTGGTTATCGCCAAAGATATGGTTGTTGGAAAAAAATATAAGATAGAAAAAATAGTGAAAAAACTAAATCTACCAGCAGTAGTGAAGCCAGTCGAACTCGGTTCTTCTGTAGGGATAAGCATTGCGAAAACCGAAGAAGAATTGAAAAATTCAATTGATAAAGCTTTGGAACTAGGAGATGAAGTGCTTCTTGAACAATTTATCAAGGGTCGGGAACTGACGGTGGCAGTCATGGGCAATAAATCTCCGAAAGCACTTCCGGTAACAGAAATAATTCCAAAAATATCAGGATTCTATGATTATAAAGCTAAATATCAGGATGGAGGTAGCGAACATGTTTGTCCGGCACAAATTTCTGATGATATTTATAAAAAAGTTCAGAGATATGCTGTCAAAGTTTTCAAGGCTATTGGTTGCCGGGATCTAGCCCGCGCTGATTTTATTTTTTCGGAAAATGATGGTAAACTGTATTTTCTGGAAATAAATACCATCCCCGGCATGACAGCCACAAGCCTGGCTCCGGAATCAGCTAAGGCGGCGGGAATGGAATTTTCAGATTTTTTGGACAAACTGATTAGTGGAGCGATAAAGAGAAAATAATCCATGTTTGAACGCACAAAAAACCTTAGGTTATCAATAATAAAACAAATGGAACTCCGGGCGGCCAAATTCCCGGATGTTATTTCTTTGGCGCAGGGCGTACCCAGCTTTGACACCCCATCATGCATAAAAAGGCGAGTCGAGCGGGCACTTGCTGACGGCGTGGTGGCCAGATATTCGCTTTCTCCGGGACTGCCGGAACTGCGAGAACTGATTGAAATAAATCTCGCCAAAGAGAATATGTTTTATGATTGGGAGAAAGAAATTATCATTACAGCCGGATCAATCGAAGGGATAACAGCGACAATCTTAGCGATAACGATTCCTGGAGACGAAATTATTATTCCTGAACCGACCTATACTTCATACCGCGAAGTGATAACTCTGGCTGGATGCACGCCAGTTTTTGTTCCGCTCAAGGAAGAAAACGGCTGGTTACTGGATACAGACAAAATTGAAGCGGCCATAACGCCAAAAACCAAAGCCATTTTTTATTGCAATCCAAATAATCCGACCGGAATCGTTTATTCCAAAGAACAATTGGTGAAACTTGGGGAAATGTCCAAAAAACATGATTTATTTCTAATTTCTGATGAAGTTTATAAAGACTTCGTGTTTTCTAAGGAAAAATTATTCAGCCTGGCGGAAATTCCGGAACTTCGAAAAAAAGTGATCAGGCTTTTCAGCTTTTCCAAAACCTATGCTATGACTGGCTGGCGAGTCGGCTATCTTCACAGTGATGAAGAAGTTGTCAGAGAAATTTTGAAAGTCCATGACTCACTTGTTACTTGCGCACCGGTTGTTTCCCAATATGCGGCTATGGGGGCGCTTGAAATGGGTGAACGGGATGTGAAAGAATTCAGAAAAAAATATATTAAAAGACGCGAGATTATTTGCAAGCGCCTTGATAAACTTTCCAAATATTTCAGTTATGTGAAGCCGAACAGCACCTACTATGTTTTTCTAAAATTAAAGCAAGAGTATTTGCCGGAAGATTTCAAGAGAAATTATAAAAATAGCGAAAGCATATCATGGCAATTTGTCATATGGCTCCTGGAAAAAGCCCAGGTGGCAGTTGTGCCGGGAATAGCTTTTGGACCGAGCGGAGAGGGTCATATCCGGTTGAGTTTTGGAAAAAGAAAAAAGGAAATTAACGAAGCGTTTGACCGAATCGAAAATTTATTGAAATAAATTTTCTAAATTAAAAATGCAAAAGTCAAAAATCAAAATGACAAATAAAAATTAAAAAATTATTTGTTCATTTTGTATTTTACATTGTCATTTTCCACTTTGATATTTAATTTTTTATTTGATGTTTCATGAAAGCTATATTTAAAACTATATTGCAATATTATCTCAAATACATCACTAAGTTGGTGCTTTTTGTCCATCACCCGGTCATTATCGCTATCTCCGGATCAACCAATAAGACATTTGTGAAAGACGAGA
>Ga0247842_10006222_pt1 | contig 13594 bp, 8 predicted proteins | sample LaCruzMarch2015__3_FD_192411 | JGI IMG/M metagenome (GOLD analysis project Ga0247842, IMG submission 192411) | Freshwater microbial communities from meromictic Lake La Cruz, Castile-La Mancha, Spain - LaCruzMarch2015_19m | ecosystem: Environmental > Aquatic > Freshwater > Lake | place: Spain...
AAATCAAAGCCTTTTATCGTCACGGCAGAAAATGTGCGCATCCGAGTCGTTGGCACTTCCTTCTTCGTAAATGCCAAAACCGGGAATGATGCGAAGGAGGTGATCCTGGCAAGCGGGATCGTTCAGGTGTATTATGACGATAAACCTGAAAAATCTGCCATGCTTTTACCCGGCGATAAAGCCGAACTGATCACCGGCGGTTATGAGATCGTGAAAACCGCCAACCGCGATGTGAACTACCTTGCTTGGAAAACAAAACGCCTGGTCTTCACCAATACGCCGATGAATGAGGTTGTTGCGCTGCTGACCAAGGTCTATCACACGAATGTCCGGTTATCCGGAGCCGGTTTGAGTGATTGCACGATTACTGCTACCTTTGACAACCAATCGCTTGAATCGGTATTGAATGTACTCAAAGCCACCCTCGATTTGCAGATCAGGAATTCCGGGGCGGGGATCGAACTCTCCGGTCGTGGCTGTGAACAGGCCAGCTAACAATCGCATGTTGAAAAAAACTGGCACCCGCAATCCACTGATCATTTTTCTTATCCTGATTTTCCTTCCGGCGCACCTGTTTTCCCAGAACCTGCAGCAAAAGATCACGCTGAAGGCAACCAACAAGCCAATATCAGAGGTGCTTGCCGAAATCACCAGGATTTCAGGCATCGATTTTTCCTATAATCCCGGGATGTTGCCTGTAGGCAAACTCATATCCGTGCATGCAAAAAACAAATCCGTGGAGGAAATTCTGGATGAGGTGCTGATACGTCACGGCATTGATTACCTGGAAGTTGAAAGCCACCTGGTGCTTAAGCAGCGAGAGCAGGGCGAAAAAGGGAACAGGGCAGATATGAAAGCCGCTCCATTGCGATTTACGCTGAGCGGCTTTCTGAAGGATAAAAAGACCGGTGAGGCGCTGATTGGCGCCAACGTCTATGTAAAAGGAACTGCGACAGGGGTTACCACGAACGGATATGGTTTTTATTCGCTCACGCTTGGTGGCGGAACCTATCCGATGGTCTTCTCCTACATGGGATACAAAGAGAAACCGGTGGAGGTTAATCTTAATGAAAACACGCGTCTGTCGGTCGACATGGAGGATGATGAGGTTGATATGGAGGAGGTCGAAATTGTTGCGGAAGAACATGCCTCAAATATCCTCAATCCCCAGATGAGCGAATTCCGGTTCTCCCAGAAGACCTTGTCGCAACTTCCCGGGTTTGGAGGTGATCTCGACATCATCAGGGCGCTTCAGTGCGTTCCCGGGATCCAGACTTTTGGCGACGGATCGGCGCTCTATTATGTGCGTGGCGGCAACAGCGACCAGAACCTTTTGCTGATCGACGAAGTGCCGGTTTACAACCCTTCCCATCTTTTTGGTTTCTTTTCTGCCTTTGCCCCCGACGCCATCAACAATGTCCAGGTTTATAAGGGTGATTTCCCGGCAAGGTTCGGCGGGCGGTTATCGTCGGTCATTGATATCAAGGCCCGTGAAGGGAACCTGAAGCGTTTTGGTTTTTCGGGCAATGTCGGGCCCTATACCTCCAGCATCACGCTGGAAGGGCCAATTGTAAAGGATAAAGCCTCTTTTTTTATCTCAGGACGTGTATCAACGCTCAACTGGCTGAACAACCTGCCCACCTTCAATAAAAGTTTCGATTTTCAGTTTTTCGACATCAATGCCAAACTTAACTACCGGCTGAACGACAACAACCGCTTTTTCTTCACCTTTTACACCGGCAGGGATGTTTTCAGCAGATATCTCTCTGTAGAGGTCAACTCGCTGGGTATCAACTGGAAAAATCTTGCAGGAACATTCCGGTGGAACCACGTATTCAATAACAGGCTTTTCAGCAATACAACCCTGAATTACAGCCGGTACAAATATTCACTGAATCTTCCGCAGGAGCAAAATGGATACTGGAATTCGCTAATTTCCAACATCACCCTAAAAACGGATGCCTCCTGGTATCTCAACCCGAAAAACACCATCCGTTCAGGAATCGAAGTCACCTATCATCATTCAAACCCCGGGAATGTCACGCTTGAAAATGGTAACGCTTCATCAAATGTGCCGCAGGTGGCTGAATATCATTCCATGGAATATGTATTTTACGCCTCGGACGAGCAACGCATCGGGAAGCGGTTTTCCTTCCGCTACGGGATCAGGCTCCCGGTATGGCAGGACATCGGCCCGACCGATGTTTACTATTTTGATGCGAGTCACCAGGTGATCGACACCATCGGATACGGAAGCGGCGAAACATATTCCACTGCTTTCAGCCCTGAGCCACGGCTGAATATTCAATATCAGATCAATGACAAGTCATCGGTAAAGGCAAGTTACAGCCGCACAACGCAGTTCCTGCAACTGCTGTCGAATTCAACAAGCCCTTTTACCTCCCTGGAAGTATGGGCGCCGAGCGGGCCGAACATTCCGCCGCAAACAGCCGACCAGGTGGCAGTAGGCTATTTCAGGGATCTTTTACGCTCGAAATTCACCCTGTCGGTGGAGGGTTATTATAAATGGTTCCACGATCACCTGGATTACCGCGATCATGCCAACCTGCTTTTCAATACCCTGATCGAAGGGGAATTACGCTTTGGTAAGGCATGGTCGTATGGCATCGAACTCATGCTCCGGAAAACGGCCGGGAAATTCACCGGCTGGATTGGTTACACCTGGTCAAGGGCCATGATCCAGACGCCAGGGATCAACAACGGCAATGTTTACCCGGCTGGTTATGACCACCCGAACGACATCTGCATCAACATCTCCTGGGGTGACAAAAAGCACTGGATCCTTTCGGCCAACTGGATCTACCTTACCGGCGGCACCATGACCTCTCCCATCGGATTTTATTACAACAACGGCACCTCCGTCCCCATCTATGGAGATAAGAACAACGACCGGCTGCCCGATTATCACCGGCTTGACCTGTCGGCCACCTACGTATTTAATAAACCCGGGAACCGTTACCAGCATAGTCTCGCCGTGACCCTGTACAACGCCTACGGTCGTTTGAACCCGTTTTCGGTGAATTTCAACAAGATGATGAATGATAACGGCGATTTTGTGGTGCCATCAAACCTGAATGGTTCCTACGAACTGGTTCCGACATCGATATCGGTTGCAGGTATTATTCCGTCAATCAATTATCAATTCCGGTTCTGATGCGCAGGATATTATTTCTCACCGGTTTGGTTTTTTTCATCCAGGGATGTGTGAAGGAGACGTCGTGGCCCCTGACGGGTTCTGCACCGGATAAAATCATCGTTGACGCCATCATCACCGATGAAGTTAAAACCCACTGTGTGAAACTCTCATCCCCGGTAAACAAGCTCAACCAGGAACCTGAACCGATAAATGGGGCCGTGGTATTGATCAGCAACGAAGATTCAACATGGAAATTAACCGAATACCCACCCAATTCGGGAATATACAACACCCCACCTTTCTTTTTTACACGTCTGCATAAAAATTATACCCTGTTTATTTCTGTGGATGACAAGATTTACACCGCAAAAACCACAATGGTTAGCGGGTCCTTATTCGGCGAACTTCAATATTCAAAAAACGCCGACAACAATTTGTATTATGTCGACTGGGTTGCCAATGCCTTCAGCAATGAAAAGGCAGCCATGTGGGAGTTGTTTATCGACTGGTCGGGGGTGCCCGGGTATGAACAACTGGATTCCCTGAATAACCATGCCAGAATGCTTTTTTACACTTTGCCAACCCTCGATGTGAGCGAAGTGTTTGCCCCCCTGATGCAATCACTCTTTTTCCCGGCTGGGACCAATATAACAGAACGCAGATATTCACTTACCCCGGAACATGCTGAGTTTGTTCGTGAAATGCTTCTCGAAACCAACTGGGCTGGAGGATTATTCCCGGTTGCCCCCGCCAATGTCATGACAAATGTGTCTGGTGGGGCCTTTGGATTCTTTGGAGCAAGCGCTGTGACAGAGCTTTCGGTCATTGTAACGCCCTGATCTTGTTATTAAGGTGAAATGATTCCCATTGTGTTTTGCAAAAACCAACCAACAGTTGTATCATTGCTCGTAATGCAGCAAGGCAACAAAAGCAATTACCGGATAATGATTTTGTTTACGTGTGTTCCTTCTCCATTGGTCATCCGTAAAAAATATAATCCCGCCGGCAGATCAACCGAAAAATTTCTGCTGAATTCTCCAGCCGGGATTGACTCCTCCATCAGGCTCAGGATCTTGTGTCCATGGGCGTTCAACAAATCCAGGCTTACAGACCAGGTTGTTTCGTTTGAAAATGTGATCGTAAACCTGTCGCGAACCGGATTGGGATAAACGGTCAGATTGATCTCTCCCGGTTCAGCTATTCCAACTGAAGTCGACTGCAATAATCTGGCTATATTACCACCGGCAACAAACACACTGTTATCTGTTCCAAAATCAATACAATAGGAATAACCGCCCGCAGTAGTTGCTGTCCAGGCTGAACTTCCATTGCTGTTCACTTTGCAAACTGCTAATTGCGTCATTGTGCTGGCTGCAAGGTAAGCTGCACCCGATTCGTCCAGTTTCATTTGTGCATGTGCCATTAATGAAAGGTCAGAACCATCTGCATCAAGGTTTTGCCATAGAACCATACCATCCAGGTCATACTTCATAAAAGCAGCCCCGAATGTACCTGAATTAGGATAGCCACTGATTACCGGATGATTATCAGATCCGACCTCAATCCTTAACCCGGCCATGGCATTCGTTTCTTCCCAAATTAAGGCCCCTGCGGCAGACAATTTTTTTACAATGCTGCCGGTGGAAATTACACCATATTGTCCATTCACCAGGTAGGTGTTCCCAAAACTGTCGCCCGCTGCATCGCCGGCAGTAAGACTGTTAATCCCAGTATAACTCCACAAAGGATTGCCATCCAGATCAATTTTTGCATAGCCATTGATGCTGCCGAAAAAAGATCTACCTGCTATCACAATAGCATTATCAGACGTAAATTTGAAGTTAATCGGTGCACCGATTCCTGCGTTATCAAAATAGGTCCACAAGACTGTTCCGCCAGGGCTGATTTTTTTGATCTTTGTGGCCATACTGCTTCCGTTGTTCCCCAATCCCAGGACATAAATATTATCCTGCGCATCAACAATACATTTTTTTGTTGAAGAGCCATCAAAATCAGTTTCATAAACATGTCTCCATAATAAATTGCCTGTTGGATCATACTTCATTACCAGGCTATTGGCATTCACCGGATTTGAATATCCCGACCTGATAGTGCCAGTAACAATAATATTTCCGGATCCATCGGTTTCAACCCAAGTGGCCACCTCGTGCCTGGTTTGATTTGTGTTATTATAGGAGACTTCCCATTGAATATTCCCGCCGGCATCTCTTTTGGTCAGGGTAATATCACCTCCGGGATTATAATCCCAGTTAACGGAATAAACATTATTCGAAATATCCGTAGCAAGTGAGATGCCTCCCGGTGAATTAGCCCAATCAACAATCACTTGGGCTTTCGTTGTTAAACCACTTAATATCAGTGCTATAATTATCAGTTTTTTCATAAATCCATGTGTTTGTAATTTTTATTAAAATGGAACACCCCTTAATCTAATTCATCGTTTCCATGAGCATTGAGCATCACAATACGTCCTTTCTGATGGGCACTTTTCTATGGAAATGGTTTATGTTTGCAGGATAACCAAGGTAATTATAATATTAAATATTTAGTATTGAATGGTTTGCGTATTTTTCACAATTAATTTTAATTTAGATTAATTACAAACAAAGATAATCCATTTTATTACAGTACCAAAAAAATTAATGATTAAGCGCAATTTTACCAGTAAACAATAATTATTGGATTTTATGTTCTTTACCGGTCGAAATAGTCATCATGATTCTTACTTGTACAATTGCGATCAATTAAAAAATTCGATTGAACGCTATTATACCAGTGAAGTTAACATATAGGACAGTGACATTCTTCCATGCGCTCCGTAGGTGCGCGATATTGGTAGAACGACGAGATTCAGGAGGATTTCGCGCCGTAGGTGCGAAATTATTCTCCTGGGGAAAAATTTAATTTTCTTATCAGGGTACCTGTTGATTCATGTGTATTATCTGCAGAAAGCAAAAACAATCATTAATTTAATCCTCTAAACAATGAAAAAAACAAACTTGCTCCGCCTCACCTTTCTGCTCTTAGCCATCATCGGACTTTCATTCACAGGATGTAAAAAAGACAAAAATTCAGATCCATCGGCTGATTATTCATCCTTGCAGCAGCTCTCAGGTGATGAAGAAAACGTCGAATCTTCCATGGATGAGTCGATGAATGAAGTCAATAACCTTCTTTCTGGCGATGGCCTTAAATCGACAGACAGGGTTCCCTGCAATGCAACCATTGATTCATCTGCCGTTTTGAACGACACGCTCACCATCTATATTACTTACAAGGGGTTGAACTGCCTTGGCACACGTTACCGCTATGGTAAAGTCGAAATAAGTCAGAAGGTCGGCACCCGGTGGTTCCAGGAGGGAGCAACCGTAATTGTTAAGCATATCAATTTCACAATCACGAAGGTGAGAAATCAGAAAATGATAACCCTGAATGGGGTTAAAATCTATCAAAATGTCAGCGGCGGTCTCATCTGGCAACTTGGAAATGGGATTAACACAGTCGTTCACAGAGTTTCGGGGCAGGTAAATGTTACATTCTCCGATTCTACCACAAAAACCTGGAATATTGCCCGCCAGAAAATATATTCCGGTGTTCCTCCGTACGATTTGGTATTGACCACTGATGGATTTGGTTCGGCCGACGGAATGGAGAATCTCATGATTTGGGGAGTTGACCGCCAGGGTGAAAATTTTTATACACAGATACTTCAGCCTGTTACACGCTGCCAGGTTTGCGATTGGGACCCATGTGCAGGGATCAAGAAACATTCAATCCCTGCCGATTCGAAAAGTGCGACCCTGACCTTTGGCTATGACAGGAACAACCAGCCAGTTGTGAATGAGTGCCCGGCCAAATATAAGGTTGACTGGCAGAAAAACAATAATTCAGGAACTATTTTTCTATGGCTATAAAATACCACCGGATCATTTCAAAAAATGATCCGGTACATCGGGGAAGGAAGAAATCCCGAACTGAACTGCCAAAGCCGCTCCGATCACTGGGGCGGCATTTGGGCGTAGTACCCTGACAGGGTGTGGTACCCTGACAGGGTGTGCTTTTCACTCAAAGCAACCAATATATCTTGAGATAACCATCCGCTGGATCTCTGAGGTACCTTCGCCGATCTGGAGAAGACGCTGATCACGGTAAAAGCGCTCGATATCATAATCCTTCATCAGCCCATAACCGCCGTGGATCTGAACAGCTTCATCGGCCACTTCACGGGCGATTTCTGAACAGTAAAGTTTGGCCATCGCCGCCTCTTTCGCATAGGGCTGGTCATTCGATTTGAGCCAGGCGCCTTTGTAGAGGAGATTCCGGGCCAGTTCAATCTTGGTTGCCATGTCGGCTAATTTGAATGCGTTGATCTGGAACTGGGCAATGGGTTTACCGAACTGCTTGCGTGTTTTGGCATAGGCCAGGGCCATCTCAAAAGCGCCCTGGGCCAGTCCCAACCCCATGGCGCCAATCGCCAATCTTCCGCTGTCGAGGGTGCTTAGCATGATGCGCGATCCCTCACCACGCTTGCCCAGCAGATTCGTTGCCGGAACTTTGCATTCGTCAAAGAAAAGTTGTGACGTGTCGGAGGCCCGCCACATCATCTTGTCATGCATGGGCACACGTTTAAACCCGGGTGTATCAGCATCAACCAGGATGGTCGAAAACTCCTTCTGCCCGCTGGTCTCCCCGGAAACAACCTGAACAGTCGCTCCTTTATTAATGGAAGAAGCCCCGTTGGTGATGAATATCTTCGACCCGTTAATGATCCATTGGTCATCCTCAAGTCTTGCAGTTGTTTTGGTTGCACGTGAATCGCTTCCGGCATCCGGTTCTGTCAGTCCAAATGCCCAAAGTGCATCACCTGTTGAAAGCATGGGCAGGTATTTTTGTTTTTGCTCCGCGGTTCCATAGTTCATAATGGGACCGATTCCCAATGAAATATGGGCAGCCAGCGTGGCGGCCTGCGAACTGTCAACCCTGGCTAACTCTTCAACAGCAATTACGTAGGCAATGGTATCCATGTCAAGTCCACCAAATTCCTGTGGGGTGCGTAACCCGAAAAAACCAAGCTCACCCATCCGCTTAGTCAATGGGATCGAAAATTCTCCCTTCTCATCCAGTTCACGGGCAAGGGGTTTTATTTCACGTTCGGCAAAATCGCGAACGGTTTTGCGAATCATATTGTGTTCTTCAGTCAGGTACATCTCGATGTTTTTTAGATTGTTAACTATTTACCGGGTTCTCGTTTGCTATGTTAATAAACTCAAAGATCAAAACCATATATAAAACTCAAAGATCAAAACTCAAAGATCAAAACCATAAATAAAAACTCAAAAATTTGCTCTTGGTATAAGTATTCCTTTTCAATTTTTAATGTTTTTCATTCCCAAATCTTCAAATCTTCAAATCTCGAATCTACTCCGAAAAGGCAATTTAACGGAAAACCGGACACTGAGCGAAGTCGAAGTGTCCTTATTAACAGGTGTTTGCATCCTTCGACTCCGCTCAGGATCCAATTGATCGAACTTTTCGGAGTGGACTCAATCTTCAAATTTTCAAATTTCTACATCTTCAAATCTTCAATTTCGTTATTCAAAATTCGTTAATCAATATTCGATATTCATTTAAAGATTTCCCCTGCCACATTATAGGCATCCTGTAATGCTATGCGATTGAATTTAACACCCGTTGCGCTTCTTTCATCTGCAAATGCAATCAGGTTTTCTGTTTTCAGATTTCCAAGTAATTCTTTCCCTGCCATCGGACATCCTCCCCAGCCATTGATCACACCGTCGAAACGCCTGCAGCCAGCAGTGTATGCTGCGTTCACCTTTTCATACCATTTCTTGTTTGAAGTGTGAAGGTGAAGCCCGAATTCAATGTCCGGAAACATCGGGATCAGGGTTGAGTAAACTGTATGGATCAGTTTTGGTTCAACCTCAACCGAAACATTCGATAGCTGGATTATCCGGGCTCCTGCATCGTAAAGCTTTCTGACCCATTCTGCCAGGATCCCGATGCTCCATTGATCTCCATACATGTTTCCAAAGGCCATCGAAATATAAATTACGGCATTTTTACCGCTGTTTTCGCATAAACCGGTTATCACTTCTGTCGTTTTCAGTGATTGTTCAACAGTCGAATTGACATTATGCTTCAGGAATGTGGGTGAAAAAGAAAAAGGATAGGATATGTGTGTGATTTCATCAATACCAGCCAGAATTTCTGCTCCACGGTCATTGACTGCGAGGAACATTACATTGGAACCTGTTCCCGTGAGATCCAGTTTTTTAAGAACCTCCATTGAATCGGCCATCTGCGGTATGATTCTGGGTGAGACAATACTCCCGATCTCAATGGTGTCAAATCCGACATGCAGGAGATGGTCAATGTAACGCACCTTCTCCGCCGTGGTCATGACCCTGGAAAATCCCTGCATCCCTTCGCGTGGTGACTCAATGATCTTTATCATCCTTTCCCGGTTAACGATCTCGGAATCCGGCCATTTCTGATTGATTCGGAACGCAGGCGGCGACCGACAATCCGCTCTGTCATCAATCCGATTTCCAGTACCTTGTCAACGTCCAGTTGGGTATCGATGCCCATCTCGTCCATCATCACCACCATATCTTCCGTTGAAACAAGGCCAACCAGGTTCGGATCTTTATAATAATAACTCCCGGTGCCGGCAACAGGCACACCACTCACGAAATTGGCCGGCTGCCCGCCAATTCCGCCCATCGTTGACTCATAATTGACCATCCCTGCCTGGAGCGCTGCAAGTACATTGGCAAGTCCCCAGCCACGGGTGGTATGGAAGTGAACGATCTGTTTCTCAACCCTGACGCCTGAATCGAGCAGCATTGCGTAATACCGGTAAACTCTGTCGGGAGATGCAGAACCATCATGGTCGGCATGCTCAACATCGTTAACGCCAATATCGAGCCAGCGTTTGGTGAATTCAATCGCCTTCTCCATCTTGGTCGGCCCTTCAATCGGGCAGCCCCAGATGGTACTCACGGTGCCATTTACTTTTAATCCGGCCTCCTTTGCCATCGGTATATATTTTTCGGCCATTTTCCAGTAATCATCCAGGCTGAGACCGGAATTTTTACGGTGATGCGATTCACTCGTTGAGACCATGAGCAGGATCCTGTTGGGCCCCCAGCCCTCTTTCCTGGCCTGAATAGCCCGTTCAATCGCCTTTTCACGGATGGTAATGGCTGTAATGGATACTTTATCCAGATGGGCGGCAACAACTTTACTGCTACGGATTCGCTTCAGCACTTCATCAGCATCTTTGAACTGCGGCATGCCTGCCGGATTACCGAGATTGGTCACCTCAATATGGCGGAATCCGGCCAGAATAAGTTGTTCGGCAAGCCAGACTTTGGCATCGGTGGGTATAAAAATCTCTTCATGCTGAAAACCATCCCTGACCGTGATGTCTCCTATGGTTACTTTTTTGGGATAATTCATAATTTTTATAGCTTAAAATTAACTCAAAACTCAAAGATCAAAACCATAAATCAAAATTCAAAGATCAAAACCAAAAATCAAAACCCAAAAACCCGGATGCACGAAGTAAATAATAACAATCTACACGTTACACATTTTCAAATCTTATCATTTTCAAATAGAATGAGCGCAATTAAATCAAAAGAATTCAATACAGCAATATTCTTCCTGTTTGAGGGTACAGTTTTCAATAATCCTTTCCGGCTCCGTAGGAGCCAAATCCTGGTAGCCCGTATACCCCCACCCCGAGCTTAGCGCGCCGTAGGTGCGCAATGCATTTTGGATTTGATTCTCCGGGAAATAATTTCGCACCTGCGGCGCGAAATTCTCCTGAATCTCATCGTTCTACCCAGGTATTATGACGCTCAATCAAATCTTCAAATCTTCAAATTCCACCAGGATTGTAGTGCTTTCTACCCTTTCATTTACCGCAACATTGATCGATTTCACCACAGCGTCGCGGGGCGAAATAATAAGGTTCTCCATCTTCATGGCTTCGATGATCATCAGCACATCTCCTTTCTTTACCAGGTCGCCTTCGCATACCTGCACCCTGATGACCTTACCGGGCATGGGTGACGTAATATGATTGCTGTCTTGCCCGGCGCTTTCATACAAAGATGCGGTCACTGAATCAGCCAGGATGTCATGACGCTTTATCCGGAAAATATGGCCACCGGTGCTGAAATAAGCCCGGTTGTCCATGTCTTCTGAGACCCATGCAAAATAATGGTGATGGTCGATCGTAAAATCAATACGGTGGGATGAAAAGTTAACCAGCGATGCATGATACTGTTTTCCCTGGATATCAAAAATATAGTTATTATTTGAATGCCCGGGAATATATACCGTAATTTCCTTTTCTTCTAACTGGAGCCTGATGTTCATCCGGTTTCGCCAATACCCGATGGTTTCCCAAAGGTTGGGCATCCCAGTATAACCTGTCACAGTATTCAGATTGCGTTTCATGCTGTAAACAAGGTATCCGATTACAGGAACATGCGTTGGGATTTCCATCTTATCCTCTCTGATAGCTTCAGTCAGTGACATTGTATGTTCATCGCAAAATTTTGTAGTGATGGAATTTGTTATAAAGGCCTCGCTCTGAAGTAGTTTTACCAGGTAGGTGATATTGGTGTTTATTCCGTGAATAATATAATCGTCAAGCGCCAGCAACATTGCCTGTCTGGCAGTATGCCTGTCTTTGGCGCATACGATCAGCTTGCTTATCATCGGATCAAAAGAGCTTTTGATTTCTGTCCCTGAAGTAATTCCAGTATCCATGCGAACTCCCTGAACTTCGGGTTCCTTGTACAGGGTCATCTTTCCCGGGGATGGCTGGAAGTTATTTGCGGGATCCTCAGCATAAATGCGGCATTCAATGGCATGGCCGTGCTGGAATATCTCTTCCTGCTTAAGTCTCAGCTTATTCCCTGCAGCGACATGGATCTGTTCCTCCACGATGTCGATGCCAGTAACCATCTCCGTCACAGGATGTTCAACCTGGATACGGGTATTCATCTCAAGGAAGTAAAAATTCAACTCCTTGTCAACCAGGAATTCAATCGTGCCCGCATTGTTGTACCCAATGGCCTTGCCGATAGCAACCGCAGCCGCGCCCATTTTGTTCCTTACTTCGGGAGTGAGGGTAGGGGAGGGGGATTCTTCGATGATTTTCTGATATCGGCGCTGGATGGAACATTCACGTTCAAAAAGGTGTACCACATTTCCAAAATTGTCCCCGATGATCTGAACCTCAATATGTCGCGGCGCATCAATAAATTTCTCAATGTAAACGGTTTCATCGCCAAAATATGCTTTCGCCTGGCGGCTGGTTGCCTCAATGGCTTCAGCAAGTTCGTTTTCTTCGTAGACAATACGCATACCTTTACCACCGCCACCCGCAGCTGCCTTAAGCAATACAGGAAACCCGATCTGATGGGCCTTTTTTTCAAGCTCCTCCCTGGTTCCGGTCACCCCCTCGGTCATTGGGATGTTGATTGTTTTTATAAAAGCGCGTGCCTCGATTTTGTTTCCCATGATCTTCATGGCCTCAGGGCGGGGACCAATAAAAGTAATTCCTGACTCAACGCAGGCTGATACGAATAAGGGGTTTTCAGCCAGGAAACCGTAGCCGGGATGAATGGCATCACAACCTGTTTTCTTTGCTATCTCCAGGATTTTTGGGATGTTCAGGTAGGTTTCTGCCAATTCAACCTTGCCGATGCACCAGGCTTCATCGGCCATGGTAACATGCAACGAATCGGCATCTGCCTCTGAGTAAATGGCTACAGTCTTGATCGCCAGTTTGCGGGCAGTATGAATGACTCTTACGGCGATTTCACCACGGTTGGCGATTAATATTTTGTGGATAAAGTTCATTTCACCCAATTTGGTTTACGTTTTTCAAGGAATGCATTCATCCCCTCCTGGCCTTCATCAGAAGCACGGATTTCAGCTATCATCCGGGCAGTATAGTCATAGGCTTCCATGAGTGTCAGTTTATTTGCAACCTCATGGATCAATGTTTTACATTGACTCATGGCTTTTGGTCCGCTGGTACGCAGCAGGGAGATCAAATCAGCCAATGCTTCATCCAGGCTTTCGGCAGGCACCGATTTATTGACCAGCCTGAATCGCTCAGCCTCCTTTCCCCTGATCCTTCTGCCGGTTAACATGAGCTCCTTGGCCCCGTATTCACCTACCCGTTTGATGACATAAGGAGAAATACAAGCCGGTACGATCCCGATCTTCACCTCGCTAAGCGAAAAGGTCGCATCATCGGTGCAGTAAGCCAGGTCGCAGGCCGACAACAACCCGTTCGCGCCGCCCAGTGCAACACCATGTACCACTGCCAGTGTTGGTTTCGCACAGTTGTATATTGTCAGGAAACAC
>Ga0247842_10006226_pt1 | contig 13588 bp, 14 predicted proteins | sample LaCruzMarch2015__3_FD_192411 | JGI IMG/M metagenome (GOLD analysis project Ga0247842, IMG submission 192411) | Freshwater microbial communities from meromictic Lake La Cruz, Castile-La Mancha, Spain - LaCruzMarch2015_19m | ecosystem: Environmental > Aquatic > Freshwater > Lake | place: Spain...
GAACAGCAGGTTTTCAATTGGGAAAAGGGAAATATTTTTTGCGATTTCTGGATTTTGGGTTATTGCAAGCCCGCACGAAACAAAGTATTCTTTCTCAGCGGCAATCCGCATTAGTTTTTGAGAATCAACAAATGAGTGTAGTAATACTTTCTTTGCGTTGTTTTCAATAAGCATTTCGAGCACTTGTTTTTGTGCGAATCTTGAGTGTATTATCAGGGGTTTTTTTGTTTTGTTTGAGAGTTCGATGAAGCGTTTGAAAATATTTTTCTGCTTTTCCTGTCCGGTTTCGTTTGTTGAGTATTTAAAATCAAGCCCTACCTCTCCGATAGCGAAAGCATTTTTTATTTTTTCCTCAAAGAAGGAAAAAGCTTTGTCGAGTTCTGTTTCGTTAAGTTCGAGCGCATCAAGCGGGTAGAGCCCAAGTGCTGGTTTTATTTGCGGGTATTTTTTTGAGAGGAGAAGATTGTTTTCGTTTGAAGCGAAGGAGGTTGCGCATGAAACAATTTCGCAAATTTTAGCTTCTTTTGATTTTGTAATGGCTTCTTTTAGTTCTTCATCGCTCATTAGGTCCATGTGTGAGTGTGCGTCGTAAAGCAATCTAATCCCTTCAATAGTTTTCTTCCCAGAAACGAATAAAAACTCCTCCACACTTAGTTTAGTTGATTGTAATGGGTTTTGATGTTAAGAGTTTGACGGGTTCCGGAATGATTTTTTTCATTTTTATGGTTCTATTAGCGATTGGGGCAATTTTTTTTGTGAGACAGGATTCGTACCCCGAAACAGGGGGGCTGTTTTTAGGTCCCGGGGTTGATTCTAACAATAATTCCTCAGGAAATTTGTTTGTTCCTTTTGATTTGGGCACTCCGAATTCACCTCCGGTAAAAGTTAATACTGTTGAGGTTTATTTTTGTCCGCAGGATGGGTGCGCTGATAAGCTTGTGGCAAAAATAAATTCTGCACAGAAAACAATGTATATTGCGATTTATTCTTTTACGGAGGATAGTATTGCTTCTGCTGTTCTTTCTGCAAAGCAGAGGGGGGTTGAGGTGAAAATAATTTTTGATTATGACCAAAGCACTAATGCTTATAGTGATGATGAGAAGCTAATTGAGGGCGGGGTTAGTGTGGCGAGAAGAAATGGCTCGGGGTATATGCATAATAAGTTCACAATTATTGATGGCAACATAGTTGCTACAGGGTCTTTTAATTATTCACAGAATGCTGACACGAGAAACGAGGAGAATTTAGTTTTTATCGCGAGCGAAGAGGTTGCTTCTAAATTCAAAAGCGATTTTGACAAAATTTGGGATTCTTCAGTTAAAGCGAATTAATAATTAGTAAATCTTATTAGTGTTTCGAGTTGGTTTTGTTGAGAGTATCAAAAGAAGTTTATGCTCCCGCAGAGGATTCGTTTCTCCTCGAGGGGTGCATTTTGAAAGAAAAGTTGAAAGGGAAGAAGTGCCTTGATTTGGGTTCTGGCAGCGGGATTCAAAGTATTGCCCTGCTTCGCGCGGGCGCAGGGGAAGTTGTTGCGGCGGATATTAACAGTAATGCTCTCATAGTTACTAAAAAAAATGTGGGAGTATTTTTGAAATCAGTTAAAAAAACAAAGACTCAAAATGTTGGACACTTTTTTGCCTTAAAGAGCAATTTGTTTTTGAATTTAAATAAAAAATTTGATTTTATTGCCTTTAACCCCCCTTATGTTCCAAGCGAGGAAGTGAAGTGGGTAGATCTTGATGGGGGCGAGAAAGGGAGGGTTGTAATTGATAAGTTCCTCCAAAATGTTCGTCCTCATTTGAAAGAGGGGGGAGTTCTTTTGCTGTTAGTTTCCTCGCTTAACGAACCGAAAGAAATAATTTCTGAATTGAAAGAAAAGGGATTTTTTGTTAAAATTGTAGGAAAAAAGAAACTATTTTTTGAAGAATTAATTGTGCTAAGGGCGCTTAAGCGTAAAATAAACAATTTGGTTTGAGGGTTTTTAAACGTTTTAGTTCTCTAATTGTTAATGGCTAATAATGCTTCAATTGCTTTTGGTGCTGCGCAGAACAAATACCATGCTGCAAAGACTCCTGAGGAGAGGTTAGCTGCTCTGCTCGAAATGCAAACTGAAATGCCTAAGCACAAAGCTGCTGAAAAGTTGCGCTACGATTTGAACAAAAAAGTTGCTGAACAAAAAGGGGAAATTGAGCGATTAAAAGCGTCCTCCGCGAAAAAGGGTTCTGGCGCTGCTTCAATGTTCATAAAAAAAGAGGGCACGGGTCAAATTGTTATTGTTGGTTTGCCAAATTCGGGAAAATCATGGATGCTTAACAAAATTGCGGGGAAAAAAATTACTGAAGAAACTCCTTACCCTTTCGCTACAAAAGAACCAGCTCCTGCGATGTTTAATTATGACGGTTCTGCTGTTCAGATTGTTGAATTGCCCGCGCTAATTGAGGGTTCTTCTGAAGGAAAAGCGCAAGGGAGAGAAATTATTGGGATTGTACGAAATGCTGATGCGGTTCTTTTTACTATTACAAGCGAGGAGGACAAAAAAGTTCTTACAAGTGAACTTGAAAAATCTTACATTTACCTTAACCGAACAAGGCCCTCTATTGTTGTAAAAGCTTCTAGTTTTCCCGGGGTGCAGATGTCGGGAAAAGAATTTTTAAAATTCTCTCATCTTCAATTAGAGCAATATTTGAAAAATTCAGGATATGCTAACTCTCAGGTAATTATTTCGGGAACAATTAATTCTCTTGCAGAGGTTGCTGAAGCGATGGATGAAAAGATTTGCTATAAGAAAGCGGTTTTCATTAACCCTTATGAGGTGGATGATCATTCGCTCGTTGATTTGAAGGATAAACTTTTTATTATGCTTGACAAGATTTTGGTTTTCACAAAAAAACCCGGGCGAGAGGCTGACATGAGCGCTCCTCTTTCTCTTGATAAGGATTCTACAGTACTTGATCTTGCAAAACTATTGCACAAGGATTTTGCAAAGAACTTAAAGTTCGCTAAAGTTTGGGGTTCGGCAAAGTTTCCCGGCCAGATGGTTGGTCCGGAGTATACCCTAAAAAACAAAGACGTTGTTGAGATTGCGGTTTAAGTTCTGTCCAAAGTTGAATCGTTGCACTATTTTTTTTCCGCGCTTCCCTTAACTTCTTTCTTCTTGTCTTTGTTAACGTACATGTAAGCGGCAATTATGAGCACTATTATTCCTGCGAGAATAATTATTGTGTAGTTTGGTTTTTGGAAGGTTACTTTGTACTCCTTCTCAAAATAGTGCGGGGTGTTTGAATCATCAAAATACCCGTAAGCGAGAACTATTTTTTGTTCCCCTGTTGTTTCTAGTGGGGCCATTACTTCAAATTTTTTTTCTATTGTGGCATTTGGCGCTAATATTTCAGTGAATAGTGGGGCAGTTACTGTCTCAAACCCGCTTGGGGATATTACTTCCGCTCCCACATTATGAATTGCGTCTTTAGAGTTATTAACAAACTTAAAACTGACCGCCACAGTTTCTTTTCCGTTTAATGATTTTTTTTCAATCCCGGATTTAACGCTTATTGGCAGTTCTTCTGTTTCCACCATTGTTACAGAAGCGTATCTTAGTGGTTCTTCTGTTCCGTAATAGATGTAAATGTTAGCGCTTTTATTTAGTGAGGAGACTGATTTAATATTTAGTCTAATTTCATTGCCACTTCCTGCGGGGAGGCTTGTAATGCTTGTAATAAAAAGAGTTTTTTCTTCCCCGTCAATAAATCTTATTGCTTCATCCGCTTGTGCTCTGAGTATGATTTCTTTTGCTTCTGTATCAGAGTCATTAAATATTTTTATTGTCAATAATCCGACCTCGTCAGTGGATAGGGTGGTTTTGTCAGTGCTTGCGGTTGCGAGGATTGAGGCGTTCGTAATTGTTGCAAATAGAATGATGCAAATTGCCCCGAGAAGAATTTTTGTTGAAAGTGTTTTATGGTTCATTGTACTCTTCCTCTTTTTTCTTTTTTTTCATCACGAATTTCTCAAATACAAATACTGCAATTACTATAATAACTAGCCCTACAATTATTTTTATTATTAAGTCTTGGTCAGAATTATTAACCGTGCTTTTTACTCCTGCATTTATTATTATTTTCACACTGTTTTGCGCTTTTGTTGCGTATTCTTTCGCTTTTGAGTATTCAGAATTAGCGTACCTTATTTTTGCTGCGCCCCAGTTAGCTTGCAGGGCATCAATGCTCTCTGTGTCTATCCATTGGTCAATGTTTTCTTCGGAGAGGATAGCATCAGCCGCTTTTTCTAGTGTTTCAAAACTTGAGTTTATTTTGATTAGGGTGTCGTTTGTTCCGTACATTGCTTTCCAAGCTTCGTTTCTAACTTTTCTTGATTCAAGCGTTGTAGCGTAAGCTTCACTGTTTTTTGATTCAGTAAACACTCCTTCAATTAGTGTTCTTATTTGGTCATTAGTGCTAAAGAAGGAATCAAGTTTTGCGGGGTTTGGTCTTGTTCCTTTTGAGAGGGCTATTGGGGCTTTGTTGAGTAATAACTGGTAGCTTTTTTGTTGGTCGCTTGTTAGTGTTGTCGGGTCAAGTGTGCTAATTTCTTGGTTCAGGTTTGAAAGGTTTGTGTTTAGCTCCACAAATTCTTTTTTGTAGTTTGAAACTTCTGTAAAATAATTTTTGTAACTGGTCTCATACTTTGTTGCTTCGTTAGTGTCCGGGCTGTTTAGAAAATCTGATTCTAATTTCATTGAGTTCTCTATTTGGGTTGAGAGTTCCTTGCTTTTTTTAGATAAATCCTCGGCTTTTGCTTGCACATCATCAGCTTTGCTCGCGAGTGCTTTTGATTCTGTTGTTCCTATCGCGCCAAGGAGGGTTTGCACGCTAAGCGCATCATTCATTAAGCTAGTAAAATCGTTGCTAAGGTCATAGAAAAAGTTTTTTGTAGAGTAGGAGGAGGGCCAGTTTGCGGGGGTAGTTGAGTCTTTGAGTTCTGTAATATTAGTGTAAATTATTGCGGTTCTAATTATCTCTCTAATCTCAAGATCTAGCGTCGCAATGTTTCCATCACTGTTTTTTAGCGGGATGTATGCGGTTATTGAGTCTCCCTTTTTTGCTGCAACAACAACATATGCTTTCCCTTGGTAACTAATCATTTCTTTTATTACTGAGGTTGTTTCTCCGCTCATTAAGTAATTGTTTTTTACTGAAACTATTGCGATTGCCTCATCAGGAGAGAGGGCGCTAACTGTGGTGCTAAGTAATAGTAATAGTAATAATAATACGGAAAAGTGCTTCACTTGGGTTGCTAGTTTATTGTCCAATAGTATCACTTACTTAGAAAGTGAAAGGTGGTATTAAAACTTACCCCGAAACCGTATCAGGACAAAAATTAGCTTATTTTTTACTTTTCTTTTTTGGTAGTGCTTTAGCTACAGGTTTTGGGGTTGTTGCTTTTAGCGCAATGAACCAAAATACTACAATGAGTAATACTGCGATTGTGAAAGTAACATTAGGGATTAGTATCATTGCCCCAAACATGATTGCGTAAATGAATGCTATTGAGGCAGTAATTGCTAGCGTGTTTCTTATTAGTGTGTTCTTTGTAAGGAATCTTGCAATTAGGAGAACTATTAAGGCCTGGAGAATAATAACTGCTGCTTGGATTAGTCCTTGTTCTTGGTACATTGATTCGTAGTACATTGCGTTCTGGTTGTAATCACAAAAACTGCTTTCGTTGTCCCAAACGCATTCGCTCCTTGTTCCGCAAGCATCTTGAGTGTAATCAGGGCAAGCTTTTATCGGCAAGAGGATCCCGCTAACTATCGGGGTTGCAAGCATTATTGTTGCGAGTATTGCCATGGCAAGCATTGCTGAAATGAATACCCTTACTTCTGGCTCCATGTTTAAAATAAACTTTTCAAGTATATAAACCTTTTTTTTGAGGTTATTTTGGTCTAACCCTCTTTGAATAATGGTTCTTAATTTGTTGTTGATAAGCTCAGATTAAGGCTTTCATAAAGCGGAGTAATTAGCACTTTTTGCTTTTGTTTGGTCTTTTTAATTAAAGAGTGTTTTTCAAGCAAAATAGTGTCTCTACTAATTGCTTCTTGTCTTCTCTTAAGTTTTTTTGCAAGTTTGGTTATTGTGTTTTGTTCCTCTCCGTGTTTTGTTAGGTACAGTAATAGTTCCATTCGTTGTGGGGAAAGTATTTCGTACAAATCTTTAGTGTTTTTTAAATAAAGGGTGCTTGTGTTTGGTCTTCCGTTTTGTTTTGGATTAGTGAAAACTGATTTGATATCTTCTTTTGGATTTCCTCCTATCCTGATTGTAAGCGTTTTCACAAAAACTCCTCCATAACTCTTAAAGTAATATAACGCCAAAACGCATAAATACTTATCTTTTATTGATTTTCAAAGTATTTTAATTTTATGCTTCTCCAGTTTCTTTCAATGTAATTGATTATTTCTTCTATTGTTTCAAATGTCACTGGTCTATTTTGAAACACTTTTTCTTTTTTTGTAGAGTAATTTTGGTGAATGTGGCTAGCCTCTTTTTCTGAGCCGTCATATTTTATTATCTCGGTAGGTTTGTCGTTGACTAGAGCTAAATAGATTATTACATATTCGGTTAATTTGCTCATGTTTTTTGCAAAAGTAATTTTTATTAATATGTAATCTTCCTTGTTTTCATCAAGGTAGTAACTCCATTGCTGAACCAATTCCGTGTTCATGAAGTGAAATTCGTTTTGAGTTGTTTAAAAGGCATTCTTTATTTTCGACGAATGACGACTTCAAACTAGGAAATAGTTTTTTTTATTTCGCTTCAACTTGAATATCTGCGGTAGTTCCTTTGAAAGTTATTCGCAAAATATTGTGCATTGCTTTGAGTTCAACCTCGAATGAAGCGAGGGAAGTGGGCGCGGTTGCGCTTTTCACAGCCTCCTTAAGTGAGAGCGTTGCTTCTTTTTTTGCTCTCCAAATTGCTGAGTTGAACTCAACCATTTCTGAAGTAATTATTGTGCTTTTGAGGTTTGTTTTTGTTGGGAATTTTTTTGAAATTATTTGCTCGTTAAATAATTGCAGGTAAATAAAGTGTGTCATTGCGGGGTTGATTGGGTAAAGCAACTCAAGGAGTGTTCGTAAGGAATCCCTAAGAGTTTTTACTGCAGCGTTTCTCTGTCCTTGCGTGAATTTAATCGTTGGATCATTATTGTACGCTCTTCTTTTCACGGTTTCAACGTAGTGGCTTGCGAATTCGTCTTTAATGAAATTAATTATTCTAACAACCGGGTTGTGGAAATCATATTTTTCGTACCCTTCTTTTGCTTCCTCAATTAATTTATCAATTTCAGAAAGAACCCATTTATCGATTTCCATTAGCTCAGCATTTTTTTCCTGCGCAGGAGTGAGTTCGAACATTGAAACGAATTTTGATACGTTCCAGAGTTTCTCAAGATTTTTTCCAGCGTTCTCAATTCTTTGCATTGAGCAGCGAAAATCATTTCGATCAAGATTTCCTTCAACCGCGCACCATACTCTAAATGGCCCTGAACCGAATTTTGAAAGAACATCGTGAGGATCAATTCCGTTTCCTTTCGATTTGCTCATTTTTGTTCCATCTTCAGTAACAATGTGGTGGTGAATCCACGCATCTTTGAAAATTGTTTTTCCTGTAAGTAAATAATCTTTCAGAAGCGTGTAGTAGAGCCAGGTTCTCACAATTTCTTTTCCCTGTGGTCTTAATGAGCAGGGGGTGTGTGAATTAAAAAACTCAGGGTATCTTTCGTATCCTAAAATGTATAATGGGGAGATGCTTGAATCAAACCAAGTGTCAAATACTCTCTCATCTCCGCGGAAATTTTCTGCTCCCTTAGCTTTGCATTTTTTGCAGGTTCCTTTGTATTCCTCTTTCCATGGCTGAACATATTTTCCTTTCTCCGCAAGCGCAATAGTTCCGCATTTTTTGCAGTACCATGAGGGTACTTCGGTAGCGTAAAATCTTCTTCTTGTGATTGGCCAATCAATTGACACTGAATCAATCCAATCAAAAAGAATTTGTCTTGATGCGGGGGCATAAATGTTTACTTCGTTTGCAATTCTTCTCATCTCGTCCTTGTAATCAAGTTGTTTCAAATAGTATTCCTGCATTTCAATGAATTCAATTGCTGCTCCGCTTCTTTCGCTTATTGGGGTTCGGTGCGCTGCTGTCGGAGTCATTTTCTTAAGTAAGTTTTGAGCTTTGAGTCCCTCAATTATTTTTTCTCTGGCTTCTTTTATTTTTAGTCCTTTCAAATTTCCCGCGTTTTCATTCAGTGTTCCATTTTTGTTTATCGCAACTTTAGCTTCAATTTTTTGTTCCATGAAGAACCTGATATCCGTGAGGTCTCCGTATGAGCACATCATCATGATTCCAGTTCCTTTATCAATTTCAGCGGAGGGGTGTGATTTGCATGGTACTTCTTTGTTGAAGTAGGGAGTGATTAGCGTACGGCCTTCAAGGTGTTTGTATCTTTTGTCCTCAGGATTAAATATTACCATTCCGCAGGTGCAAATGAGTTCAGGTCTTGTGGTTGCAATAATTACTTCGGCATTACTTCCTTTCACTTTGAAAACAATTTCATGGAAGAATCCTGGTCTGTCCTCATAAATTATTTCAGAATCCGCTACGGTGGTTTGCAGTTTTGGGTCCCAGTTAACCACTTTGTTTGCTTCGTAAATTAATCCTTTGTTGTATAGGTCAATGAATGTGCTTTGGGTTAGGGCTCTGTAGGAGGGTGAATCCGTTTGGTATACTTCCCCTATCTTTTCTCCGTTCTCCCAGGATGCGAATCCTATTCCGCACTTAAAAAAAGAATCAATGCTTTCGGAAGTGGTTTCATCAAGTAATTTTCTGCAGTACTCCACCGCTTTTTCTCTCCCAGTTTTTGTAAAATCCACTTTGTATTTTTTCTCAGCGCTAATTTCAATTGGTAATCCGTTCTGATCAAGTCCGAGCGGGAAAAGTACTTCGTGTCCGCTCATTCTTTTGTATCTTGCGATGAAATCCATTATCACGTAAGTGCTTGCGTGTCCTATGTGAATTGGAGAATTAATGTATGGTGGAGGGGTATCAATTGAGTAAACAGGGAGTTTTGAATTTTGATTAAATTTGAAAGAGTTTTGTTTCTTCCAGTCCTCATAAATAGCAATTTCCATTTCTTTAATAAAACGTTTTTCTTGAATCATGTTGTTCACGTTACTTGTTGTTTCTTGTTAAGAGAAATAGGAAGTAAAAGCAGTTTTAAAGTTTTGTTTTAGAGAACTTTTTTGGCTTATTGTTTATTTGGCTTATATTGTTTAAGTTAGTGTTTTAGTACTTCAAGTTTTGTGCTGTTCTTTAGCCCCTCAATTCTCATTGTTCCCCCGACCGGGAGTGTTAGGAGAGGGGTGGTGTGTCCAAAATCCACTCCGCTAATTACTGGGATATTGTTTAGCTCTTTTTTTGAATTAATTATTTTCTCAATTTTCTCTTTATTGAAATCAATTGATTTTTGCGGTCTTCCAATAATTATTCCGCGTATTTTATCCGCTCCGTCTTGTTGGAGGATTGATTGGAGGTTCCTATCAAACATCACATCAAATAATTTCCCGAAAGCTTCATCATCCTCAATGAAAAGGATTGAGTTTTTCAAACTCGGCATGTATTCTGTTCCTTGAAGGAGGATGAACGTGCACAAATTTCCTCCAATGAGGGTTCCTTTTGCTTTCCCTTCGTGAATTACTTCCGGTCCGTTATTTGCAAAATACTTTCGCTTCTCCTGATCCATCCACCATGAATCATCACTCCACTCCACGCTTGGGCTAATTTCAAAAGGGGTTTTATCAAATAAGCATTTCTTGAAGTGATCAATAGTGTACCCGTTCCCGTTCTTCATTCCCATGGTTGAGTAATGTGGCCCTGAGTAAGTAATCATTCCTGTTTTGGCGTATATTGCATTGCTTAGTGCGGTAATATCCGAGTATCCGCAAAATATTTTTGGATTCTTTTTTATTAATTTAAAATTAATATAGTTTAGGAGTTGGTTTGAATTAAATCCTCCAATTGTTGTGAGTATTCCATTAACTTTTTTATCACTAAAAGCTTCGTTTAAATCGCTTACTCTTGATTCAATGCTTGATGAAACAAAATCCGTCATCTCTTCAGCGAGTTTTGAGAATGAAACGTTTAAACCCATTTGAAGAAGATTGTTGTTTGCCACCCATCTTGTTTCTTGGGAAATAATTTTTAGGCTCCTTGAGGGGGAGCAAACTCGAATGTTTGAACCTTTCTTTAGTTTCTTTGGAACCATTACTTACTAACGCTTTAGGTATTTAAATAACAAGGCTTTCGCTTTGTGTGCCAAAAGCCATACTGGCGAAATACTTTCGGATAACAAAACGCTTTTTGCACTTTTTTTATGTTTATTCACTTCTTTTATTGGTTTGAATTGCCCGGCTTTGTAAGTGTATCCTGCTTTTTTGTTTGGAACGAACCTTACTTTAAAATCCATTGCGCGAAGTAAATAAATGGCTCTGTTGAGTGCGAATATGTCTGTTCCTCTACTTTTCAAGAATTGTGAAAGGCACTTTTCGTATTCTTTAATGTAGGGTAAACTTAGTATTTTTCTTGTGGGTTTTATGAAAACGTACCCTAGCACAGATTTGCCCTCTCTTGTTGCTATGACATCCGTTCTAATATTTCCTGAAGGATTGTTTAGGTCTCTTTTGAAAGCCTTCAAATCATCTGGGCCTGGGAGGATTGAAAGAAATTCTTCTTTATTGTGGGGGTGTTGGTGTATACTCATTGTTTCTCCTCTTCGCGGGTTCCTGGTAATTACTTCTTGGGGGAGTTCGTTTCTTCTTTTGCTCGCTCGTTCAATATTTTTTCTAGGTTTTTTGAACCATGCTCGTTCTACATATCCGGCATAAGGGGCTTGCTGAATTATTGTGGTGGGAGATTTTCTTCTTATCATGAGTAGGAAAGGATTGTTTCCTTATTTAATCATTTCGAGTTAAATTGTTTTTATGACTGTAGTAACTTTTGAAGTGAATTTTATTGGAAGAGTGCAGGGGGTTGGTTTTCGTTTTCTTTGCTTGCGTAAAGCGAATTCTCTTGGTGTTAAGGGCTGGGTTCGTAACGCTCACAAGCAAGATTTGGTTGAAGCAATTTTTCAAGGGGAAAAGAAAAATATTGGTGAGCTTGTTTATTATTTGAAAAATAATCCTTACTTGATTAGGGTGGATAATTTCACGATGAGTGAAGTTAAGACTAAGGAAAAGTTTAGTGGGTTTGAAGTAAGGTACTGAGAACTAGACTTTTTTAGTGCAGGTTTTTTCCGAAGAAAAAAAAGTGCATGGGGTTACGGGGAATCGGACCCCGTCTTAACGGTCTGGAGCCGTTCGTACTGCCGGTATACTATAACCCCAAGCAATAGCTTTTGTTGCTTTTAGCAATAAATAAAATGTTCCTGTGCAAAGTTTATATTCTTAGTGAGTGAGTGAATTTTTCTAAAAATCGTGCTTAGTTGATGTATTGTATTATTCCTTTTTTCTTTTCGAGTAGCTCTCCCTCTTCTTTTAGGAACTCTATTATTATTCTTGTTAGCATTTGCGAGGTTTTAGTGGCTTTTGCTAGCTCCTCAATAGGGAGAGTTTTTTTGTTTTTAAAAGCGTGAATTGTTTTTTGGATATAAGTATCCAAAATATCTGTTTGGATTAAGTAATAATTTCCATCAAATGATTTTATTCCTTTGAGGGTTCCTTCTTTTATTTGTCTTTCATATTGGAAAGATGCTTTCGCTGCGCCTTCCTTTCCTTTGATTATCAAAAAGCCATCAGTTTCAATATCGTACTCGTTCCAAAGTTTTTCTTTCGCATCCTCGCTCTCTGATTCTTTCTTTTCTCTTTTAGTTTCATTAACTTCATCTTCCTTAACTCTGTAAACTCCCTTTTTGTAGGTTTGGTTTAGTTTGAATACGAAAACTTTTTGAGTTAGCACAAGTTCAAGCAGTGCTTTTTTTTGCTTTTCATTCAAAGTGGCTTCAAATTTTCCTTCAACAAGGTTTGATAGGCTTCCTTTCTTAATTAACCCTATCACTTGTTGTTTTTCTTCCTCAAGAGTGGGCACACTTACGCAAACTTGCTTTCCTTCAGATTCTTTTAGTTTGCTCTTATCAATGAAAAGAAAAACTCCCTTATCATTAGGAATAATTTCAAACTCTTTTCCTTCCCCGAGGATTTGAGCCTCTTCAGAATTGAGTGTAATATTTTTCCCGCTCACTTTTGCCATAATAAATGCACTAAACTAAATTGAAAGTAAAACTATTTAAAGAGACTTTCACCCTTTCGTTGATTGTTGAAGTGAGCGCTTGACCAAAAACTCTCCAAAAGTAAAGTATATATATTACTGAAGAATATCTTCTATTAGAACACACGTGGTTGGATGGATAAGCGCTGGCGAAACTTGGGAATATTAGTACTGATTGTGATTATTGTCGCGCTGGCTGTGCTTTATTTGCCAACAGTTTCTCTTGGTGAGAAAAAAAATATAATTGACGGGTATGAAGCACTCTTTAATGTTTTTGAGAATAGTGATGTAAATATTGCAAATGTTCAAACATTGAATATGGAATATTTTGATGAAAATAAAGGGGTTGTTTGGGTAGAGCCAAAAGCAAATTTATTGAAAGCAAAAACTGGTTTAGCTGATTTTCAGAAAAATTTGAAGGACTATTCAGTTGAGGATAAAGACACTCTTGTTGCTGCTGCAAAAGTTTACTCTGGTGCAATTGATTTTTCGTTTGCTGAGGAAAGTAGATCAAAATCAATCTCTTCCCTTTTTAGTAATCCTAGTACTGTTTGTACTAGCACAACGCTGGCTTCTACTTTAAGTGCCCTTTCTACTCAGTCTTATAATGATCGAAACAAGTTGGCTACTGAAGTGGACGATTTTTCTAACAAATATGACCCTTATACTGAACTTCTTAGCATTGACATGGAAGAAGCATATTCAGTTCTTACTCTGACAAATTGGAAAATTGCAGATATGAAAGATGCATGCGCGGGTGAATCAGCTTGAATCGACATATTTTATTTGTGTTATTCATTGTGCTGTTGTCAGTCAGTGTATTTTCTGCCGCAGCTGCTTTCACAATGCCTGCTAGATTAGAATTCATTTCTGAATCTTCTGGTAAAGTAATTTCTTCTTCTGGCGGAGTCCCTTATGAATATAATGTTAGGGAGTCTTTTAAGCGATTATTTGAAGGAAAAGGGTATATAAATTCGGGGTCTACGGTTACGGAATTAACTACTGCTAAGTATGATCAATTTTTGAGGGATTTTGGTGAACGTTGCGGGGTATCGCAGTCTTCACTTCCAAAAACTAGGGCACAATATAAGGCTCTTGAAGCAAAAATACAACTTGCAATTAAAGCTCAATCGGGCGCGTTGACTCCCGAATCACTTAGTTATGGACGTCAAAGATATGTGGTCAACAAAACTGATGTTGTTTCAAAAGCTGCAAGAGCTGCGCCTGTGAGAAGAACTCCTGGTGCTGCTCCTGCTGGTGGTACGCCTGCTGCTCCT
>Ga0247842_10006229_pt1 | contig 13585 bp, 10 predicted proteins | sample LaCruzMarch2015__3_FD_192411 | JGI IMG/M metagenome (GOLD analysis project Ga0247842, IMG submission 192411) | Freshwater microbial communities from meromictic Lake La Cruz, Castile-La Mancha, Spain - LaCruzMarch2015_19m | ecosystem: Environmental > Aquatic > Freshwater > Lake | place: Spain...
ATCTGCTGTAGGAAAGGCCTAACGATACGCCAACGCCGTTCCGATACTCTTCGGTTGGCTGGCTGCCTTGTTCAAACCGCACTTTGGAATTCAGGATATTTGTGACGGAGGCTTTGCATGACCAATTGATATTGATAGGTTGGCGCACGCCGACGTCGAGTGATGGGTGAGGCAGTTCGTAAACATCGGGCAACGGCTTGGAGCCGACCTCAGTGATCCGTTTACCGAACATATTTACGAAGCCGTCAACCTGGGTTCGCCAAACTGGGTGGCGATATCGGAGATTCATGTTGAAAACGTAAGGAGACTGGCCGTGCAGCGGCCTGCTATCCGAAGTTTGGATCCCGCGAGTTGAATCGGAGAGATAAATTGCTGATTCCACCAGAGTAAGGTTCGCTGACACTGCCCAGTCATGGAGAATATCGCTAATCTCACCTAACGATTGGACGGCCTCCAACTCGACACCGGCATTCCCTGCACTCTTGGCATTCTCATAGGAGATTCTGTATTGAGATGTCGGTTGTATCACGACTTCAATCGGATTGATGAAGCTCTTGTAGAAAACAGAAGCGGAGATCAGATTGGCGCTTCCGAAGGCTTTTTCGTATCGGAAGTCGAAATTGCGGATGAGCGCGCGATCGAGGTTGGGATTTCCAACCACCGCGCTGCCGCCGATGATGTCGGTATATTCGAACTCAGAAAGTTCGCGGAAGTCGGGACGAGAGACCGTCTGGCTCGCGGCAAAGCGTAAGTTGCTGCGTTCATTCAACTTGTAGATAAATGTCAGCGACGGCAGGAAGTCTCCGGTTGCGATTCTCCCCACAACAGGCGGCGCTGAAACGAAGAATAGTTCGTAAGAAGTGACTTCTTGAATGGAACTTTCATGGCGAACGCCTGCAACCATCTTCAATTTCGAAGTCAGCGCCGATTCAGTGGTTGCGTAAACTGCGCGGACTCTCTGCATTGCCGTGTACGAATCGGTAGGCCGGGTCGCCTCGCGAATCAGGATTCCGTTGCGTCCGATGTTATCGACGCTATAAATCGATTCAGGATCTTCTGTGTAAAGCGTTCTGCCACTCTGGGGCTCAAACTGAAAAAAGCGTCCTTCAGAGTTTCTATCGCGGTCGGTGAAAGCGGCGCCGACCTTAAAATTGAAGGCCGGGCTTACTGGTTGAAGCCAGTTAACATCGAGACTGGAGGACTCTTCTTCTAAATCGTTAAAAATTCGTGACCCACTCTGACTCTCATCCGCAAGATACCAGGTATCAGTGCCTTCGCTTCTTTCATATTGAACTTCACGTGTGTCCGGCTCGCTTCGAATTCCCTTTGAGCCAGTAACCTGCCATGTTAAACTTGCATTGTGCAGACCTGTCAACAGATGCCTGCCGGATAACTGGCCGGTTGCAACGTTCTGCAGGACAAACCGGAAGCGTGTATCCCGCCGGAACTTTCCTCGATCTTCATTCCAACCCTCATAAAACCGCGCCTCGTCGTCAAGGTCACGGTTTAACACGCCGTTCAGGCTTAATGAGTGTAATGGAGACAGATCGTAGCGGAAGTTCATCAATCCCCCAAGGGTCACCGTCTGCTTCCATTCGTTATGATCATACCAGTGCATCATTTCAACACCACCGCCTTCGCCACTGCGGAAGATGTTCTGATGTTTAACTTTGTGAGAAGCGCCCAGACGATAGACTCCGCTGATCAAGTATGAGAGATCGCGCCCAAATGTTTGCTTTTTATCGGAATACGAAAATGAGACATCTTGATTTGGGAGGGCATTAAACGACGTTGGATTCCAGTTGTTTGAGAAAGCCTCTGCAAATTCCTCAAGCTCAGTTGTTGTGTAACCTTTTGAATCGAAACGACCTTTCTTAACAAGTTTATATTCGGCGGACTTGACGAGATCAGGCAACTTACGTGTTCCATCATCGAATGCGAGGTAATCGAGACCCCCGCCCACATAGTCCAATCCCGTGCGGAAAGTAGTGTTCGATTTATAACCCAATCCATACGAGACTGTCAGCTCAGGCCTTCCAGAAAAATCCCACGTGCTCATGTCGATTACGCCCCCGGCAAACTCACCTTGTTGGTCGGCCTGGAACGATTTCCGAACTTTCACTCCTTGCATCATCGAAGCGGGGAAAAGTTCGAGTGATACTCCACTGCGATTCGGTTCGGTTCCGGCGATCTGCGAGTTGTTCATGGTCACCTTGGAGTAGCGAACTCCCAATCCGCGAATGATCGGATCGCCGCCCATAACCGAGACTCCAGTCGCGTGATTGACTACTTGCGCGACATCGGGGCTTGGCATCGACTTGATGTTATCGCTGGAGATGGCATCGGTAATTGTCGATGCGGAAAGTCGTTCGGTTAATTGCCGTTCAGAACTACCTTTTTTTGCAGATCCATGTATCTCAACACCTTTTATCTGAACTGCTACCGGGTTGATTGTACACGTAACTTCGGTGGATTCGGTTTCGGAGATTACGACACTCTTCCTGATGAATGTCTGAAAACCAATTCCAGAGATTTTAACATCGTATGTTCCTGCTGGGGCCTGGAGAATTGAAAAGGTTCCATCTTCCGCGCTGGCAGTGCTAAGGCTGGTTCCGATGACACTGATATTTATATTGGCTACAGGTTTGCCCGTTTCAGCCGACATGACTCTTCCGTGAAAAGCGCCAGCCTGCAGAGAGGCAACCTGAAGAAAAGTCAACAGAAACGCTGGCATCAAGCGTTTCAGCATGCTTCCTCCGATTGGATTGTGATGAATTGATGATTTTAAAAAGTTCACGCCGGAAATTAACCGAAGTCTATTAAGGGAGTGTGAGGGGAATGTTAAGAATGTGTTAGTACAAAGAATTTGGGAATTTAGAGATTCGGAAGAGATTTGATGAGTGGTTTAAAACTGGCCTGCCCACTGGAACTGATCCAGTTTGAAAGTGGTAAAAGGGATCAGTTTAACGAAGGAGTCGATATGCCGAGGAAGCGATTTACACCGGAAGAGATAATCGTGAAACCAGGTGATGCGGAGGTCTTGATCAGCCAGAGTCGGACGTTGTCGATGGACTTCAGGTCGTTAAGATTGACCGATCAGACCTACTATCGCTGGCGGAATGAATACGGGGAATGAGGCTTGGCCAGTTGCCGTGTGATACACTTCTTTCTTTCGGCTTCTTTCGTATTGCTTTCGGTCGTTCATCCGTGTTGCTTTCGTCTTTCTTTCGCTTTTCTTTCGGAGCCGGAGCGAAAGGAGCGAAAGCAAATGCGTATCTTAATGCTGTCATTATAATTACGTTGTTCCAAGCTCTCCGAAAGCATTGAGGAGTTGAGTCACCCTCGCCCGACTGATCTTATTTGCCCGGGCTATATCTGCCCTTGTCCGATACGTTCCGTCACTCAGCCCACGAATCCATTGTTCAGCGACTTTCATTCTCTTGTCGCGCTTCTCCTCGAGGGTCACGTCATAACGTTGCCTCGGCAGCCAAGTTCTGACTTCAGGGCATAAAAAATGGGAGACACCTTCTTCGATGTCTCCCATCCAACGGAGCTTCTGTGGTTTCAGTAATTCTTCGAAGATTCTAATTACCCCCCTTCGAAATGACCGACATTCCGGCCGACCGTCATATTGCAATATGGAGATCAGGATCAAATGTTTCTGCCGGTTTGCAGTCACGCACGTGTCGGGAGCATGTTGTGCCCCACTTGATCAGAAAGATTAAGTGGGGCTTTCTCGTTTTTGCCCCTTCCAAGAGTCCCATTCAATTCAATTTCTTTCCGGGTCAGTTTCGCCATCGGCGGCTTTAGGTTTTTTCCAGGCGTGAGTTTTGGAATCCGGAGAAATATACGCGCTACAGAATGATCCAAAATATCAATCCGCTCAACGAAATGCAAGATGAGCATCCGTCGCTTCTCGAAGGATAATTTCCCGAATTCACCCATGAAGTTGTTCGCCATTTTGCGGATCAAAGTCATGTCATTTTCCAATGCCTGCATTGCCCTAACTCCGGCGTCTCTACTCCTTAAATCTGTTTCCAAGACCGTTTTCTGCTGCTGCAGTTCCTCGATCTTCTGCTTACAGACATCTGGATCGAGACCGGTCGCAATCGCGTCGTAATACCGCTCGATGCTTTGAAGTATCTCGGCTAGGCGCACGCGATATCGATCCTCCATCTCATCGCGTTTGCCCTCAGTCTGCTTCAGGCGACTTATCACCGCCGCTTCAATTTCTCTCAATCGTCCTGGACGCGCGATCTCATTCTTGATCAGTTTCACTACAGAATCTTCGAGGAACTCTTGATCGATGTAAAACGATCGGCAAGCGATCGTGCCTTGTGAGATGTGCCCTGAGCAGACATAACGATTCAGAGTGTAATGGGTCTTTGCCCCTTTCGACCAGCCGGTTCGGTTGCGTCGAACACCAATATATGCCTTACCGCATTCACCGCACCGGATCATCTTCGCCAGCAGCCATTCGCATTTGTGGGCGTTGGACTTAAACCGATCCCCGACGGCTGACTGTCCCATCTCCTTGCGTCTCAAGAACATATCCTTTGAGATGATCGGATCGTGATTCCCTTCTTGTATGATCCACTCGCTTTCTGGCTTCAATGTCCGCGTTTTGGTATGGGTTCGGTTCCAGCATCCAGCACCATAATAGACGTGGTTGTTCAGGATGTAATTAACGCGCTGCTTGCACCATTTTTTACCGTTCCGATACGGAATATTCAGGCTACCCAGCCTCTTGGCGATTGCGATGGCACCCATACCATCATTGACAGCCCAATCGAATATACTACGAACGGTCGTAATCTCAACTGGATCGCCGAGAGCGAGCTTCTTATGCGTCCTGTCACCCCTTCCTTCCACATCGATCTTGGTATAGCCATATGGCGGCACTCCCCCATTCCAATAACCCCGCTGGACATTTTCGACCATCCCCTTCCTTGTCTCCATTCCCAAGTTCATCGAATAGAACTGATTCATCACCTCGATGATGCCTTCAAACAGGAATCCCGACGGCGTGTCGGGATCGAAGTTCTCGGTGATCGACTTAACCTGCACGTTGTGCTTCTTCAGCAGCGACTTGAATATAATCGACTCTTCGCGGTTGCGAGAGAATCGATCCAGCTTGTGAACGAGGATGAAAGTGACGTCGGTGTCTTTCGCCACCTTTATCATCGACATGAAACCGGTGCGCTTGTCCGCCGAAGCATATGCAGAGATACCCTCGTCCTTGAACATCTCGACGAGGGTCATATCGGGTTGACTGTCTACGTATGCGCGAATCGCTTTGATCTGTGCCGGGATGGAAAGGTCTTTGGCAGCCTGCTCGTCTGATGAGACACGCGCGTATCCGACGACCTTTATCATTAGGTAACCTCCTTGTATTTATGCCTGATATAAGGCAAGGCTTATGCCAGATTGCAGGCGTCTGTTTTCACCGCCGTCTGGCGCTCTGGGGTGACCAAGTTAGGCGGAAGTCGGGCGGAATCAAGTCAAGTTCGGGAGGGTGTCACGCTCGGGTAGATATTGTGTTAGTTACCCTCTGCGCGTCCTAACCGGTCATAATGACCGGTTAAGAGGCAGATTGAACAATAATACCGTTCATTATGACCGCTTAATGGGTAACTAAGCCCAAAACGGCCATTCAAAATGACTGGTTCGACGAAGCAAGGGGTAATTAAAGGATTTAAGACAGGCTTTTAGCAGTGAGATGGTAACTTCAACTGGCATTGGAGTTACCATTTTCTATTTGTCAATCAGTCTAAATGACCGGTTAAGACCCATTTCGATGAGTTCTTCCGTTCAAAATGACCGGTTAAGGGGTAACTAAGGCGATATTTCCGTTCAATATGACCGGTATCTTGAGATTAGGGTAACTAACTGGCTGACAATAGAGGAGGCAACAGAAATTTATCTCTTTGTTAGGCAATTAGATAGATGAGAATTACAAGAGGCGTGCCCAAAGTGGCGCGCCTCTTGCCATATATAGGGGCATGACGCCACGCAACAAACCACAAACGATTCCAATAACCTCGATTAGGATCGAAGTCATTGGAGCAGTCGAATCCAACCATGAGGCGTGGGATAAGGCTCGCGACTATCTGGTTGAGTGCCTTGTGATGCTTCTGAGGCAACGGAATGGGATTATCGAGGAGCGAATCGAAATTGGCGGACACATCGATGCTCGATGAACTACACAACAGACTTCAAAGCCTGATTGACGTCCGCGAGGGGATCGGGCGGGAGATAGCCAACCATAAAGTAAAGGTTGGTGAGAACACCCACCGCCGTGAAGACCGTCTTCGCCAATTAGAAGCAGAATATTCTGATGTTCAGAGACGAATCTTGGACCTCGATCAGCAAATCCGGTGCTTCCGGGTTGGACATATCGCGCCTCGCTGAGAGGCCTACTTTTATACTGGAGATAATGGAATGATAAGCACCCAGACAGAAGTAATACACGATCCTCGGATCGTCACGACCTACTCGATGTGGGAGATGTTCCGAAGCTGCCGGAAGAAGGCGCATCTGCGGTACAATGAGAATCTCGTCCCCTTGCGAAAGGAAGCGCCGCTCGAGTTCGGAACCATCATTCACGAGTGCTTACGCATCTGGCATTTGACCCGCGAGATCGAGAAAGTAACCGCTCACATTGAGGCTGCTTTCCTTGGGCGGATTCCATCACCGGAGGTGAAATTCCGGCGTCAACTTGCCACCGCCATGATGATGGGCTATGCGAGGAGGTATCCGACCGAGGCGTTTGAGGTGATTGCCCTCGAGCATCAGTTTCGAGGTGAGATCGTCAATCCCGCAACGGGAGCGTCCAGCCGGAGCTTCGTGTTGGCCGGCAAGATCGACGGGCTGGTCTTCATGGATGGCGGCCATTACCTACTTGAGCATAAGACTGCCGGACTGCTCGACGGAAACTACCTTGAGCGGCTCTGGACAGACTTTCAAATTACCCTCTACTCCCATTACATCGAACAAGCGCTCGGAATTAAGATCGCCGGAGTCCTTTACAACATCCTCGTCAAGGCGAAACTGAAGCAGTCCGATGGTGAGACGGAGGAAGAATACGAAATTCGTCGTGCCGAGCTGATTGCCAAATCGAAGACCGGAAAGACCACAGCACAGCGCAAATTGCCGGAATCGGACGAGGAATATCAAGCCCGATTGGATGCAAAATACGACGATCCAAACATGTTCCACCGCGAGCAGTTGCTCCTTTCCCGCGACCAATTCAGGCTGCTGCAGGAGGAGCTATGGGACCTCACCCAGCAGTACCTCGCCGCTCGCCGCCAGAATCTCTGGTCGCGCAGCACCTCCTATTGCTTCCATTGGAACCGCCCTTGTGGATACTACCCGATCTGCACGTCCGGCGGCAATCCGAATGTCATCGAGAACTTCTATGAGATTCGTCCACCGCACAGCGAACTGGCCGAAGCCGTCGAAGAAGAACCGACCGAATCAACACCATTCTAATTGAAAGATAGGAATCAACAATGGGATTACTCCCAACACAGAAAACGATGCCTCAGACCGACCCGTCGAAGCTGTCAATGCTGCTCTACTCACGCAGCAAGTTCGGGAAGAGCGAGTTCTGCGCCCAAATGCCGGGCGCGCTCTTCCTCGCAACCGAGCCTGGCCTCAGCCACCTCGAAACCTATCCCGTGCCGATCCCTGATTGGGACACCTTGCTCGGAGCATGCGGAGAGCTGGCGAAAGGTGATCATCAATTCAAGGTGATTATCATTGACACGATCGATATCTGCTACAAGCTCTGCGCTCAGTACATCTGCGCCAAGTACAAGGTCGAGCACGAGGCCGACTTGCCCTACGGGAAGGGTTGGTCGCTTGTTTCCAACGAGTTCCAGCGCGTGATGCTGAAGCTCGCACACCTGCCTTACGGTCTTGTCATGATCTCTCATACGCAGGAAAAGGAAGTCGAAACCCGCACCGGCAAGATCATCAAGGTCGTTCCGACCCTCCCCGATAAAGCAGCCAAGTTCATCCTCGGGCTGGTTGACATCATCGCGTTCGGGGACTTCGAGGCGGAGTCAAACGCCGATGGCGAGAAGGTATTCCGGCGCGTTATCCGAACGAAACCGACAGTGTACTACGATGCTGGTGATCGTTCGGGACGTCTGCCCGATACGCTTGATTTCGACTTTCGCGCCTTCAATGAGGCCTATCGACAAGCACTCGGGACCAAGCGGGGGACGCCACAGGTTGGTGCGCCATCGCCCGACCCGAAGGCTACCGAATCTAAACCGAACAAAGCCTAACCAAGGAGCCATTCCCAATGCAAGATCAAGCGCCAACAGCGCAGCCGGGCGATATCGACCTGAGCTATCTGGACGATGATTTCGCCCAAGCCGAGGTAAAGGAGCACGACTTCACCCCTGTCCCAGACGGAAAATTCCAAGTCAATGTCGACAAAGTTGAATTGACCAAGGCGCAGACCAGCGGCAATCCCATGCTGAAATGGACTCTCCGCATCCTCGGACCAACCAATCGAGACCGCTTCCTCTGGAAGAACAGCGTGATGATCCCCGAGACAATGGAGTACGTCAAGAAGGATCTCTGGATGTGTGGACTCCCGATTACCAAGCTCTCCGACTTGAATGGTCGTCTCGAAGACCTGCTGGACGTGAAGCTCGAGATTCAGAAGAAAACCAAGGGCGAGAACGAGAGCATCTTCTTCAACAAACGCATCGTCACAGAGGGCGGTAGTGAAGGCGGCTATCAGAAAGCAGCGTCCGAAGCGAAGACGCCATTCTGATGAAGGTTCGTCCGACCATTGTCATCGACACGCGCGAACAGTTGCCTTACAGCTTTAACCCCGATTCAGTCGGAACCGTCAGGCGTGGACTTGATGTCGGCGACTACTCGCTCGAAGGGTTTGAAGAGCGGGTCGCGGTCGAGAGGAAATCGCTCGACGACTACGTCGGCAGCCTAATCCGTGGGCGCGCGAGATTCCTGCGCGAGATCACAAGAATGCAGAACGTCCCGAATCGGTTGGTGGTGGTTGAGGGGTCTCTGGCGGATGTGATGGGCTGGAATTACCGGAGTGGCGTCCACCCCAATGCAGTTCTGGGCGGCACGATTTCACTGATCGTCGATCATGAGATTCCAGTCATCTTCTGCAGCGACCGCCAGCTTGCCTGCGGGTTCACCGAGGAGTATCTGAAGCGAGTTTATCGAAAGTTAACGCATGAAAACAACACCCAGAACGGCGAAAGCCAATCCGAGTGATCCTCTTGAGCAGCTTCGTGGCAATGTCGAACGCCTCTTCTTCTCCGATCCTCGCTTCTCTGCCGGACGACTCGACGCCGGAGGCAAGGATTCCATCGCTTTTGCTGGCCCTTTGATGGTGAGAGTGGGTGATTCAGTCGTTCTGCACGGGCGCTGGACGACCCACACTCAATACGGCCGTCAGTTTCAGGTTGAGCGATACGAATACGACATGCCTGTGGAGGTCGAAGGCTTGGTCAATTACCTGGCGAACAATCCGAACGTCAAGGGAATTGGCCCGGTAAAGGCGCGTCTGATTGCCGAAAGATTTGGTCGCGACTTCGAGTCGGCACTCGAATCACAGGCTGATGAGATTGCCGAGGTAGCAGGCGTTTCTGCTGATACAATTCAGACGCTTCGGCGGGAGTGGAGTCGCAACAAACTCTTCAATTCTGCATTGACATGGCTTTCGTCCTTCGGATTGACGCATCATCAGGTGACGTTGCTGGTCGATAAGTTCGAGAATAATGTAGTGGCGGTGTTGAAGGCCAATCCCTATCTGCTGGTGAAGGAAATCCGAGGGTTTGGGTTCAAACGGGTTGACGCCATCGCCCTGAAAATGGGAGTTGTGAAGGATAATCCTGACCGCGTTCGGGCGGGAATCCTTCATTCAGTGGATGAGCGAATCGATGCCGGCGACTGTTGGGTTGATTACGAGGAGCTGGTTAATCTCGCCAACCAACTGCTGGTTATGGATTGCCTTGACAGCCGCGAGCGAATCGAGCATGTCCTTGACGCAATAATCGATAAGGCGGAGCTGGAGTGCGTCTCTTACAACAGCCGCTTTCTGATCGCTCGTCCCGACCTCTACAAGATCGAGCAGGATTTGGAGTCTCGTTTCCGCAAAGGCAGCGATCCAAATCCTCACTTCGCTGAGGTTGAGGAACTTGACGCCATAGTACGGGAATCGGCTCCCTCGCTGAACGGAGGGCAGCTGAAGGCTGTGAGGTCGGCTCTATCACACAGAATTTCCCTCATGTCCGGAGGGGCAGGAAGCGGAAAGACCTACACTATCGCCGCCATCGCCAATCTCTACAAGTCCCGCGAGTTGAAAGTCATTCTCGCAGCGCCCACCGGAAAGGCGGCCAAGCGACTCGAACAGGTTGTCGGCCAGAATGCCTTCACGATCCATCGGCTGCTCGGCTATCAAGGCCTTCAGTTCACCGCGGGACCTGACGATCCTATCCGTGCCGATGTGGTGATCATCGATGAGGTCTCGATGGTCGATGTCTCTCTCGCCTGGCATCTGTTCCGTGCCATCGATCCCGATAAGACTGCCGTGGTGCTGGTCGGGGATCACAATCAGTTGCCACCGGTCGGTCCCGGCAACATCCTGCGCGATCTTCTCGAAACCGGTCTTGTCCCCGGCGTGGTCTTGGATCAGGTCGTCCGCCAGGCGGGCGTGTTGAAAGAGAATTGCATTGCCGTCCTGCGTGGTGAAGTCAGGAAGACTGCGACTGAGAGCACCAATGGTCGCCGCCCATGGTATCTGGTCGATCAGTTCACCGACATCCTCGACATCCAGACCTTCATCATCGAACTCTACGAGACAATTCTGGTTGAGCGGCTGGGGTTCGATCTGTTGCGTGATGTGCAGCTCCTCTCGCCGACTAAGAAAGGCCCCCTCGGGACGGACGCTCTCAATGTCATCCTCCAACAGGTAATCCAGAAAAAGCTGTTTGGCGTTGAGGTCGTTCCACCCAAGCCGGGCAGACGTCCGAAGTTTCTGACGCATGATCGCGTGATCCAGACGCGCAATAATTACGACCTCGATGTGATGAACGGCGCGACTGGGATCGTCGAGCAGGTTTTGTCCAATGGCGGTTTGATCATCGAGTTCGATGGCCGACATGTTGAGGTGGAGCCGGGCGAAAATATGGCCGACGTCTCATTGGCGTATGCTCTGACCGTCCATAAAGTTCAAGGTTCGGAATATCCTTGCGTCGTGACGGTGATCCACAAGGCGCATACCTTCATGCACAATCGGAATCTCTTCTATACCGGAGTTACCCGCTCGCGGCAGTCGGCGATTGTGATTGGAGACCGTTGGGGCTTGCATAACTGTGCGACACGGAAGTTGGTCGATCGGCGCAAGACCTTTCTCTCGATGGCAGTTGCCGGTAATGGGAGGAGCAGCGCCGACTCGCTATGACAGAGATTCCAGTTTCGCCATCGCCGCCGATCCTCACCACGGAAGATGTGCAACGCATCAAGGCGGTGTTTCCGTCTGAGATGCTTGAACGCCGTCAGTGGGTTCCTTACTCCGCGAAATGGAGTGATAGCCTCGGCAAGTTCGACAAGATCCCGTTGAATCCCAATACGGGATACAACGCCAAGTCAAACGATCCGAAGACTTGGGGGACGTTCGACCTCGCCGTCAAGCGCGCTCTAAACCGGAAGATGGCCGGCGTCGGATTCGTATTCAGCAAGGACGATCCCTTTGTCGGCATCGATCTCGATAAATGCGTGAATGGCAGCGGGAAGGTCGAGCCTTGGGCAAGTGAGATCATCCAGCAGTTGGATAGCTTCACAGAATCTTCGCCGTCAGGGGAAGGCTATCACATCCTTGGCCGAGGGCGATTACCGGCGGGAGGTCGGCGTACCGGCCAGATCGAAATGTATGACTCGGGGCGATTCTTCACCGTTACCGGCATTGTAGCGGGACCTGGAACGCTACGCGATATCCAGAGTGATCTCGATGTTCTGCATGCAAAACTGTTCAAAAAGGCCGAGTCAAAAGGGAGCAACTGGGCGTCACCTGGCAGCGATCGTTCACCTCCCGATCTGACGGACGACCAGATCGTCGAACGCGCCACGAAGGCCGCCAACGGCGCGAAATTCGAGGCGTTGTGGCGAGGTGATTGGCCGTCGCTGAACTATCCCTCACAGTCGGAGGCCGATCAAGCGCTCTGTGACCTTCTCGGCTGGTGGGTGAACTACGATGCCGCTCGCTTGGATGGTCTCTTCAGGCAGTCTGGTCTCTTCCGCCCCGAGAAGTGGGACACTCCTCATTTCTCCGGTGGGCAGACCTATGGCGGTGCGACAATCGAGAAGGCCGTTGCTGGACATAGCCCCGACGAAGGATATAAGCCCGCAGAATCGGCTCGCACACGGCGCGCTCCCTTCTCACCCGGCGAGCGCCCGACCATCGTTGTTAACCGGCAATTAGCGCAGGTGCTTGACGATGTATGGGAGTTGGTTCATGCAACGAACCGCCGTCAAGGAGGCCCGTTCCTGTTTCAGAGATCGGGGCAGTTGGTTCGCGTCCGTCAAGCCGATGATATGTCGCCCTACATCTCCTTGATGTCGAAGGAGTCGACGACGACTTATCTGATTGAGCGCGCCGATTGGGTGACGCGTAGCGATAAGCTAATACGACCGAGTAAACCACACGCTGAGATCGTTGCGGCATTGATATGCGATCCCGACCCACATCTGCCTCATCTGAGTCTGGTTGCTCATGCACCGTTCTTCTCGCAGGATGGCAGACTGGTCGCGTCGGACGGTTACCACTCAGAGATGCGGACTTGGCTGAAACTGAGCCCAGATTTGCAGGGGACTTCCGTACCCGATCGGCCAACCGCCAAGGACGTGAAGGCCGCAATATCGTTGTTTACAGACGATTTGCTTATTGACTTCCCGTTCGCCAACCAATCGGATAGAGCCAATTGTATCGGCGCGTTTCTGCTCCCGTCTGTCCGAAACATGATCAGCGATGTAACGCCGCTCCACCTTTTCGAGGCTCCAACTCCCGGCAGCGGGAAAGGTTTGTTGGCGAGCCTTCTATCCATCGTCGCATCCGGCGATGAAGCAGTTGTGCAGGTATTCCCCTATCAAGAGGATGAACTTCGGAAACGATTATCCTCTGAGCTGTTGAAAGGAAGATCAGTCATTGTATTCGACAATGCCGACAGCAAACGCACTCTCGATTCGGCGACATTGGCCGCCATGTTGACTGCGACAGTCTGGGGGGACAGGGAACTCGGCAAGATCGGTGATGTGACCCTCCGCAACAATTCGATATGGGTTATGACCGGTAATAATCTTTCGCTATCAAGCGAGCTTGCTGATCGGACGGTTCGGATTAGGATCGATCCAAAATCCGAACGCCCGCGCGAACGTGATCCACGTAGCTTCAAACATCACCCGCTGAAGGCGTGGGTTAAGAGTCACCGCCGCGAATTGATCGTGGCTGCACTGACATTGACCCAGTCGTGGATACAGGCAGGAAAGACTTTCTCTGGCAAGGAATATGGTTCGTTCGAGCGCTGGTCGCACGTAA
>Ga0247842_10006230_pt1 | contig 13581 bp, 15 predicted proteins | sample LaCruzMarch2015__3_FD_192411 | JGI IMG/M metagenome (GOLD analysis project Ga0247842, IMG submission 192411) | Freshwater microbial communities from meromictic Lake La Cruz, Castile-La Mancha, Spain - LaCruzMarch2015_19m | ecosystem: Environmental > Aquatic > Freshwater > Lake | place: Spain...
CGTTTTCGTAGCCCTTTATATCCTCGTACAGGATCTTATCACCGGTGGCTGACGGACATACCTGCAGCGCCGGAGTGGGCAGGAGCAAGGCGACCTTGCCGCCCGTAACGGGCACGGTATATAGCTCACTCATTAGTGGTATAGGGAATTGGGCATTGGTGACTACATCCTGTCGATAAGCCGTGAAGATGACGTCGTTATTGTTTGCTGTAAAACTCCATGGAATTTCACGGTTTGAATTGAAGGTAAGCCGCTTGGCCTCTCCCCCGGAAGCAGCCATCACAAAGATGTCGAAGTTTCCTGTACGGTCGGAGGCAAAGGCAATTTTTTTACCGTCATGGCTCCAAACCGGGGCATATTCATAGGATTCAGTCAGGGTCATCGGGATTGCAGTTCCCCCGGCTGAAGGCACCGCCCATATGTCGCCCTTATAAGAGAACAGGATGGTTTGTCCGTTGGGTGAAATTGCGGTATACCGCAACCACAGCGGATTTTCCTGGCAAAAAGTTGTAACTGCTGATAAAATCAGCAATGTCATTGTGAAAATTTTTCTCATATGAAAATATTTTTGTAGTTAACAGACAGGTTTATAATTCAATTGTGACAAAGGTAAAAAATTCGGACTGCCTACACTTTCGAATTATTAATAATTTTACCGTACGAAAACGATCAATACTCATGTACTAATTTCCACCCTGATTTACACCAGGTATTTGAATTTGGTTTTTTTTTAAACCCTGACAGCCTGGAAATTGAATTTTAAAAGCGAAGGCCGATGACAGATGCTGAAATAAAATTTGAAAATTCATGGGGCAACCAGCTCCGGGCCACCTCCTATGCAAAACTTGAGTTTCCGAATACTTACTACCTGGCATACCGCGACTTGCCGGAAATCATTAACAAACATGCCACCGGGAAACAAGCCATCGATTTTGGATGCGGGACTGGCCGATCGACACGTTTCTTAAAACTAATGGGTTTCAGCGTTACGGGTATCGATATTTCAACCGACATGCTTGATTTAGCCAGGAAGCTTGATCCGACAGGCGATTATCAATTGGTTTCAAATGGCAATTACGCTCATCTTGGCCGGAATTCGTTCGACCTTATCCAGGCTATTTTTACATTTGATAACATCCCCGGGTGGGAGAACCGGACCAACATTCTGGAAGGATTGCGCGATCTGTTGAAACCAGACGGGAAACTAATCTGCCTTGATTCTACGCCGGAGCTCTATATCAATGAATGGGCATCATTCACCACAAAGGACTTTCCCGGGAACCGGCATGCCGTAACAGGAGACATTGTTTATGATATCATGTTTGACGTTGACGACACGCGGCCGGTGGAAGACATCTTTTGGACGAGGCCGGATTATATAGAACTCTTTAGGCGGGCAGGGCTTGAGATTGAGGCAACCTATCAACCGCTGGGACGCATGGAGGAACCTTTTACGTGGATCTCAGAAACAAAGATTGCCCCATGGATGATCTTTGTGTTAAAGAAGCAGGCATCAGACTCCGCGGGGATATTGGTCAAGCCGGAATAGCGAACACATCCGGGATTGTTAATGATCTCTGTGAAGGGTTTACCGTCAATAGGGAAGTGATGAAATTCTGGTCTGTTTCAGAATAATAGATTAATGTTTTCGGGCAATTTCACCGAGTACCCTGATTAGCGTGTCAATATCCTCATCACTGTTTTCAATGCCGAAGCTCACCCGTGCAACGCCAGGGAGGCTTATCCTGGGGAACAGTGTCACGATAACCCGCTGGAATTGCTCAAGTCGAGGGCCAACACCAACCAGGCGCTTGACCAGCAGGTGGGCGCAATGGCAACCATATCGCACCCCGATTCCACCCCTGCTTGACAATTCTTTAGCCACCTTATTGGCCATGATACCCTTCAGATTGAAAACAATGACACCGCCTTTTTGGGCAAACCGGGGCGACTCCGGATCTTTTATTCCGTAAACTGTCAGACCCGGTATTTGCAACAGGCCGCGCAATGCCCGCCGGGTCAGAGATTGTTCGTTCTCCCTGATCGTCTCCATCCCGATCCGTTGCAAAAGCACAAGCGCTTTGCCCAGTGCGGCAATGCCAACCGGGTTTTCTTCACCCGACGATCGGATCAACTCCTGTTCCGCATGGCTGAAGTTAAGGAGTCCCTTTCTTGCCATCAGGACGCCAGTGCCGAATGGGGCGTAAACCTTATGGCCAGAAAAGGCGAGATAGTCAATGCCGCATGCCGCCATATCCACCTTGCGGTGGGCAACCAGCTGTGCCGCATCAACCAGCAGGTGTGCACCGTATTGGTGAACGATCCGGCTGATCTCCGCCAGGTTATTGAATACGCCGAGGACATTCGATGCGCCGCTCACAGCCACCAGCCTTATCCGCTGAGCGCCATGCTGACCTTGCATATTATAGTCACGCAGTATGTTTTCAAGCGCATTCAGTTCAATAACACCGTCATCATCCACCATCAGCCTGATCAGCGAATAGCCAGTAAGCATACGCCATGGCAGGTCGTTTGAGGTGTGATCAAGCAGGGTATTGAGCACAACAGGTTTTACACCTTGTCTTGGCTCTTTGCTTAAACTTTCAGCGACCAGGTTAATGGCTTCGGTCGTGTTTGAAGTAAAAATCAGATCAAATTCAGTCAGGGGAGCATTAAGCGCCCCGACGCAAATTGTCCTGACCTCATTGATTACCTCCTGCCGGATTGTCATGGGCTGGCGCCAGGTGTATTGAACGGCATTCCAGATCGGGGTGAAGGCAGGGGTACTGGCGCCGTTATCCAGATTGACAAATGGCGCCGTCCCCTCCGTTATTGGAACACGAATTTCGCGACCAATGAGTGTTTCCCTGATTTTATCCAACAGTTCCTGCCCTCCGTAGCCTTCCAATTCGTCTTTGTAAAACAGGTCGCTAACAGTCATTTTTTCAGCAACCGTTTCCTTGAAAATGCCCTCGCCGTATTGTCTGATCAACTGCAGCGCTTTGGCAAAGGCGATCACATTAATAATGGAAGGTGTGCCAGGCTCAAACTTATCGGGAGCTGCGGCCCATACAACCCAGCCTGGTGCGCTGAGCCTGGCCGTTCCTCCCCCTGAATGAAATGGAGCTCCTTGAGGCAGTGAGCTCCTTCTCACAGCAATTGCCCTCACACCCAACGGGAGGCCGAAATCCTGGCTTGATATAATTTGAAGACTACCAGGCTCCAGTTGAGCTTTTAGGATCGTTGCATTCCGTGGACTGCAGAAAATCACGACATATTTCCGGTTATTCAGCCCCAGGTATTCCAGCACAATTTCCCTGGCCTGTTCGAATAAACGTGTCGTAACCACCGAATGGTGCCCGCTGCCCCGGTGTACATTAGCATAGGTCTCCAGCGCAGCATAAATGGTGCGCTCCAACTCTGCGAATGCGGCTACTGATTTATTGTTCATAGAGATACAATAAAAAGGAAAATGGCAAGTTCCATTCTTTTGAGTGACCTTGGCAGCTTTATAAAAGAGTAAAAAGAGACAACAATCCTTTATTAATTTCATTTAATGATATCGAACCAACCGATCCTAGTCTTCCAAGCAAAAGCTGTTTATCTATGGTGGCCAATTTGCTTATTTTAATCACTGAAGGTCGCTTTAAACCATTCATTGTCTCAGGAATAACAGGAATGTCAAATTCTCCGTTAAACCTTTCCTGTGATGAAATAAATGCAACAATAATGTCCAGATTCATCACTGCAAGAATCAATGCAGGCCTTGTTTTCTTCCCGGAAAGATCTGTAAATGGAAACGGGACAAGAACAATATCTCCCTTATTCATTTATATTTTTCTTTAAGGTCCTGAACAGTATAGATATCCTCTTCCTCTTGCAGAAATTTATACGTACTGGAGGTTTCAATATGTAATTGAATTCTATCGAGCAGTATGTTATCGGTTATCCTGGAAAGAAGAAATTCCGAAAAGTCAGATAATTCTTTGAGTTTCTCATCAGGGAGATGAGAAAGATTGCTCATCGTTTTTTGAATCAATGCTTCACGTTCATTCATATTGCAGGTTAATAATCTCTGACACAAAGTTACAAAATCATTCAAACATTTTCAGCGAAATATCTTGTAAAATCTAAAATCGCCTGTCAGCCATTACGTAGGTAAATCATATAACCTGTCACACTGTTACTTTGCTGCCGGTGTAAAATTAAATTCTTCTTTTTTCTTCCAATCGGCTCCACACGGTTAGTTTCATTAAAACATGTCAATCCGTTAAAAGTTTCGTCATAAAAGTAATCATTTTCCCATTTCAAACAAAATGCTTTACATTTGTTATTCAGTTATCGCAAATAAAGTTACCTGATTGAGTATGAATAATGAATCATGGTTGCCACGGGTTGATGAACCGATGGCGGAATATCTGAAGTCAGACAGATACAGGAAATCAACAGTGGATATTGCTTTTTCAGATTTCGAAGGCCAGGAAGAGGCAAATTATGAATTCTGGCGTAACCTTACCCCTTCACAAAGGTTGGAATTACATACCATAATGGTGAGTTCACTTTACGCAGATGCACCTGTTGGAAATGTTGGGAAACAGGTTCAGGAAATTATTTTTACAGCGAAGACCATATGAACATTTTGAATGAATTCCATCAACGGTTCCTGATTGAATTATTAAAAAATGATGTTGATTTCATCATTGTCGGCGGGTTGTCTGTTGTTTTCCATGGATACATCAGAACAACCGGCGACATGGATTTATGGGTTCGTCCTGATAACGATAATAAGCACAAGTTGATCAAGGTTATTGCAAAATTTGGTCTTTCTGAAGATTCAATTGATTTGCTAAGAACCAAGGATTTCACAAAAACAATGGCTTTTCATTTTAACAATCCACCTGAAAAGATCGAATTTCTTACCTACATCTCCGGTCTCAAATTTGATACTGTCTTCCCAAATTGTGAATATTTGACAATTGAACAGTATAATATTCCTTTCTTGCGATACGAAGATCTGATCATTAACAAAATTTCATCCGGAAGACTGAAAGATCAGGCAGATGTTGAAGAACTAAGCAAAATTCATCGCAAAACAAATAAAACGACATAATCACTGCGAGCAAAATGCCATATCTTTGTATGATTAAAGCTGAAATTATGGGACTGAAACAAATTGCTTTTACTGCTGTTTTCTTTGAGGTTCCTGAAGGCGGTTAAGGACTTGAACATCATTAAACCCAAAGAAAATCAAATGACTTCAAAGGATGTTCGCTGGCAACAACGCTATTCAAATTTCTCCAAAGCACTTGCTCAATTGGGGCGGTTTATTGATAAGGGCAATGAACTGAATGAACTGGAAGAACAAGGTTTGATTCAGGCTTTTGAATACAATTTCGAATTGGCATGGAATGTAATCAAGGATTATTATGAGTACCAGGGCGTGACCGATATCCAGGGCAGCCGTGATGCTTTTCGAATGGCGTTTAACCGGGGATTGATTGAGAATGGCGAAAGCTGGATGGCCATGATTGAGAGCCGTTCGAAGACATCCCATACCTATAATGAAGAGACTGCCCGTGAAATTATCTCTGCCATTTTTATCACCTACTTTGGCTTGTTTAAGTACCTGCAGCGGAGGATGGACAATATTTTAAAAGGTCAAAAGGACATTTTCAACGACGCATCATGAAATTTGGGCTGAAGGAAAAAGACCTTACTTTGATTAAAGAGGTTTTCTCGGCCTTTACACAACTAGAGGAGGCTGTTATCTATGGTTCCAGGGCAAAAGGCAACTTCCGGCCTGGATCGGATATCGACCTGACGCTTAAAGGAGTTGAAATGAATCTCGACATAATGAACAAAATCAGTCTCTCACTCGATAACCTGATGCTGCCATACATATTCGATCTTTCGGTTTATGATCACATCAGAAACCCTGATTTATTAGAACATATATCCAGGGTCGGAATCATTTTTTATGCAAAAACAGCAAAATTATCCGGTCTGAAGACAATTTGATTTTTTTTGCTTGCATTTCTCATTATTATTTCATATCATTGCCATTCTGAAATCAATTTAAACGGTGATGTACATTGACTTTCATGCAACCAGGCTCCCAATCCTAAAATCAAAATCAGGGGTGCATTCATCCCTGTAAATTGCCGGTTTTTTACTACATTTCCTCTGACCTTTCTCTATCCTTCTTATAACTTTCCTCTGTCCTTTACCTGACTCTCTTACCTTCATCGCCTTTCATAGCAAATTGAAGGTGACTTTTCGGACATACAGACAAGCGGAATGTGTATGGCTGCGTGGACAAACGTGCCAGGCTCCTTTTCCTTTCAGGTTCAAGGCTTTCTCACCATAATAGCTGTTCAGCACTTCATTCCGTATAACCATCCGGCCATATTCTTTTGACAGCTCGAAACGCGAAAGGTGACTCTTTTGCTTTGGCGACAATATTCTGTTTGAAAAATCCGGCCTTCTGCGGATTGTATTATTACTGGTCAGTACCAGGTTGTCCAGTATTCCTGAATTTCCGCTCATGATTACATTATGTCCTGTTTTTGCCATAGGAATTACATTTTAAGGTTTTTAAAGCAATATAGACAAGCAAACAGGGAAAAAGGTTGCTTTGGTTTAGAAAAAAATTTTCCGGAAGAGGAATTTCACTTGCATTCAAACCAGGTTAACTGCCCGGGTCAGTTAACATGACGGACTAATCACTACCTTTGACCAATGTTTAAGACTAACTTAATCCTGAAGATGTTGACAACAAGATTAATATTGACGCGAAGACTCCTAAACCAAAGATTGTATTGGCAGTTTCCAAATCAGGTCATTTTACAGACGATACCAGGGCAGCCGGTAAAACCTACGACACTTTGACAGGTTGTTGTCGATATAATACGCCGGCAAAAAAAACAAGATCACACATTATTCAGCCATTGCATGAAAAACAAACCCGCTTTTATCCTCCAGTTCTTTGTTCTGATCCTGTTGTTTTCAGGATGTTCCCAAAAATTCATGGTGATTACCGATCCTGCCATCATGCCCCCGGCCCGAAAGCTGGCGCACCCCCCGCGGGTGGCTTTGGTGCTGGGTGGCGGAGCTTTTCGTGGCATTGCCCATGTGGGTGTATTGAAGGTTTTTGAAGAAGAGAAGATCCCGATCGACCTGATCATCGGAACCAGCGCAGGAAGCCTGATCGGTGCACTGTATGCTGACAACCCCAGTGTCGACAGTCTTTATCCGCTGATCAATGCAACAAAGACAAAGGATATTTTCGATTTCTCGCTGACCTATTCAAAGTTGGGTTATGTTTCGGGGGAGAAGTTGCAGGAATTTGTGTCAAAGCATGCTTCTGTGAAAAATATTGAGGATACAAAGATCCCTTTTGTGGCTATTTCTGCCGATCTCCTTAAAGGGGAGACCGTGACCCTGGCCTCAGGACCACTGGCCCCGTCGGTGAACGCCTCCTGTGCCATCCCTGAAATTTTCGTTCCCGTGAAGATGTATGGCAAGATCCTGGTCGATGGCGGTATAATGAACAATGTGGCAGCCGATGTTGCCCGCGAATATGGCGCCATCCTGGTGATCGCCGTTGATGTTATGCATGATTTTGACACGGTCCCGGTAATCAATGACCGCAAAGCAGTATCCAGACGCATTGCACGTATGACCATGCACCTGCTCAGCCATGAAAGGATGAAACAGGCAGATATTGTGATCATCCCCGACCTGGAAGGAATGCCTTACATGAACGACAAATACAATCAACCGATGTATGATGCCGGCGTTAAAGCTGCAAGGGAGATGATGCCTGAAATACGGGAATTACTTAAAAAAAAGGGAATCAGTCAGCTGGCACAATAAAAACAGATTATGATTCCCTGTAGGTGGGTGCATGAAAATTTAAGTATAACAGACCGGTAAACCTGCCTTTTTTAGGAAAATGCTATTTAATATCACAATCAATGCGGCTTTATTGAAAGGCTTTGGAATATAATCATTACAACCCGCTATAAGCGCCTTTTCTCTGTCGCCCGTCAGCCCAAAGGCTGTCTGGGCAATTATGACCACCTCTTTGTTGAATTGCCTGATTTGCCTGGTAGCGGTATATCCGTCCATGTCAGGCATCTTAATATCCATAAGAACCAAATCAATGTCGGGATTATTCCGGCAGGCTTCAACCGCTTCTACCCCGGTTCTGACCTGTAAAACATCCCTGCCAAATAGTTTTACTGACATTGTCAGTAAAATTGCGGATGTTTCGTCATCTTCTGCAATCAGAATTTTCAGATTCTTAACGTGACTCTCTTCTCCGGTGCCCGAAACAATTTCCTTAATGACCATCTTTTCTTCCATCGGGGTACGGTAAGGAATGGTAAAATAAAATCTTGAACCCTTTCCCATTTCACTTTCCACCCGGATTTTTCCACCCAGCATCTCCACATATGCTTTCGAAATGGATAACCCCAATCCTGCTCCTTCATAATTCCGGGTAAGCAATTCGCTGCCTTGCCTGAACCGCTCAAAAATGACTTCTGTGACACCAGGCTGAATGCCCTCGCCGGTGTCTTTCACGAAAAATTCAAGGTTGTCACCCTTTTTCTCATACCCGAATTCAATGGAACCTGCAGGGGTGAATTTGATCGCGTTTTTAACAAGATTGGTAAGAATTGCATAGATTTTCTCACGATCGGTATTCATGGTGGCATCCTTTGCCGACAATGGATTCTTAAAGGAAATCTGCAATCCTTTCAGATCAGCTTCGGGTTTAAAAAAGGTATAGATAAACTCTAGCTGATTATTGATATTCGTCTCGGAAATAGAAATTTCCATTTGCCCCGATTCTACTTTTGAGATGCTGATGATATCGTTGATGATATTCAGCATCCGGGCGCCACTCCGTTCGATGATACTGATATATTTTTCCTGCTCTTCACCCGTTAAGGCTGCTTCCTTAAGCAGTCCGGCAAATCCCAGGATGCCGTTCATGGGCGTTCTGATCTCATGGCTCATATTAGCAAGAAAAGCTGATTTCAGCCGGTCGCTTTCTTCGGCGTGTTCTTTTGCAAGAATAAGTTCTAACTCGGCCAGTTTGCGATCGGTAATGTCTTGCATAACTCCGGTGACTCTTACCGGATTGCCAAGCGCATCCATGACCAATTCAGCAATCGAGTTTATTGTTATCTTTTTGGTAGTGTTGTGCGGAATGATTTCAAATACAATATTATAGGGTATGGATTTTTCAACAAGATCGACCATTGCCTGATTTACCCGATCTTTGTCAATAACACATTTCATAACTTCTCCGGCGGTAAAAACGTCAGTTTCCGGATTGAAACCGTAGATTTTTTTCCCTTCATCTGACCCCCAGAATATATCGTTTTCCACATCATATTCCCAACCTCCGATATGACCGACCTCCTGGGCTTTCTTGTACCTTTCCTCGCTCCTGCTCAGTTCATCCTCCGACTGCTTGCGAATCAGCGCTGTCCCGATAATTGAACAGATTCCCTCAAAAAAGGTGATCAGTTCGATCGTAAAGGCTCCTGTTTTCTTTTCATTGAGTTGCAGAAGCCCGACAATTTTATCATTTGTCCGGATGGGAATGAGCGCCACAGAACCATAACCGGCATGAATACATTTATTGCGGGGATTAAGTCTTGGGTCCTGATCAGCCGGGAGTTCCAGCAAAAGATAAGTGTCGTTTGTCCAGAAGCTTCCTGCCTTCGTATATAATGGGTTTAACAGATCTGTTTTTCCTGAAATAACGTGGCCACACATGCATTCCAATGAAGGCTCTCCGTTTTCATCCCTGCAAATACTCCCGTTGCTGCCTTTAACTGTGATCGAGTCTTCAGTCAGAATAAAATCCTCAGAAAAACCGAATTGAGCAAAATAGGGGAAATCATTGCCGTATTTGAGGCGCATTCCAACGGCCGAAAATTTGGTTTCTCCCTGGATAGTTTTAAGTACCCCTGAAATCCTCTCATCCAGGCTGACATTGCTGCTGAGGATACTCAATATTTCATTGGAAAGAGACAGAAGTCGCTCTGCGAGTACCCGTTCGGTCATGTCCCTGATGTTGCATTGGATTACCCTGAGATGATCTACTAAATAGACATTACTTACAAACTCCACATGAATCGTTCTACCGTCGGCAGTTTCAAGTGGCATATCTTCATAACGGATGTATTCCTTTTGCTGTAATTCCAGGAAATTTTCTTTATTAGAGATGATATCACTTAAAAATCCAATTTCCCATATGGCTTTTTCAATGAATTGATCTTTGGAATATCCCAATAGCTCAATCAAAAACGGATTTACGTCCTTAATCATTCCGGTTTCAGCATCGAGAATCAGAATCCCGTCTTTAGCCGTTTCAAACAGCCGGCGATACCGGGTCTCGGAAACAGACAATGCCTCCTCCACCCTGGTCCGGTCGGTGACATCGAATTTGTACACGGTTTTTAATGCGTCATACCCCTTCCGGATTTCTTGTAATTCTGCTGCGAGTTCTTCCCTGGTTTTACCGAGATCATTCATAATATTTTCATTCTCAATCTGTAAAGATACAAAAATCAAAGGGCGAATCCTATTTAAAAGGGACAAATCGTCATCATCCGCTTTGAAAATTCTGCCATAGGTCTCATACCAAACATATTGACGCTGAACTTAATTTCAGGGTGGATTACAGTTCCGGATGAAAGCGCCGGGATAAAGAAGGAAAACCCCGGATTACTGTTTCGGATTGCTCCTGGTTTTTATCAAAAGCGGTCAGTAAGGTAATCGGAAAAGGATTGGATAAAATCCCCTGCAATGAATTTGTAGAAAATCCGGAGGGTATGTTGGGATAAAAAGTGAAGATGGAGCCGAATTGCCTACAATCTCACCGCGCAAACCGCCTGGAGGGTGTACATCCAGTCGGAGGCCTTGCCAAAGTTCAGCACTTTAAACTCCCCCCCTACCTGCCAGTGTTTGGTTAACGGATAAATATAGGATGCGGAAGCCTGGTAATTTGAAAGTGATAAAATATTGCTGTTTATCTGGGTGCCAACACCGGTAACCTTGTTGAACATTACGGCGAGTCCGGCTCCGGCGCTGAGGTAAAAACGGTCGATGATGCGCATCCGTACTGTGAGCAGCAGCGGCATGGCCGACATGGTGGCCTGTCCACCCGTATCGGTATAGCTCTTGCTTCTCACCTTATATAACCTGTAAAAACCTGATTCAAGCCCGAGGCTGAGGCGGTGTTCGGGTTCCCAGAAAAACTTCAGCGACACCCCGGCTGAATTGATGGAGGCATCATCTTTTCCAATCTCAAGGGTGTTGATATAGTGGGCCCAGCCAATTCCCACAGCCAGGGAATAATGGTTCCTTTTAACCCTGACACTGTCGGCACGCTGGGAAAAGGCCGTATAAGAGAAAAACAGGGAAAGCGCCAATATGAAGAGCTGTCGTTTTGCCATAAGTTTATTATTGTATATAGTGATAATAAGCAACAACATAGGGGAAGTTGGTAAGCAATCCATCGAAAAGACCATTTTCAAGATAATCCTTGATCCATGCTGGTTCGTCAATCGTCCAGCACACCGCGAGACGTCCCTCATTGTGCATCTGCTGCACCAGGTCATTCTGGGTGCCCAGTGTCCAGCGTGGCGCCCACACAGCAGAGTTAAGCGTATGAACATCATCAATCGTCAATTCGCATAAAGAGGGAATAGATGTATAGTCAGGATAGGTCATCAGGTCGTTTAGCACATCTGTTGAGGGGATGCCAACAACGATCCTGATGTCGCGGCCAATAGCCTTCGCACGGGCAAGTGCAGCCTTCTGCAGTGGAACTACCCTGGCCATCGTACCCGGGTCACCCTTCATATCGAGGTAAACAAACCGCAGCAGGGTGCTGTCAATTGTAAAATTCAGCGCTTCCTCCAAAGTCGGGATCATCTCCCCGTGGATCAGCCGGACGAAAGTCGTAAGCTGGGCCCAGGTATAACTTTCACTGGGCCCGGCAAGGGGGCCTTTCTGGGTAAGCCGGGTATTCAGATCGCCATCATGGTAGAGATATGGCACCCCGTCGCTGGTCATCCTTACATCGACCTCGATCCCGGTGGATCCAAGTTTCTCGGTATAGTTGATCATGGCTATGCTGTTCTCTGAAACAGGAAGCCGATCGGAGGTTCTGCCCCCGGCACGGTGGGCCAGGATATAAAAATTACTATATTTTACCTTTTCCGAAAAAGGCCGGTCGAATTCCAGCTCAAGACCCTGGTCAGGAAGAGCGGATTCCTTGCCATATGCCCCGCGCATGATGACTTTTTGCAATCCGGTGCCATTAAGTATCGAGGTTCCACCCTCATAACGGGAAATGATCATGGAAATAAGCCCGGTTCCGTCGGAATAACCATTCCGCCAGTATCCCTGGAGAAAAATTACCGAATCCAGATGGCCCACATCAAGGATGAAATGCTTTCCATCCTTGTTGGAGATGGAAAGACTTGTCCGGTTACTTTTTACAATGACGTAATCGCCAAAGAAATCAGCTCCTGAAGTCACCTTGTAAACACCCTCCATCATTATTTTCTGAGGATTAGTCAACGGATGCGTCTCCTTCATTATGGAATTGGGTCCTGCTGAGGGTATCGGAACCGTTGTATCCTTGTTGCAACCGTTCAAGGCAATCAGCAGTATTGCCAGAGCTATTAAATTACGCTTCATAAAATCCAGCTAAATGAAAGTTCAGGAATATGGTAGAAACGATTAAAGGTGGTAAAGAGCATCCAGGTGGGCCAGTACATCTTCTCATAGTTGTCCTTCAAACCGATGGTAAACACATGGTTCTTCCACAACCTTTGCTCAATATAAAATGCTACGGTAAATCCGTTGTAAAAATTCTTTGAGTGGTTCACTTCATTGCTGCCACTTGTTTGCACCACGCTGGCGACCCCTACCAGCTCACCTTTGAGGGTAAGGGCAATGTCCTTCAATCTATATCCGAATGAAATGTTTGGATAATGTATCCACATTTTGGCGCTGTTATTAAATCCAGCCTGTTTCAGTTGTCCATAGACAAACGCGACATCCCAACCAATGTTCGTTGAAAAATTCTTATACACGAAACCAAGATGTGGCCCGATTGCCAGTTGATTCGATACCACGATCGTGGTAAAATCGCCTTCAAGTGACAACTTCCAGGGCAACCCGAAGGTCATGTGAATATTCACCAATGGAGCCTGGATGGCGCTCTCAAGAAGGTCCTTGGGTGGCAGCACCATGTTGAATCCGGCTGCGATCTTAAAGGCCCATTTGTTTAACTGGTGGGGGTATCGCATGCTGCTGGCAGCGATGTTAAAGGTATCGCGGGTCACGGGCTCCTGGGCCGGAAGTACCCGGGCACATAAAATAATCAGCAGGATAATGGGTATAGAACGTATTCGCATTGGCAGGATGTTAGATGATTTGGTTCCTGTAATAATGGTTCAAAGATAAATATTAAATGTTCTTTCACAATGAAAATAACTCGTAAACACCACTCATTAATCGGTATTTTATCTAATTTGGCGTCAGTTT
>Ga0247842_10006236_pt1 | contig 13573 bp, 11 predicted proteins | sample LaCruzMarch2015__3_FD_192411 | JGI IMG/M metagenome (GOLD analysis project Ga0247842, IMG submission 192411) | Freshwater microbial communities from meromictic Lake La Cruz, Castile-La Mancha, Spain - LaCruzMarch2015_19m | ecosystem: Environmental > Aquatic > Freshwater > Lake | place: Spain...
ACCAAGAAGCTTTATTATGCATTGGTGGAGGGACAGCCAAAGGAGGATAAAGGTACTATCCGCAGCTGGCTTGTCGAGGGACATGATCAGCGGGTTTATTCAGTTAATGTACAGGAGGGCGCTAAATTGGGAATTACACATTACCGTGTAATGGATCGAACCCCCGATTATGCACTTCTGGAGGTGGAACTTGAAACAGGCCGCAAGAATCAGATCAGGGTTCATTTATCTGAGATGGGGTGTCCTGTGGTTGGCGACCGGCGATATGGCGCTGATTCACAATACGAACGACGTATCCGCCTGCATGCTTTTTATCTGTCAATCCGCCATCCGGTTACAGGAAAGCTCATCGATTTTAAAAGCAAGATGCCCAAGGGATTTCTTGAATTGAAGCCAGGAGACGAGAAGTATAAATAAATCAGGCGGTGTCACCTCCCTGATATTACGGGGGAGAGTTCACTTGAAGTTCCTTTGCCGCATTGCTTCGAAAATAACAATGGCAGCGGAAGCGGAAACATTCATTGAGTCAATTTTACCCATCATCGGGATTTTTACCAGGTCGTTGGCCTCATTGATCCAAATATCACTTAATCCGTTTGATTCCGAGCCCATGATAATCGCTGATGGTTGGTTGAAATCGGTCTCATGATAGTAATGGGATGCATTGAGTGCTGTTCCAAACAATTTTATTCCTTCTGACCGCAGCCATTTTATCGCCTCCCCGGATGTGGTTGTAACAACAGGCATTGTAAAGATGCAACCGATGGCCGACCGGATTGCATTCGGATTATAGATGTCGGTTTGAGGATCACAGATGATAACCGCATCGAGACCTGCAGCATCAGCAGTGCGGAGAAGTGCGCCAAGATTGCCCGGTTTTTCGACGGTTTCGAGGACCAGCAGAAGAGGTTTTTTACTAAGTTTCAGGTGGTTGAGCTGAAGTCTTCTTGGTTCTGCAAGTGCCACAACTCCGCCGTTGTCCTTCCGATACGCCATTCGGTTGAAGACATCAGCAGTTACTTCTGTCAATTCAAAAGGCTTCTTTATATGGAGAGAAATTGACCTGAGATCGGTTTCAGTGATCAGGGCCGGGCAAAAAAACAAATCGGTGATGCAGAAACCACTAACTGCGGCATGTCTGATTTCGCGCTGGCCCTCAATTACAATCCTGTTTTGTTCTTTGCGGGCGCGGGGTTTGTCGCTGAGCAGGATTACGTTTTTTATCAGCGGATTTTGTAAGCTGGAGATGATTTTAACCATACATTATGCGTTATTAAATAAACAGCTGTATTATTTTTTCTTCCTAAAACAACTTTCGAAAAACGATAAATGTTCTTATTTAGATCTGATTTACAATGATTTTCATCAAAAGTAACTTTTTTTTTGTTTCTTTGTCGGAGAAATGAAAAATATACATACATTTGCGTATTCAAATACCTAAATAAAACCATGTCCAAGATTTTTGCCCTTTCTGAAGCATCTTCGATAGCAATTCACAGCATGGTTTTGATTGCCCGTTCCGAAAATGGAATTAATGCGGTAAAGATTGCTGAAATTACAGGATTTTCAAAGAACCATATTGCTAAAGTTTTGCAACGCCTTGTTAAAAACGATATGCTAAAATCGGTAAGGGGCCCTTCAGGCGGATTTTCAATGAAAATGGATCCGAAGAGTGTAAGTTTGCTTGACATTTACCAGTCCATTGAGGGGCAGATTGATGTGGGTGATTGCCCCCTGGCATATGATTTCTGTGGATTTGACCGTTGCCTGATGGGCAATGTGGTAAACAGGCTCACAGCCGAATTCAAGAAGTTTTTAAAGGAACAGACATTACAGTCATACCTTTAATTTTTTTATCCATAAAGAGGCAATAAGACACCTAAATACACCTATAATTTATGAAGCGAAGAATTATCCGGATTGATGAAGAGAAATGCAACGGATGCGGCATTTGTATTCCTAACTGTCATGAAGGAGCCATGCAGCTGATCGATGGCAAGGCCAGGCTGATCAGCGATTTGTTCTGCGACGGGCTTGGAGCGTGCCTTGGCCATTGTCCTGAGGGAGCAATCACAATCATCGAACGCGAGGCTGAGCCTTACGACGAGCGCAAGGTGATGGAGATCTTGGTTCCGAAGGGCACGAATACGATACTTGCGCACCTTGAACATCTTCGCGATCATAACGAAACGGAATTTTTACAACAGGCAATCAATTATTTAAAAGAACACAACATTATGATGAATCCCGAAAAAACAGAACATCAATCACATGGTGAATGTGGATGTCCCGGCTCAATGGCCAGGGATTTCCGTGCCGAAGAAATCAAACAGGAGGTAATCGCCGTTCCGGTGGCAGCTGCCGCAACCGACTCTGAACTACGCCAGTGGCCAGTGCAGCTTCATTTGCTTAACCCTCAGGCATCCTATTTCAAAAATGCAGATGTTGTGCTTGCTGCTGACTGTGCTGCCTTTGCCATGGGTAATTTTCATTTACGGTTTCTGAAAGGAAAATCAGTCGCCATCGCCTGTCCGAAACTTGACAGCAATAAGGATTCTTATATCCAAAAGCTCACATCCATGATCTCCGACACGAAGATTAATTCACTTACCGTAGTAATGATGGAGGTACCATGTTGCGGCGGACTATTACACATGGCACAAACAGCCCGGACCAATGCAGGCCGGAATATTCCCATAAAGCAGGCAATTGTCGGCATCCAGGGAGAGGTGCTGGAGGAGGAGTGGACATAAACAAAAAATCTATGGAAAAAAGTATTTTCGAACACTCCAACGTGTTCCGGTTCCCCGAAAAGGTGGATTATTCATCTGAGGGAATCATTAGCAAACGTGTAATTGACCGCCCGGTCGGGACAGTAACACTATTCTCGTTTGACCAGGGACAGCGCCTGAGCACACATTCAGCGCCTTATGATGCCATGTTGCAGGTCATTGATGGGAAAGCCGAAATTATCATCAACGAAGTCCCTTTCATTTTATCCACCGGTGAAACCATCATTATGCCGGCGGGAATTCCCCATGCTGTTAATGCGACGGAGAAGTTTAAGATGGTGTTGACCATGATCAAGGGATAACGCAAAAAATCAAAATGCAAAAAGCAAAGTGCAAAACCAGGTGATGGCTTACATTTTCAAAATTTTGACGTTTGCATTTTGCACTTTGCTTTTTTAATTAATTATCTGACATATGAGCGAACTGATAAATAACTCCCAAGGCAGGAAGGAACTGCTCAAGCACATGATCCTTCAACTGCACGAGGGCGTTGCGCCGGAAGAAATCCGTGCACGCATGATAGTACTTTTAACGAAAATTCCTTACGGGGAAGTGGTCGAAGTGGAACAGGAGCTCATCAGCGAAGGGCTTCCTGAATCTGAAGTACTACGGCTATGCGATATTCACAGCCAGGCACTCGAGGGGCGCATCGACCTCACGGGCATGAAAATAGTGGCGCCAGGACATCCGGTCGATACCTTTAAAAGGGAAAATCGTGAACTGGAAAAGGTTGTCAGGCAACTGCGCGAATTATTCGCCAGCGTTGACACGGAGTTTTCAGGGCCAGCAGCCGAGAAATACCTGAATACCGTGAAGGGGCTGTTCAACAGCCTGATGGATGTCGACAAGCATTATCGCCGCAAGGAAAACCTGTTATTCCCGTTCCTTGAAAAATACGGCATTACCGGTCCCCCGAAGGTCATGTGGGGAAAGCATGACGAAACCCGCGACCTTCTGAAGAATGCGATCAATGCACTGAACATGACCGGTGATTTCAACACCGATATGATGAAAATGAAGGTGGAGCTTCACCTCTTGCCTGCTGCAAAGGCCATCACCGACATGATCATGAAAGAAGAGGAGATCCTTCTGCCCATGACCCTCGATAAGCTAACCGAAACCGACTGGTATGAAATTTACCGGCAAACCAACGAAATAGGTTATTGCCTGTATGATCCGGAGGTCACCTGGAATCCGCAGGGAGTAGTTATTGCTGAGGAGACATCGGCTGAAGAGGGCAGTGTAAACCTGCCAAGCGGAAAATTCACCTCTGAGGAACTCCTGGCCATATTGAACACCCTGCCGGTTGATCTCACCTTTGTGGACCGTAACGACAAGGTAAAATATTTTTCACAGGGGAAGGAGCGTATTTTCGACCGGAACCGGGCCATCCTGGGTCGTGATGTAAGGATGTGCCATCCCCCGGGGAGCGTCCACATTGTTGACCAGATCATCGGAGACTTCAAGAGCGGTATGGCCGACAGCGCTCCCTTCTGGATCCAGATGGGGGGGAAGTTTATCCATATCGAGTATTTTGCACTGCGGAATGAACAGGGGGAGTACCTGGGAACGCTGGAAATGTCGCAGGATCTTACCGAAAAAAGGAAGATCAGCGGGGACCAGCGACTGCTTTCCTACCGGAAATCAGACACGGGAAAATCATCGGTTCAACCAGAACCGCAGCAACACAACGATCACAGTCATCAGCACGTTTCAGGTACTCCTCAAAAAACTTCACAAATGAATAAACCACATTGGCTTGACCTAAGCCGCATAATCATAAAACTTGATGCCAGGCCGCTGCTGGCCCAGGGTATCCATCCGCTGGAACAGGTGCAACAGCAATGTGCAGCACTTAATCCCGGGGAGATTTTTGAGCTCATAACACCCTTCCCGCCATCGCCTATGATTGAGAAAATGGCCGCAGCAGGTTTCGAGGCACATTTGGAAACTGCCGCTGATGGGATGTTTCACACCTATTTTCTCAAAAAATAGCGAAAAGGCAAAATGGCGGAGTAGCGAATCTTTCGGCACTCCGCTATTTCACTGCCTATCCACCTGTTATCCATGCTCCGCTTCCTTCGAAAATACCACAAGTGGTTCAGCCTGATCGCTACTTTTTTCATCCTTTTTTTCGCAGTTTCTGGTATAATCCTGAATCATAGGAGGTTGTTATCTGGTATAGATGTAAACCGGAAACTGTTACCCAAAGCTTACCGGTACGACAACTGGAACCTGGCAGCAGTCAAAGGGACGGTTGCTGCAGGCAGTGACAGTATTCTGATATACGGCAATATAGGGGTGTGGCTTACCGACAGTACTTTCAGCTCCTTTCATGATTTTAATCCGGGTTTTCCTGCGGGAATTGATAATCGGAAAATCAATACCATGTCATGGTCTGCCGAATCGGGGCTATATGCCGGCACCCTGTTCGGGCTTTACAGGTTTGATGGTGGTTCATGGGTCAAAGTGCAGCTGCCTGTTGATGGAGCGCGTGTCGTAAAAGTACTCCATCATGGTGACAGTCTGCTTGTGATGACCCGTTCGAATCTGTTTGTTTCCAGCAGTGTTTCCGGATATCACCGTTTTCAGGAGATCAATGTTTCAAGAGGTGAAGATGATGATGGGAAAGTCGGTCTCTTTAAAACACTGTGGGTTATTCACAGCGGCGAAATCTATGGACTGGCAGGGAAGTTAATTGTTGATGGAGTTGGCATCATCTTCATCATTCTCTGTATCACAGGGCTGATATACTTTTTCGTACCTTACCGGTTGAAAAGCCTTAAAGATGAAATCCGGCGGTCAAAACTAAAACAGTTCAACAGGTTATCACTGAAATGGCATAATGTGGTTGGATCATGGGCAATCCTCATTTTACTGCTGAATACTGCAACAGGAATATTTCTCAGACCCCCACTGCTCATCCCGGTTGCCGGAATGCGGGTGGAAAAAATCAGGCATACCGAGCTCGATGATCCCAATCCATGGTTCGACCGGTTCCGTGACTTGATATACGACAATGGATCAAGCCGTTATTTGATTGCCACCAGTGACGGCATTTATTATTCCGATGACCGGTTTGGAAGCGAATTAAAAAAATTCGCGGTTCAGCCGCCAGTTAGTGTGATGGGGATCAATGTTTTTGAGATTTTGGAGCCGGGACGATATCTTGTGGGTTCGTTCAGCGGCATCTTTGAGTGGAGCCCATCAACCAACAGGATCATTGACTTTTTTACCGGTTTGGAGTTTGTTGACACCGGGCAGCGTGGCGCACCATTCGGTAATCTGACCGTTGCAGGGTATTTGAAAATGACGAATGGCAGGGAATATATCTTTGATTATGCAGCCGGAGACATAGGTCTTAAGACGGCGCCGCCCTTTGTCCAAATGCCCGAGACGGTCATTAAAAGCACCCCGATATCGTTATGGAATCTGATGCTTGAGGTGCACACTGGCCGGATCTTTGAACCGATCCTGGGCCGGTTATACATCCTTGTGGTTCCCATCATTGGCATCTTCACCTTATTTATCCTGGTGACCGGTTTTTTCTCGTGGTGGCTGGCGAAGCGGAAGAAGAACATTGCCCGTTTGAAGTAAAATCAACCCAACTTGAATATCTCCTTCAACTCTTTGTTTGACAGATCGCCAATCCACTTTTCGCCGGAGGAGACGGTTAGGTTGGCCAACTCCTTTTTGCTATTCAGCATCTCGTCAATTTTTTCTTCAAACGTTCCACGTGTAAGCAGCCGGCTCACCATTACGTTTTTATCCTGACCGATGCGATAGGCACGATCGGTGGCCTGAGCTTCGACGGCAGGATTCCACCAGAAATCATGATGAATCACATGGCTGGCGGAGGTAAGGTTTAATCCGGTACCACCCGCTTTCAGCGACAGGATGAAAACCCACTGGTTTCGTTGATGTTGAAATGCCTCGACGAACTCGTCACGCTGTTTTCGGGTTGTTCCGCCATGCAGAAATAGTGGGGTGAAGTCAAATTGATTTTCGATCATTGTGACCAGTACTTCGCCCATCTCACGATATTGGGTGAACAGAAGCGTTTTTTCACCTGCTTCATGGATGTTTTCAAGCAAGTCCATCAGTACCAGCGATTTTCCGGAAATAGCAGGATCGGCTTTCCCTTTTTTCAGAAAATTATCAGGATGGTTGCAAATCTGTTTCAGGGCGGTGATCATTTTCAATACCATACCTCGTCGCTGTATTCCTTCAGCTTCTTCGATCCCTTGCAGGGCATTGTCAACCACATTCTGGTAAAGCCCGGCTTGCTCACCTGTAAGACTGCAATAGCGGTTATTCTCAATTTTTTCTGGCAGATCGCTGATAATCGATTTATCTGTTTTCAGCCTGCGAAGAATGAAAGGAGCCGTTATTTTACGGAAAATTGCGGCTCTCTCCCTGTTGTGATAGAGTTGTATAGGATCAGCAAACTCTTCGACAAATATTTTTGCAGGTCCGAGATAACCTGGATATACGAAATCCATTATGCTCCAGTATTCCGAAAGCCGGTTTTCGACGGGTGTGCCACTCATGGCTATCCTGATGGTTGACTTTAAACTTTTCACCGCACGGGTTTGATCGGTAGCCGTGTTTTTTATATTTTGCGCTTCATCGATCACCACCACATACCATGGTTTCGCTTTCAGTGGTTTCAAATCACTTCTTACCATTCCATAGGTTGTGATGAGGATATCAGTATCTTTCAACTCCAGGTTCCGACCCAATCCATGATAAACGGTTGAACGAAGCGAAGGTGCGAATTTCTCCAACTCTTTCATCCAGTTGGTGAGCAGGGTGGTGGGAACAACGATCAGCGCCTTCTCTTGGTCCAGCAATCCATCATACTTGAATTTTTGCAGCAGTGCAATTACCTGAAGTGTTTTACCAAGACCCATATCATCTGCAATGAGGCTTCCGAAACCGATTTTCGACTGTTGAGCCATCCATCGGAAACCATTGACCTGATATGGGCGCAATGTGGCATTAATTCCTTTGGGCAAGGCTATGGAACCGGGAGCAGTCAGCCTTTTGATAATTTTGCGTACATTGGAATCGAGTGCGATGGTTGTTCCTTGATATTCCTCAGCCAAAGCGGCCTTTAACAATTGCTGGGAAGTGAGCTTTGCAGGAAAATCAACAGGATTGAAGATTTTTTCCAGGTCATGCTCATTTAGTAAAACATATTGATCTTTAATTTTCACGATGCCCGACAAGCGTCCGATTAGTTTACGGAACTCATCTACCGGCATCACGTGATCACCTAATGCCACCTGATAATCGAACCCGAGAATCTGGTCAAGACCGAGAAAGGAGGCACCTTTACCGGTGTTTTTTGCATTAAGCCGCAACGAAGGTCGTGGGATCAGAAGCTTTTCCAACTCTTTGGGCATCAGGATGCCAATGCCAACCATACGCAGGGTAGGCAGGATTTTCTGAAATACAGGGACAAACTGATTTCCATTGAAAGTCATTGGTTTACTAGCCGATGTGCTGATGTAATGATCCAATCCGGGAAGAAATCCTGTGAGGCTTGATATGTCGCGAAGCAGGTCGAGGCTGACAGACTGATATTTTTTATCCGAAAGAAGTTGTTTTAAATGAATGGGGGCCTCCGTTGGCGCATCAGCATTACTTGACAGAACATTCAACGTAAATATTCCGTTTTTTTCTTCAACCTGGATTACCGCTTGCCATTTGCGGGATGCAACGCTAAGTTTTTTCAGCCAAAGCTGGATGGTGTTGGGAATTTGCTTTTCAGTCAGACCTTTGAAACCGCATGGTTTTTGATTGAAAAACAACTGAAGAACATCATCTTTCGTCTCCCTGGATTTAAAGTCATAGGGGAGTCCCAAAGTGAAGGATTTCAGAAAGATGGATGTGAGCATCCGGGAGTTTTCAGCAGGGGTCAGGGCGCCATATTTTTCTGCTCCTTTTTTAGGACGCGCCCATATCCATACCGTTCCGGGGGGCGCATATTCCTGAATACTTTGGCACAGTGATCGAAGGTTTGGATCATTCTCAGCGGGAATCCAGCGAATCAGGTAATTGTTTTCGTTGTTGATAAGCAACTGCGGGAGAATGGCTCCCTGAGAGGCAAGGGCAAGGGCAAACTGTCGGTGAAGTTCAATTCCGCGCAAAGCCGGATTACAGTTTTCAAAAAAAGCCGGGTCAACGGAACCAATGATCTCCAGGAAATCATCCCACTGCAACCGTATCTCTTCTTTCTTATTTTTGACTTTCTTTGTCAGAACAACATCTTCCACCTCCAGATTCTGATTGAGGAGAATTATGGTATCATCAAAATTATCTAAGTGTTTTACCAGTGTTGCATGTATATCCCTGATCCTTCCCGGTCCCACTTTCCGCGCATATTTTGAAATGCTCCGGTATGCAGATTGAAGAATTGGTTTAAAATCTTTTGGGTAAAAAAGTGGATTGGCTGGCAGAAGGGTAAAAATCTTTTCTGTTTGATCTGTGATCAAATGGAAATCGGGTAACACATTCGAAGAGAAATCTGCTTCCCGCAGTTGTTCCTGCAGTTTATCAACAATAATAGAATCAAGTGAAGATGTTTGCTCTTCGGCATGCATGCCAATGGATGCATGATGACCTTTAAGCGAAGTGATCAGGTCGAGTCCGCGCAGGCTGAAAAGGACAAATGGATTAGCATCGATTTCGTTCGAAATGATGTATATAACTGAGGCCAGGTGTTTACAGGGAACGGCCCAGTCGGGGCAGGAGCATTCCATTCCGAAATCTTTCCAGGAACCGGGAAAGATCCTGATATCGTTATCAGTTGCCAGGTTGTTTAATTCCTCTGGTATCTCACGGTTTAGCAATTTGGAAAGGATCAGCGGATTTTTTCCTATTGCACCAACCAGTTTTTCCTTCTGTGCCAAAGTAAGGACAGGAATACTTATATTTATTTTATAAGGCGAAGGACGGCTGCCCTGCACTTTGGCAGTAATTGTATTACCCTGAATGGCAATATCCTTCACCGATCCGTTTCCGGCATAGGCTCTGCCTCTTGGAAGACGGTTATCGTAATCGATGTAGGTCAGTGCATTCAGCCATTGCTGGCCCCACCAGGTTTGACCGAATTTCATCCGTTGCCGCGGCACATCGGTGGTTTTTTTCGGTATTACCTTTCTTGGTTTTGAATAGTACCAGCCGTATGACATGAGAAAATATTTCAGGACAAGAATAAACAAATTGAGAATTCTTACTACAGCAGTGTTTGTAAACTGTGAAAAATTTCAATGATTAACAGAATTCATATATTTGTAAACATGAAGAAAACTCCTCGTTTATTATTAATCAAACAACTTTTTTATGGCCTATTATTTAAAACTTTACTTTGCCACGCTAACCGTGTTTTTCGCAGTCGATATGCTGTGGCTGGGATTGATCGCCCGCGCCTTTTATAAAAAACACCTGGGCTTTCTTATGGCCCCGGAGGTAAACTGGTATGCAGCCCTCATCTTCTATTTCATTTTTATCGTTGGCGTCCTCGTTTTCGTTGTCATTCCCGGACTAAAGGAAAACGATTTGACCATGTTGATCGTAAAGGCTGCCTTTTTCGGATTCATTACCTATGCAACCTATGATCTGACCAACCTGGCTACTGTAAAGGACTGGCCCCTGATCATCACCCTTGTCGATCTTGTTTGGGGAATGGTGCTGACCACCATTGTGAGTGTCGCAGGCTATTTTATCGGTAAATGGATATCCTGAAGGCGCAGCATCCTGATTACGAAGTGTATTTAACGGGAATCAACGCGCAACGTGGTGTGGCGTGTTCCGATTGTCACATGCCGTATATAAAAGAGGGAGGACAGAAGTTCACGAGTCATCCTGAGAAAGCCCAATGGATTAAAGCAGTTCTTTCCGCATGGGATAAGAAAGCAAAAGAACGAGAGGATTTATGTCCTGTCCAAAAGAGGAGGAGGAAAGATAAACCTCTTTACACAACCGGCTCGTCCGGGATGATGATCCAGGCAATGAGATAGCCCAGAAAACCAACGCCACCCACAAAAAAGGAGACTGCCCATAAAACCCTGACCAGTACCGGATCAATGTTAAAATATTTTCCCAAGCCGCCACATACGCCGCCCAGGACACGGTCGTTCTTTGAACGAAATAATCTTTTTGGTTCCATAATATTAATTTGAAAATTTCAAGATTAGATGGTATTGTCATTCTTTAGTTACAAATATATGAATGAAAACAGTTGAATGGCCGCAATCTGTCGACCAAAAGATTCTATTTTTGCAAAAAAGCTGAAGTGATGGAATGGATCGATAAACTTGATGGCAATGTGATTGTGAGTGATGCAGAGGGTAAAATCATTTATATGAATGAAAAAGCCATAATACATTACGACAAGGATGGTGGGAAAAACCTTTTAGGCAGAGATTTGCTCGAATGCCACAACGAATCGTCCAGGAGAAAAATCATGGAAATCATGACCTCAGGCCAGAAAAATGTTTACACAATTGAAAAAGGGGCAAAGAAGAAGATCATCTACCAGTCGCCCTGGTTCCGGAACGGCGAATTCAGGGGAATCATCGAGTTTTCACTCGAAATTCCCAATGAAATGGCACATTTTATAAGAGGTTAAGGCTATTTTGCAGCTTTTTTCTCGTCAGCAATCTTTTTCAGAACATCATCCTGCAATTGCTTTGGCAATGGGGTGTATTTGAAGAACTCCATTGAATAATTAGCGCGACCGCTTGAAATATTCCGCAATTGGGTTGCATAACCGAACATCTCCATCAGGGGGACAAATGCATTGACCTTTTGAGATCCCTTGCGGTAACGGCGCATGGCCTCAATTTTTCCGCGACGGCGGTTGAGATTGCCAACCACATCACCAATATATTCGTCGGGGGTGTTTACTTCCACCTTCATCATCGGTTCGAGCAGAACAGGATCGGCTTTCATAAATCCCTGTTTAAAACCGATCGAAGCGCAGGTTTGGAACGCCATATCGGAGCTATCAACCGGATGGAAGCTGCCATCCAGGAGAACAACCTTTACGTCCACAACCGGATAGCCAGCCATGACACCACGTTCGAGGGTCTTCATGATTCCCTTGTTTACCGAAGGAATGTATTCGGCAGGAATATTCCCGCCCTTGATCTTTTCGATGAATTCATACCCCTTGCCTTCATTCGGTTCCATCCGCATCAGAACGTGCGCAAACTGGCCCTTGCCACCTGTTTGCTTGGAATGCTTATAATTCGTTTCGACTTCATTTGTAATAGTTTCGCGGAAGGCTACGGCGGGTTCGCCCACAATCGCATCGACCTTGAATTCGGTTTTTAAACGGTCAACTATGATCTCGAGGTGCAATTCGCCCATTCCGGCAATGATCGTCTCTTCAGTTTCATCGTCAAACCGAACATTGAAGGAGGGGTCTTCCATTGCGAGCTTATGCAGCGCTTCCCCCAGTTTCGACTGGTCGGCACGTTTCGCAGGGTTGATCTTGAGCTCAATGACACTGGGCGGAATGTGGATGTTTTCGAGCAGGAGGCGATGTTCATCACTGCAAAGGGTATCACCGGTTTTGGTAACTTTCATCCCGATCAGAGCAACGATGTCGCCTGGGCCCGCTTCAGCGATTTCCTCACGATCTTTGGCATGGATGCGGAAAATTCGGCCAACCCGTTCGTGTTTCCCCTTGGTGGAGTTGTACACCTGCATACCACTTTTCAGTGTTCCTGAGAAGATGCGGGTGAAGGTTTGTTGCCCAACAAAGGGGTCGTGAATAAGTTTGAAGGCCAGGGCCGAAAATGGTTCTTTCGGAGATGGGTGGCACGTGTGAAGCTTTTCAGGATCATCAAGGTCAGTGCCGGTAACGGCGCCAACATCCACGGGCGAAGGAAGGTAGTCAACCACAGAATCAAGCAACATTTGTACGCCTTTATTTTTATAAGCAGCGCCACAGAAAACAGGAGTGATAAGGAGTTTGAGTGTCGATTCGCGCAGCGCTCTCTTCATTAATTCAGGAGAAACAGCCTTGTCTTCCATGAACAAATCCATGATTTCATCGTTGAATTCGGCCAGTTTTTCAACAGCCCAGGCGCGTGCTTCTTCGGTTTTCTGTTTATACTCTTCCGGAATTTCCGTTTCAATCTGCTCCATTTCCTGGAACATATATGCTTTGCGGTAAATGATATCAATGATGCCTTCAAAATGTTCTTCGGCTCCCATGGGAATATGGAAAGGCACTGCATTGGCGTCAAGATATTTGTTCATCTGTGCAACCACGGCAGGAAAATCGGCGCCGGTACGATCCATCTTATTGATGAAGGCGAAGCGGGGCACCCGGTAACGATCGGCTTGGTTCCAAACGGTTTCACTCTGAGGCTCAACACCACCAACAGCGCAAAAAACGGCTACCATGCCATCGATTACGCGCAGGGAGCGTTCTACTTCGATAGTGAAGTCAACGTGGCCCGGAGTATCGATCAGGTTGATCTGGTGGCCTTTCCATGCACAGGTGATGGCCGCCGATGCGATGGTAATTCCTCGTTCCTGTTCCTGCTTCATGAAGTCCATTGTGGCAGCGCCGTCATGGACTTCACCCATCTTGCGATTGGTTCCGGAAAAAAACAGAATACGTTCAGTTACAGTGGTTTTGCCGGCATCGATGTGTGCGGCAATCCCGATATTTCTTAGTTTATTTAATGGCATATCAGCTTCATTTTTTGGGGGTGCAAATGTACACCAATTTTCTGATATACAGCCAGAAAAGAAAT
>Ga0247842_10006237_pt1 | contig 13573 bp, 6 predicted proteins | sample LaCruzMarch2015__3_FD_192411 | JGI IMG/M metagenome (GOLD analysis project Ga0247842, IMG submission 192411) | Freshwater microbial communities from meromictic Lake La Cruz, Castile-La Mancha, Spain - LaCruzMarch2015_19m | ecosystem: Environmental > Aquatic > Freshwater > Lake | place: Spain...
GGGTCTCTGGGCTCAAGGGGTACGGGTGAGCCCATCAACCGGACCGCCTGAACCTGTATCCGGCGAACGCATCATCGAGCCGTGGCTGGATGACCCATTCCCGGACTATGACACCGAACCGGTAATGGCGTACGCGAACGGCTGAGCTCACTCGCGGTGGGACGGGTTTGTCTCCTTTTGGTGCCGCTCACAGCAAAACAGGTCCGCTTCGATGATCAGACCGGCCTCAGCGCTTCAAAATGGGGGGGTGTACCCGATCTTGACCTTCTCGCCAGCTTTCTCCATGATCTCCACCATGAAAACGATGTTTCAGGGTGGTTCCGGGCGGTCTCAACGGGCGTGTGCCCGTACCACCAGAAAAGCGATTTCTTATCCATTCCATCCATCATTCCTGATATTTTCCAATTATGAAGAGAGTCGAAAAAGCAGTTCGTGAATATGCGGGGCTCGTGCGGAAACGCTTGGGATCGCATGTGGAGCAGGTTGTTCTGTTCGGGTCACGAGCGCGCGGGACCGCACAGGACACCTCCGATTATGATTTTCTCCTGGTTGTGGATCACCGAACCCCGGACCTACGCGAAGCCGTCCTGGATGTTGGCGTTGAAATGTTGAATCGCTATGATCGGCTCTTTGCCGCGTTGATCTACACGAATGAGGAGTGGGATGAGGGACAACATGCCCCCCTGGGATGGAACATCCGTCGCGAAGGCATTGCCGTATGAATAACGAAACAGCGCAACCTTCTGTCCTGAACGCCATGCTGGAAAAAGCAAATGAGAAATTGGCGGCTGCACAGGAAGCTATTCGAGATGGCTTCTTTGGCGAGGCCGCCTCGTGTTCCTACTATGCCGCATTCCACGCAACATCAGCCGTTCTGGCTCATAAGGGTTTTTCGTTTTCATCTCATGCTCAAGTGATGGGAGCCTTCAATCGCGAATTCGTGAAAACCGGAGTCTTCCCTCCCGACACTTCGCGCCGCATCCAGCGTCTTTTCGAGGACCGCGCAACCGCCGACTACGACTGGAAGATCAGGGTCAACGAAACAACCGCTTCAGCCGACGTGACTGATGCCGAGTGGATGGTCAAAATGTGCCACGATCATCTGAAGAATATCAACGCATTGTGACACATACCTAATTATTGCCGTCAGAACGGCACCAGTTCGGGCTGGTCTGGCTCAAAGGAATCCGCGACATAATTGCCATCCCGGAGAACGACGTGGGCGTAGCCGCGCTGGTTCTTGTCATTCCGCCGGATGTCGGTCCGTTTGTGGGCGTGATGGAGCGATACCATGTGATCACAAACCAGGATTTCAAACTGGCGAACTGGAACGGGCTGCCAGCCCTGGGAATCGCAGAAAAGGTTGTAGGCGGTGAGAAGTTCTGACACGGTCACATCACCGGACGGGTCTTGTGCAACACATTTGGTGACGAAGTGGCGAACACTGTCAGACTCGCAAAGGAGTCCGTCAACGCGGTGCTTCTGGGTCTCGGTCAGTTGGATACGCCCGTGAACGCGGAGTTCCTCGAGCAGGTTCATGGCACCCTCGATACACCAATTGAGGATACCAGGGCCTTCAGTCCTGACTAATTCGCGGGCGAAGTTCGGAATCGGCTTGGCTGTCGGGGGTTGGGTGAAATCAACGATGAGCATGCGACGTCGCCAGGCCTCGGTGTCGGAGTCCAGCCGGACGTGGAGCCGGGTGTTGGTGGTGATAATGACGGCGAAGTCCCCGATGACCTCAAACCGGTGTTTGACGTTCTTCTGTTCGGCGCTGAGCCGATCTCCGCCGGTCAGGGGTTTGAGTACATGGGCCGCCCGGTTATCCAGGAAATTGCCGGGAACGTCTTTGCCGCAAAGGAGTGTCTTGCCCAGGAATCCGGCGATCTCGAACCGCTCGGAAAGTAACTGAACGCGGAGTTGCGCCACATTGTGGGGGCCGATGATGGTCTCGAGGATCTCCACAAGAGTCGATTTCCCGCCCCCTGCAGTTCCACGGATGACGAGGAAACGCTGGGCAGGATTGCCGCCCAGGAGACAGAGTCCGGCGTAGCGCTGTAGCAGGCTGATGTCCTCTTCCGGCAAGGCCGGGCGGAGCAGGTCGTCAAGAAACCGGGGACACGTTGCATACGGGTCGTAACAGATTTCCGACCGGTTCCGGGAGTAATAGTCAGGGCTGAACTCGTGGAGCGCCGGTGGATCCTCGTCCAGGTGGATGACGCCATTGCCGACATGGATGACGGACTGCCGTCGCTGGAAAGCGTCCGCCTCCTCTGCCATGCCCTTCAGAAATCGAAGAATCTGGCTCATGATCGTCCAGTTTCTCGTGAGGCTTGTTACCATTCAGCAGGGCATACACTCGCGTCCCTTCGAGGGTCGCAAAACGGAGTGTGATTTCTGGCCGGACAGCCTTGTTCCACCATTCGTCCGCCGTGGCCTTTGTCAGCGGCGGCAATTTGTCATAATGCAGGGTTGCAGGGCGGCAATGTTGGAATGAGACGAGGTACTCGTCCTCAGTCATGGCGTCAATGCGACTCGCGAAAGCGTTATCGCCCTTCGAAGGGTGCTTCTTGGATCGCTGATCGGCGTGAACCTTACGGGAATGGGTGTACAACTCGCGCCCTGACCGCAAGTGTTCCTGAATCCACCCGATGAGTTCGACCACTTCGGCTACCAAGTGAGTGATCGGTGAGTCGAGTTTGTGTGTCGAAGCGCCCTCCATATGGCAAAGGCAGTCCTCCGACAGATGAAGGGTCTCGGCCACCGTCTGAAAGTCATGTGTGAAAGTTGCTGGCCGCGCCCTGAGTGAGGGCAGGAAAAGGGATCGGCGAGCATACCGCTCCAGTACGGGGGCCGTCTCTTTGTCGAAAGCAAGGTCATGAACTAACTCCGTTAGGGATTTTGCGGCCCCCCATGCCGACGCAACGAAGTCGGGGTGACCGGCATGTGCGAAACTGGCAACCAGCCGAGTCAAATACGATATGCGAGAACAAAGACACCGGGCCGCCTCATCGGTGGAAAGGTCTTGGGTGCCGTCCACACTCTTCAGCCTGAAGTGAAGAGCCCCTTTGTCAATTAAGGCAGTGAAAAGCTCGAGCGCATCATCCAGTTGAGCCTGGGCGGTCTGCGATGCCTTCCAGGGGTCCTCGGCGATCATGGCGGCATGTTCCGCCTTCCGTTGATCCCGTCGTTCCCTCCAAGCGTCCACAGTGGTTTTGGGGTTTTTCTGATCGTATTCGTTTTCCCTATCATGCGATGTGACTATCCCGGCTTCAAGTCCGGTTATTTTTAGCCGTCTATTACACCGGCAAACATAGGAGACAAACTCGAACTTGTTATGAGAAACCGTTATGACTTTCTGTAGCCTGAAAGTCTATTTGTTAATAATACTCTTTGTTTATAGGGGTTTTGTAAGGATGGCGGAGGGGGAGGGATTCGAACCCCCGTTGCCCTTGCGGGCAAACATGATTTCGAGTCATGCGCATTCAACCGGGCTCTGCCACCCCTCCGTTAAGGTGTGTAAAAGCGGGTACAAGCTAGGGAAGAGACCGAAAAAAGTCAAGAAATGGGTTCACGCCTAGAAGCGCCAGTTCAGGCCGGCACCATAGGCGGTATAGCTCATGGGAAGAACGACGGGGCCTCCGTCATAGGCTCCATAAGCGCTGTACCACTCGCCCTTGATGTCATCAATTTTCATGACCTTGGCAAACAAATCAGCCGAAAGATTCTTGTAAATCCGGATATTCAGGCCGCCGGCAAACTCAATCCCGGAAACATGGCCATTGAGATCAACATGACGAAGCCCCTCCCCGGCCCAACTATTCGGCTCGAACTTGGCCTGATAAAAAGCGTAGCCCACCTGAATAAAGGGAGTCACCCGGTTCTTGATATCCCAGGCCGCCTGCACATAAGGAATGGCTCCCTGGACATCCACCGAGCCATCCCCTCCCAATTCAACATTGTTGTCATCATAGTCCATTGTCTCAGCACGAACATGATCATAGCTGACCCCGATCCAGACAAAAGAATTCAGGATCCGTCCTTGGGCATAAACCTTGTTCGGATATTGATCCTGCTCCTCATTCAGCCCGGTGATCGAACCGAAATATGACTCATTGTTCCGCGTGCCCCGTTTCGTCTGGTCGAGCTTGAATTGGGTATACCGGGTTCCCACCTGCCAGTTCATGGCGTTCCGCCTGGCGCCCGTTTCCGAAATTGCCACCCCTTGCGCGGGCACATTCGTCACAGGAGGATTAACCAGGGAATTAGTTCCCTCTGTCACAACCGGGGCAACCACCAGCGGCGGAACGTTGGTTGTCGAAGGAGAACTCACCGCATTGGTCGCCACAGGCGCCGTAACCCCATTAGTAACGAGGTCCACGATCGGAGCAACCTCCGGGGCCGTAACATTCAAGGCCGGCTCCTCGGCACGGGCAATGGCCATTCCGAACACAATCCCGACAATCACTATCAAAAAACGAGAGGACCCTATCTTGTTCCAATTCATTTTCGTTCTCCTTTATCTAAAATCATCTTCAGAATAGTCATATTATACTCAGCGTCATAAATGATTGCGTATGTTAAGCGACTTTACAGAGTTTGACGAGTGTTGGGCTTGCGATACGCCATTGGGCAAACTGGCACTCGACGGTTTCTGCAACGAGTTCAAGTTTCGGGAAGTAGCGGTTATGAAGGCACAGGCGGCGAACCAGTTTCCAAATCCTCTCGATAGGGTTAAGGTCTGGGCTATAGGGTGGGAGAAAGAGCAACTGGAAATCGGGCTCTTGGGCCTCACGCCACTCTCGGTGCATACGCGCATGGTGGAATCTGGCATTATCCACGATGACCACAACGCGCCTTCCCGAACGACAGGAAACCCTTCTGAGTTGGTGATAGAACGCCCAGGTCGTCTGGGCATCAAATTGCTTGGACTCTTGAATCGCCATGAATTTGCCGTCACGAAGGCGCACCGCGCCGAAATAGCCGACCGATTTACGCGTCGGATGGTGGAGCAAAACAGGATCCTTGACCTCGGGTGGAATCCACATGAGGCCACGGGAGCCATGTTGTTGGAAGTGCACTTCATCGATAGCCCACAAATCAATACTCGGATCTTTCGCCAGTTTACGGAGTTTTTTTATAAGCAGCCTGCTGTTCCTTGTCCGCATGAGCAATCAAGGGGCGTGGTTTGCGCAATCGAAACCCCATTTGCCGGAAAAGACGCTGGCACTGCCGCACCTGCAAGACCAACCCGAACTCTTGAGTCAAAAACGCGGACAATGTCTTGCCGTCCCATACGCCGCCGGATTTCATTCCGGCCTCGGCAGGTGTTTGGCGCAACGCCTTCTCTATCTTCTCCATTTGCTTCTCGTTCAAACGGCTGGGGCGGCCAGAGCGCTCGCCCTCGGCTAGCCCGGAAAACCCCCGCGTCTCAAACTTTCTCGCCCAGTACTCGACCGTGCGAGGCGCATCTCCCAGTAGGCGCGCCACTTCGGGACAGGTTGCGCCCTGGGCAATTAAGAGCACTCCATGCAACCGGTGGTCGTATCGCGATTCCTCGGTGCGGCGGATCTCGTCTTGCAGTGCCAGTATCATGTTCTCACGATCAGAAATTGTTAAAGCTTTCATGACTATGAAGATATCATAGTCGCTAATTATGCGCAATTACTTATGACGCTGTGTATAGATATCATCGCGAGGTTCCCTTACTGTGATGTTTTGCTAGTTGTAGATTTTGCAATTATTTAACAATAGTGGCGTAAGTCTGTGCTACTATCTAGCTGATGATTTGGAGAGCAAACAAGGAATGCGAGCTATGACAAAAACAACATCCATCAGGTGGTTTCTTGTATTAGTCTTCTTGATGTTTGGAGGACTGTCTGGCAGGGCGGTTGCTGAACTTGTTACCAACTGGTCGTTCACTGTCCCGGCCCAGTACTCTGTTTCGGACTCCAACAAGATTGAGGTGGCGGACGGGGTCGCGAAGCTCAAGTTGAGGACTAGCGTGCTTCAGACAGTATTAAGGTCGGATTATTTGACCAATAATGCGCAGCTCGCCGCATTGGGCACCGGGCAGGACGCGAGTATAGGGTTGGTGGTCTCGAGCGGGCTCTATGCGAGCAACGGGGTCTATCGCTCAAGGGTGCTTGATGGGGGTGAGGGTAATACCTGGGGCGCGATGGCCTTGCGGTTCTCGAACAAGAGTTTCGGGTCCAATTCAGTATCGACAATCAAGCTGTCTGATCCCGGTATTATTAATGATTCGAGTGTTCTTGGGTTATACCATTTTGACGGGACCTGGATGGATGAGGTGACCGCGGTGACAGGAACGCCGATAAGCAGCCCGCAGTTTACGAATGATGCGTATTTCGGATCTCAGGCCCTGTACCTGAATGGATCGAACTATTTCCAAACGGTGAATAGCACCCTGCTCAATGGCCGAAGCAGCGGTAGTATTGTGTTCTGGGTGAGGCTGGCGTCCCCCCGGGTTAATTTCGGCGGATTGGTGGTTGCACGCAGTGCTGCAGATAATCCCATGGGGATATTTCAGGTTTCTACCAAGCTCAGATTTTATCTAGGCAACTCATATTTCCTCGATTCTCCTAAGGACGTTCCTTTAAACAGTTGGTGTTTTGTTGCTGCCACTATTGGGGCTGGTACCATGAAGCTCTATATGGATGGAGAGTTGCAGAAATCCGGTGCTTGCTCAGCTTCGATTGCGCAAAGTCAGCCGTTCATGGTCGGTATTGATACATATAGTTCTTCCTCAAAGTCTTTTGGGAGTTTTGATGAGGTCGCCTTTTTTGGCCGCGAGTTAAGTGCGACTGACGTGCAGAATCTGTATTACTCATCCAGATCTTCCTTCGGTGTACAGATCAGGTCGGGAACAACGCCGGAACTGGGTGGTGCCTTTGTCGGACCTAGTGGGGATACATTAAAATACTTCACGGATAGCCTGTCTCTCCTGTCGGCGATGGGAGGTTTCGATCCGTCGCACCGGTATCTCCAGTATGAGGCTACGCTCTATGCCGATTCCACTCGCATGCGGGCGCCTTACCTCGGTTCTGTGAAATTCATAGGGACATCCGGCGAGGTTGGGGATGATATCTGGGGGGATGTTGTTCAGGGGCAGGGAACGGGCGGGGCAACCAATATGCCGATGCGCCATGACACACCTTTTTTGACCCTTGACCAGCTAGGGAATGGGATCACCACGAATGGTTTGTTCACATCGCGAATATTTGACGCAGGGGGTTCGGTGAACTGGACGCGAATGGTATGGGACCGGGGGGTTGAGTTGTCGCCACCCTTGCTGGGGCTGGAGGGGTTGTGGCATATGAATGAGACCTGGGGCGACAGTTCAGGCAATGGGCATCTTCCATCGGTTTCGGGGGCCACCTTTACGCCTTTCGCCAAGTTGGGGTCGCATTCGGGCGTGTTCAACGGGGTGAATGCTTCTGTCAACGTCGGCAGCATGGGTTCAGCGGTCCAGACGGTCGAGTTCTGGGTTAATGCCTCTCTCCCGACAATGCCTATTCTTGAGTTGGGAGCTAGCAGTCCGTGGCTGGCGCTGTCGAACAATGTTGTCGTGGTAAACGGTTGGGCCGGGGGGCTTCCCGCGATCTATGTCAATGGCGGGTTCCGGGCCCAGCTATTGCCTGGGTGGAATCATGTTGCGGTGTTTTTTCCGTCGGGTGTCACGGCGGATAATGTGACCCTCGGCTCCGCCAGGGGGCAGTATTTTTCAGGACTTCTGGACGAAGTGGCTATTTACGACCGCGCCTTGGGTTCGGGTGAGGTTGCAACGGATTGTATTTCTGGAAGGCGGGATGCCGCCGGACGTATCCGGTTTCAGGTACGGGCCGACAATGTGAATCCACCGCAGACCGAATTCATCGGGCGGGATGAAACCAGTAGCGATTATTTCATTGATCCCTCTGCCTCGACATTCCCGGTGGCATTGTGGAGCAAACGGTATTTCCAGTACCGGGCCATTCTCGATGGCGATGGATCGGCAGGGCCGGCACTAAGTAGTGTCTCGGTTATCTACGGGGCTCAATCAACAGGGGATTTTGCAAAAGCTGATTTCGCGGCGGGAGATTTCGGGGGAGGCTCGACGCGGATGGTGGGGGATGAGCTAATGCTTAAGCCGCTGTTTTCGTGCGGCCCTGCTAACCTTAATGCGTTGGAAAGTCCATTGCTTCTGGGCTTATGGCACATGGATGAAGCCAGTTGGACGATCGGTTCGCCTTCAGCGCTGGATGATTCCGGTAATGCGCGGTGGGGAACACCCACGAGCGGGGCGCGTAACCAGAGAGTAGCACCGGGGGTAGGGGTGGGAAACGGGCTTTTTGGATCAGGTGGTTACCTTTCCTTCCCCGCCATCGCTTTAGGGGTCAACGATTTTACGATTAGCGGATGGTTCAAAACAACGTCATCAACCCGGGCCGCTCTGGCTTCGAGCTACAGTTCGGCAGGGCAGCCGTATGTTGCCTTGGAAATCAATGGGGATGGCGCGTTAACAAAGACGGGTCAGGTTGCCTTTGTGTTGTCTGACGGGAGCGTCACTGTGTCGACAATCGGGTACGTTCCCGGGTTGAATGACGGGGCATGGCATCATGTCTCGGGTGTACGCAATGGATCCCAGGCGCTCATCTATGTGGATGGGATCCTAGCGGGTTCGGCGCCGCTGGCGATCGGGTCCGCAGGCAATAGCGCCATGACTTTGGCGAAATACGGGGCTCAGAGCATCTTCTATAGCGGCAGCCTTGATGAGTTTGCCATCCATGGGAGGGCGTTATCCGAAGCCGAGATCGGGGATCTGGCGGGGGCGGGTTTCATGACTCGGTACCAGGGGGTCGTTGTGGGCCCAGTTTTGGATGCCGGGCTACCTGTCTTCTGGGATAAGCTCTACTGGGGGTGTGATGCCCCCTATAGTCGTGCTCTGGTTTCCGAAAATTCAATGGCGGGGCTGTGGCATTGCGACTCTAACAGCAATAATATCACCCCCGATGCCACCGCGAATGCCAATTACGGGATTGTTACTGTGGGGACGCCGGTGGATGCAAGTGGCCGTTTCGGGGGGTGTTTGAATCTCGGAGCGGGGCAGTCGATCACAATACCGGACACGATCAGCCTCCGGGTGAACGCTTTCAGTATGGAGTGCTGGATCAATGCCATCAGTACAACGTCCCTGGTTGTAGCCCGCAAACAGAGCGGTACGCCCGGGTTTGTGATAGGAACCGACGCAACGGGGCACCCGTATCTGACTGTCAATGGAGCGACCTGTACAGATTTCGATACTCTACGTGCCAGGAAATGGAATCTCCTGTGTGCGACCTATGACGGGACGACGGCGCGGCTGTATGTGAACGGATTCCTCAAGGCGACGGCGGCGGTGTCGGGTTCGGCGGCGACGTCCGTTGACCTGGTCCTCGGCGGGACGTTGAACGGAAAACTCGACGAGGCGGTTCTTTATAACCGGGCTATCCATTCCCGCGAGGCGCTTGATCATTACCGGGCGGGGGTCTGCTCCCTGAAGTTCCAGGCGCGGAGCTGGTACCCCGCTGCACAGGGTGATTTCCTGGGGCCTGACGGGACAACTAATACTTTCTTCACGAATTACGACGGGAGTTCACTGTCCAATGCGGTTACAGTCGCCCGGTATTGCCAAACCAAGGCCGTCCTCGGGAGCGAGGATGCGCGGTTTACGCCCCGGTTGGACAGCGTTCGCGTCGATGCCTCGGGTTATGCTGTGGATAATCCCTGGGTGGCTCCTGCTGATGGATATGGGGTCGGATTCAATGGTATCTTGACCTCGTTCTCCCAGCTACTTGCCACTTCGAACAGCGCGGCGGTTCACTATCAGATATCCGGTAATAATGGCGCCAATTGGTATGCCTGGTCCGGTGTGACGTGGGAGGATGTGACGAGTATTGTGAATTCCGACTTGCAATGGACGAAGTCAAATCCTGCCGGGGTGATCAGTAACAATATCGCGTCCTTCTACAATCAACTCTATCAGGGGGTGGGCGGGATATTCAAGTTCAGGGCTTTCCTGAAGTCGGATGCGATCCAGCAGGTCGAGCTTGACCAAGTGGATCTCGGTTACTCCAAGGGGCGCTTGCTGTTGACCAGTCCGAATGGCTCCGAGGTGAGCAATAATGCCTGGGTCGTGGGGGTACCCTATAACATTACGTGGCAGTCCGCAGGTGGTGTGTCGGCGACCAATATCATTATTGAATTGTATAACCAGAGCGGGGCGAGTTTTGTGAAGACCCTGGCCTCCGGCGTGACAAACTCCGGGGTATTCAGGACTGTCATTCACTCGGAGCCGGGGGCCAGCTACCGCATCCTGATCCGGGATGGGTCGGATCCCACCATCTTCGACTGGTCTGACGGTGACTTCGAGCTGATCTACAATTTGCACCTGAGTATCCCGAACGGGGGCGAAAAATGGTATGTGGGTGACACCAATGGGATATCATGGGAGTCGCCTCTCGCCACGGAAATGTCACTATGGCTAAGTAATGACAACGGTTCTAATAACTGGGTGGAGGTGGCGCGGGCCCCTGCAGTGACTGGGACTAATGGGTTTGTATGGGCTATCCAGACCCATGAGGCCATGCTTCCGTCCCTGACCGCCAGGATGGCCGTCTCCACGCCGGATGTGCAGACTCCCTTTCAGGCGCCTTTCTATGACCTTTCCGATAATTCGTTTGTAATGGCGGGTGCGGTGGTGACTTATCCCAACGCCTCCACCGGTGTAAAAATGGGCGACACCATTAATGTGCTGTGGACGTCGGCCGCAGCGGGTCCGACTGTTAAGATCGAACTTTTTGATGGTACAACATGGACCAACCTGGTCGCCAGTACCCCGAATGTGGATGGGACAAATAGTTATCCATGTCTGCTGAACGCCCCGAACCCGACTGAGGCCGCCCTGATCCGGATTACCTCACTGAGTGACGCGCATATTGTCGGGACTTCCGAGCCGTTTCTACTGGCGGACATCAGGATCCTGTCGCCAAGAGGCGGGACCCCGCTTTCGCGTGACCGCTGGCAGATTGGCACCACTAATTTTGTAACTTGGGTGGCCGGCGGCGCGGGAAATTTGGTGAATGTTGACTATTCGACGGACGGGGTGACGTGGAAATCCATTGTGGCGAATTATGTCAACACGAATAGTTCCGGCTCGACCGTGATCACCAACTTTGCGCCCCAGTGGCTCATCCAGGGGCCGCCTTCGTCCAGTGCCGTTGTCCGGGTGAGCTCAGTGGCCCGGCCGGACTTGCAGTCTAAGACCGAATTCTTTGACATTGCCGGCGTGCAGGTTGCCTCGCCTAATGGCGGGGAGTATTGGGAATTTACCGGGACAAATACCATTCAGTGGTTGCACCAGGGGGCCGGGTTCAACCTCGGGATCGGGATCACTTATAACGGCGGCGCCACGACCAATGACTATGTGACACTTGATCCGAGCCTCTCTATTTTCTCAGGACTTCGTGCCGTCAACCCGGGCCGCCTGCTCAGGCCGTCAACCCTGGCGAAGGTCAGGATTGTTGCGAATGATACGCTGGGTTACCCGATTCCCATGACGGATATCTCGGACGGCTATTTCATCATTCGGGGGCTCAGTGTGTTCCAGCCCACCACGAATGCGGTCTATACCATGGGCACAACCGTGACGGACGGCCTGCAGTGGTACTCGGCGGCGACGGAAGATCCGACGGCGGACTTGTATTATTCGACGGACGGATCCAATTTCACTTCTGTCATTGTCGCGGGAACTGCCAATATTGACGCCGGTAGCAGTTGGAATCATATCAATTGGGGCGTGTCCCGCAGTCTCGTTCCCTCCAAGACGGCGCGGGTCAAGGTTGTCGCCGGGAGTTATCAGGCAGTGTCGCCGGTTTTCACGGTACGTGGGATCCGGATAACCCAGCCAGCCGCCGGGCAGGTGTTCGACCTTGGTTCCAAGCAATTCGTCTATTGGACGGCGGCTGGCCTCTCGGATAACGCCTATGTGTCAAATGTGGTCTCGGTGGCGGGGCAGGGCGGTTCGTATGTCGCCGGTGGGCTGCCGGGTAATAGTTTTGTCCGGAACGGGGCGTTAACCTGGAATATCGACCCCGATCTGGATCCCTCAACCAATGTGGTGATCAAGATGATCGTGACGACGCCGACCAATGACACGGATATCGTCATGTATTCTGATCCGTTTATCCTGCGCGGGGCCAAGATCCTAAGTCCCTCGACGGGGACGAATTGGATGATCGGGACGCAGCGGACGATTGTGTACGCCGCCGCCGGAATGGCACCGGGTGCGGGCGGTGATATTTATTATTCGTCGGATGGCGGTGCTTCCTTTGATATGCTCCATGCCGTGGCGAACAATATCCCGATGAGCAGCGGGATCAATTCCGTTGCCTGGAATATCGAGAATACCTCGGTGCTCACCCGCCAGCCCTCCACCAATGCCGTCCTGATGCTGATCAGCGGCACTGTGACCAACCTATCCAAGCCCTTCCGGATGGGGGGCATCAAGGTGACGGCGCCCAGGGCAACGGATATCTGGGCGGTGTCGGACCTGACCAACACGATCCAGTGGGTGGGGATCGATACCCAGCCTTCCTTCAATCTCTACTATACGGTTTACGATGCGCCCCAGCATTCGGCGACGATTGCTGCGGGAGTGCCCGGGTTTTCGTATGACTGGGCGATGACGTCCAATGCGATTGGAAGTCAGGTGACGGTTACGGTGACCGATGGTGTGACCACGAATGAATCCCCCCGATTCATCATTGTTCCGTCCCCGTCCATTCGCCTTATCAGTCCCGCCGCAGGTGACTTCTGGAAGGTTGGTGAAACCAACAACACCATTCGGTGGGTCAAGGGCGGTAACATGAGTAACGACTTCACGGTCGGTTACTCGCCTTTCCCGTTTACGGTCACCAATACCATTGCGACCGGTGCTTTTCCTTTTGAAGATGGCATCTACTCCTACACCTGGGGGCCGATCCCCAACTCTCTGGGGCAGGTCAGGATCGTGGTAGTGAACAACCAGTTCGGGAATATCTCCGATAGCCAGGATAATTTCAGGATCGCCCCCACCTTCCAGATATCGCCGTTCGTTGGGGATCTATATGCCTCGGAACCCAAGGATGTGAGCTGGACAACGCTCGGCTCCGTGTCAGCGGTCGATTTCTATTATTCAACGGATCCTTTTAGGGCTACCAATAGTTGGACTCTGGTGAACACAGTGGCTCCCTTTACCAGTGTGGGGCATCTCGTCAACAGCTCCTACATCTGGAGCGTTCCCAACCTTAAGAGCAGCACGGTCTGGTTCCGGATTCAGGACCATGTCTATGTCGGCCAGATGTTCGATGCCTCCAAAAAGGGGCCGTATGATGATCTCGGAATGTTCGAGGTCCTCTATTATACCGTGGTCTGGCGCCTGTATGACGCGGCAACCTCGAATGAATTCACTGCGGCGAACCTGACGGACGGGTCCCTGCTGAGCGTGACCGACAGTTCCGGCTGGTCCGCGTCGGGGCTGACCTCGCCCATTATC